>ERZ724505.875-NODE-875-length-17742-cov-4.797535_pt1 | contig 17742 bp, 8 predicted proteins | sample MGYA00376038_ERZ724505 | MGnify/ENA primary metagenome ERZ724505 (study PRJEB28724, sample SAMN07190884) | wastewater metagenome | isolation source: effluent of sewage treatment plant in Hong Hong | place: Hong Kong | collected 2016-03-17 ... | reverse complement strand
TGAAGAATACCGGTGATGAGTATAATAATAATTATTCCAATAGTTGTATCAAGGACATTTGGGAGGAATCGTTTCGGGAAAAGGAGAGTAATTGCTGAATAGATACAAATGAATGGAATTACAATTCCTATATATCCGAATAATCCCAAGGCAAATTTCCTATAAAGGAATCCACCAATAACACCACCTGATCCAAATATTCCGAGAAGTATAAGTATTCCTAAAATAATAAATAATGTTGCGAGAGAAATTTTAATAAATGAGTTATTTGTCTCAGATAACTCTGATTGTGTCGTTTTGATCTTCTTCATTTTTTCAGTGGGTTTCTTTGCCATAGATGTATTGTGAGTTAATAAGTTGATGTACTTATTATATCACGTATTGATATCTGCCAATACTGCGAGGAATAGAAAGTAGTAAAAGAGTATATGATGTCCATTTTGAAATGATAATAGTATTAATAAAGAAATATACGTTAAATAATATTGAGCGTATATCTCTAGGATGTCCTTTACTTTTTATAAAAAATCAGTATACTGCCGGCTATGAATATTTTCGATTACGAAACGTCTTTTGATTCGTCTCTGATTATTCCACAAGTGACGGATATCTTACAGAATCTTTCAGAGCGTATGGCAAAAATTACGCAAGCAATTATTCTTATTACAAATATTATTCCATCGAATCAGGACACACTAGGACTCTTAAGGCAATTTTCGCGACAGACAATTGTGACATTGTCGGATATCCAACAGATTGAGTCGTATCCAGACCGAGTACGTACTTCTGACATAAAAAGGCTTTTTACTCAGATAAAACATGTTATGCAATGCAATGAATTGTGTCATAGTGCAGGGCTCGTGTCTGATATGAACTATACAATTCTCCTCTATCAGTTACAGAAAGTTGTTAGTATCATTGATCAACGACTTATGACCTATTGTGTCGGACAGGTATCATTCCCATTCCGTGTTCATCAGATCACAGGGGGAGCACAGTCTACAGAACAAGGAGGTTTTTCACTTGAGGAATATTTTAACGAAAATGAAACAATACCTAAAGACCGTGAGTCAATTAAAAAGACATTTTCAACTCAAGTAGTACAAAGTTTTTTAGAAAAAGACAATAAAGACAATATTGAAAAAATAATCTCTCAACAGACACAATTACAAAAAGAATCGTATCGTAAAAAAGACATACAACATGTTATTCCAGAACGAACACCGAAACAATCCACTCCAACGATTATCCCAACGTCTCACATGAGTGAAAAAAATATCTCAATTGATGATAAAAAAGAACGCCGTGACGCTATCATGAAAGCTATTCGTTCTAAAGGGACAGTAACTATTAAAGACATCTCAGAAAATATTACCGGATGTAGCGAAAAAACAATTCAGAGAGACTTACAGGAACTTATTCAGCATGGCGTCTTAATTCGAGAAGGAGAAAAACGTTGGGCAGTATATAAACTTGCGATGAAAAATATATAAATTATATCTAATAACCAATATATTAGTATCATTTCTTTATATAGAATGAATTTATACTATATCTTGATTATAGTTTATACTCTTTAGAGTGTTACTCTGTTTATCATTAAATAGTGGATTTCTATAGCTACAGGAATAAGCAAGAAAACTAGTAACAAGAGAAAATACTTTGTAAGATTTTCTCTATTGATTCGTCTAAATAGGGAAGGTGCTAAATAGTATTCTTCCTATAGGACATAATACTATTATGTCCTATAGATGATATTATTCATGTTACCGTACAAGGAAATGTTGCCAGAAAATCTAATGTATAATTTGTCTTTTGAATAAGCTATTGTAAATTAGGCTCATTCTATGGTATACTTTTCCATGTATTCAAACATGTCTCGAGTGTTTGAAAAACACTCTTGGTAAATACTGTCCTCAGTATAGGGTATTTACCAAGAGTGGTATGCCACCCGGAATTTCTTGATCTATTCACTTATAGATTACCACTACTTCATATTGTCTCGGTATGAGTGTGGTATATATAAAATTGAAAATATAAATCAAGAATATTTCGTATCCACAACGTATGGATATGCATACAATCTGTATTCTCTTGTTTCACATATCGAGTGAATAAGAAAATACAAATTAAAATTATAATTTTAGTTAACTTAGACAAAATAACTTTTTAAATATATGAAAAAATTTGTTATTTCTTCTGTTGCTGTAGCTTCATTCGCATTTGCAATCGTTGCATCTGCTGCTACAGCTGCGGACATGGGATCAGTTACTCTTCGCCAAGGTTCACGAGGTGCTGCAGTATCTGCTCTTCAATCAAACCTTAATAATTGTGCAGGACAATCTTTGTCTACTGACGGAATCTTTGGTTCAGGAACTGCTGCTGCAGTTCGAGCTTTCCAATTATCAAAAGGAATTACTGTTGATGCGTTGGTAGGAAATGGAACTAAAAGTGCGTTGAGTGCTGCTTGTGCGGGGGCTAGTGCGAATACAAATACTAATACAAACAATAATTCTTCGACTACACTTAATGGTGGAGCAGGTGATCTACAAGATGTAAACGTTCTTTCAACTTATTCAAACGAAAAAGTTAAAGAAGGACAAAGTGATGCTAAAGTATTAGCTTTCGAAATCGAAGCTGATAACGGATCTGACCTTTTGATCTCAAACGTTCGTCTTTCATTTGAACAAACAGGTTCAGGTTCAAAACGAATGAACAAATATATTGACAGTGTTAAAGTATGGCAAGGTTCAAAAGAAGTTGGATCTGCTGATACTTCAGATTTCTCAGAAAACAGTGATGTTTACTCTCGAGCAATCAACCTTTCAAACGCTGTTGTAAAAGACGGTGAAAAATCTAAATTCTACGTATCAGTTGACGCAATTTCAAACATTGATTCAAATGATCTAGGAGAAGATTGGGATGTAACTGTTGATTCAATCCGATTCAAAGACGCTTCAGGTGCAATCATTACTGATTCATCAACAGGTGATCTTGGAAATGGTAAATCATTCTCATTCGAAGATCTTACAACTTCAGGTGATCTAGAATTGAAAGTTTCAAAAGGAACTAACAGTCCTATCGCTCAAGTAGTTGAAGCTGACAGTGTTTCTGATACTCCTGACGTAACTTTGGTTGAAGCAAAAATCAAAGCTTCAGGTTCAGATATGGCTATCGACGAAATCAAATTTGACGTAACTCCTACAGGAGCTAACTCAAACGAAATCGTTAAAGAATACAAATTGATGGTAGATGGAAAAGAAATCGACTCTGTTGATTCTCCTTCAATCGCTTCAACTGTAACAGGATACGTAACATTTACAGATCTTAAAGATGACTTTATGATCGACAAAGATGATACTGTAACTGTTAAATTGGTTGCTGATATCAACGACTTCGAAACTAACTTCGGAAACGGAGACAGTATCGTAGCTTCATTGAAAACTTCAACATCAGGTGCATTCTCAGTAGAGGATGAAAATGGTGACGATGTTTCTAACTCAGACTGGACAGGTTCAGCTGTAGGAGAAGCTCAAACATTCTTCGAAGATGGTATCATGGTTAAATTGGTAAGTACTTCAGCTGTTAAAACTGCTGGAGACGCACAAGCACCAGAATCAGATTCAGGATTGTTCACAATTACATTTGACGTTACTGCATTCGGTAGTGATGTATATGTAGACAAATCAGCTCCATTAACAAACGGTGGATCAGGTGAATCTGACATCGATGTTACAGGAACAGGTACTGTTACTTCAGAAATCACATCTTCAACAGGTGCTGATCAAGGAACTAACGGATACTTGGTAGAAGAAGGTACAACAGAACGATTCGTAGTTTCTACAAACGTTCTTGCTACTGCAACTGGATTCTTCAATGTTAAATTAGGAAGTATTGCATACGCATTAACTGATGCTGATGCAACATCATACTACACATCTGATCTTGGAGGTTTCAAAACAACATCTCTATCATTAACAGACCGATAATTTCGGAACTGCTAATAAACAGATTAGTTACAAAAAACACCTTCGGGTGTTTTTTGTTTACCTACTTTATTAGACCTTATTGTATCTACTACATTACTATCATGTTAGATTTTCTAGATTATTCCAGCACAAATACTTGCTTTTTTTAGAATATCTAGTATAATACTTGTCAAGTAAGTGTATTGTTCTTTGTGAACAGAATAAACAATCATAATCTCAATATACTGTATTTTCTATCTATAATAGAATACCAATTTTGATAATGCATATCATTTCAAGATTTTCCTAATTCTCTCTAATAGCAGATAAACTTCTCTGGAAGTAATACAACACACAACATACTCTCTTATATATTTCAAAACATTTTAAACAAAACAATATTAAACAATTTTACAAAACAATTAAAAGTATCAATAATGGAAACAAGAAAAATTTTTACCAAATGGCTGTTCATAATAGTCATGGTAGTAGCGTATGGCAGTGTGTCTGCTCACGAGGGATGTGGATTCATTCCTCCGAAATTTGAAACTTCTCACGCGAATCAACGAATCGAATCCACTGGATGCGAACCTGTTGATACGAACCAAGAAGTATTTTTACCAGTTGTGATTCATGTATTGAATCCAACAGCGAACAATCTCATCAGTAAAGTTCAAGTAGACAGTGCTATGGCACGCCTGAATCGAGATTTTGCTAATGCGAATGGATATGGTCCTGATACACGTATGCGCTTCGTTCTTGCGAAACGCGATCCGAACGGAGTTGCTACCAACGGTATTAATTATATCGACGGCAGAAATTTACCAGGATATGTGGAGTATGGTATGCAATATGATGGTAATAACGGCGTGAGTGTTAATTATCTGTTAAATAATGTGCAATGGCCAAAAACTCAATATATTAATGTGTATATTGCACATAAATATGATCAAGTGAATTTTTCAGTAGCAGGTTTTGCAGGATTTAACGATTTATTAACAGTGCGATCAGATATTTTTGTGAATAAAGATCGTACCTTTGGACATGAGATGGGACATTATTTTAATTTGTATCATGTGTATAGTAATACAGCTGATTGTTTTCCAGATGATGATTGTAATGATCAGGGTGATCGTGTGTGCGATACGCCACCAGTATTATTTACTGATATTGATTCGTCTTCTTGTTATCATGGCGATGCGAGTAATTCAATCTTTAATATTATGGGATCAGGAAGTAATGTAGGTAAAGATAGATTTACCCAGGGTCAGAAAGAGTATATGCGATCATTTTTATTCAATCTGAATCTATACTATGGTATGTATTCCCTTATGTCGTCCGATGGGTTGGTTGCACCGAGTACTACTAACGAAGTTTGTCTTGTTACTATTGATAACAACGGGGGTAGGTACTATCCTGATGAAATTGATATATGCAATGGATTATTCGTTCCACAGATTACTATAAAAAATCTCGGAGCAAATATAATTACTGCACTTACTGTAGAAACCTACATTGATGGTGTATTGGGAAGCGCTACACAACGCACAGGATTACATATTCCTAGTGGTGATAGTAGTAGTGTGTTCCTCGATACATTGTTCGTGAGTGAAGGAGATCATAACGTTATGTGTATGATTACTAAGGTTAATAATGTGCAAGATTATCTCACTACGAATAACAAAGCGTGTAAAACTCTCGAATTTGTCCATTCGAAGTACTATGTTTCTCCACATGTAACAAACAATGAATTAATTGGGCATGTTATCACCTCGGGAGAAGGATTATATCCTTGTGGTGATACGGCAGTTTTTTCTGCATATATTGATAGTAATAATGTATATCTCTTGCAGAAATATGAGTTCGATGGATGGTATTATATGACAATTTTAATTTCGCGAGATAATCCCTATCGATTCGTTCCGAGTGAGACATATCCTATTTATGGAAGTGGTTTTATTGTAAGATTTAAGGTCAGGAATTATAGCTTGAATGTTACTTCGATGAATACTACGCATGGAACAGTACAGGTAACTCAAAAGGGGAATAATCAAGTACTGAGTGTTCCTATTACAGGATTAGCACAAACCGAATATGTGCTCAAAGCATTTTCTAAATCTGGTTATCAGTTCATCGGTTGGTATAAAGATGGACAATTACATGCTACTACAGCAACTATTACGATTACCTTGAATGGTAATCAGGAATATGTTGCTCATTTTGCACCGAGTACGCAGACTATTACGATTACTTCGAACAATAATGACTACGGTAGAGTAAGTCTCTCTGGCAACACAACCTCTGGGAGTATAGTAACCGTTAGTGCTATTCCGAATAGTTGTTATGAATTCCTCCGTTGGGAAGAAAATGGCATGAAAGTTTCTACTGATGCCTCATACAGTTTCACTGTGTCAGGTAATAGGAATTTGGTTGCGATATTTGCTGTGAAATGGCTCACTATTACAATAACTTCAGCAACAGGTGGAACCACATTAGGTGCAGGAACTTATACATGTGGAAACATGGTAACGGTTACTGCACAACCGCAGAGTTGTTATGTTTTCCTTCACTGGAAAGAGAACAATGTCATCGTTTCTACGAATGCCTCATACAAGTTTTCACTTACTGGAGACAGAACACTCGTACCTATATATACACAGAAATCTTTTACGGTTTCTATTGGTACAGTGATTGGTGGAAATACAGATGGTGAAGGTAATTATGTATGTGGTAAAACTGCAATAGTTACTGCTAATGCTGATCCATGTTATACATTCACCCACTGGGAAGAGAATGGTAACATTGTATCGTTTAGTGCTTCATATCAATTCTCTGTAACTACTAATCGCCATCTCGTTCCCGTATTTATGCGGAATATGATACAAATTAATGCAATAGCTACTACGGGTGGTACTGTTGAAAATCAGGAAAACTTTTTCTGTGGAGATCTTGCTACGATAATTGCATCTGCAGATTCAGGATACCAATTCCTCCATTGGAAAGAGAGCGGTGTAGTAATTGCTACTGATAGTATACTCACTTTCACGACATCACATGATAGGAATATTACAGCCGTGTTTGATAAAGCAACAGGAATGTTTAATACAATAAAACCTCAAGTGCTCAATATTTATCCGAATCCTGCAACAGCGTTCATCAGGGTAGGTCAATCAGGTACCTGTTCCATTGTAGATATGCAAGGATTACAGGTTGTGCCATCCCGATCTGTACAGGCAGATGAATACATCTCTATTGGAGAACTTCCTGTAGGAGTGTATATTGTTACACTGGTGAATCGTGAAGGAGAAACTTCAATCGCGAAACTCGTGAGACAATAGTTTTCTATTCTTCAAAAAATAACCCTCGAACATTATGTTCGAGGGTTTTTAATTTTCCACAGATTTGTTATTGCCAGAATAAAAAGGGTTGCATGGTAATCTGTATGTTGGTATACTAAATGTATTATCCATAATCACATTCATCTATGAAATGGTCTGACATTACGAAAAACTTATTAACCACTGATACTTCCCCTGAAAGGGTTGCTTCAAGGAATCGGGTCAAGCATTATGCTGCGATCGCACTCATCGCGCTCATTGTTATTGTTGGAAGTATTATATTGTGGCGATGGTGGCAGGCACGCAAGGCAAACACGCCGATTATTCCGATTGAGGAACTGGGTGCCATTCATACCTTCCTCGACGAGAATCCTCCACGTCCCGTAACTCCATCACAGGCACAGATGATCCATGATACGATCACGGCACCGGTGACACTCAGTGAGTCTGATCAGCAAGCTTTGAACGACTTTATTAATCAATAATTCCTCTCGAATATTATTCTATGAAAAAACATCTTTTCACCATTCTCGCAACGAGTGCAGTCATGGGGGTCATCCTTGCAGGGGTGATTCTCTCCTTCACGAGCCCAACCACAACGCAGGCAAAGTCGGTTACTACCTATACCCTTTCGGGGAAGGCTTTTTCTGATATGCCGCAATCCTCGAACGAGACACAGACAACAGACTATCACTATGGTGGTCGCGGAGTCGGAGACATTGATATGAGTAGGGTCACTATTAATCCTACAGTAGGTGAATTTGGTGGATCCGGAACCAATGCTCTCATTGGGAATGCTAATTTTTCAGGAGTTAACGTAGATAAGGACTGTCTAGCCAATAAAACAAGCTCATGTGATATTAAAGGATATTTTATATTTACTGATTCAGCGAATAATTCTCAATCAGGAGGATGGGATGGTGTAGTTCGTATGTCTGATCCATCATGGTCACCAACAGTGAAAGCTGGTCCAGAGGATGAAAAAGGTATGCGTAAAATGTCAGGATATGCATGGGGAGGTGATGTGGTAGGATGGGTAGATTTTTCAGGAGTTACGATTACACGAATTACTGAAGGATGTAGAGATGAAAAAGCAACTAATTATGATCCGCAAGCAAACCAAGAAGGTGATTGTACATACGATCCTCCAGTTATTGACGTATGTCTGAACCTTTCTGGGAATCAACCAACGCTCCCACTAGGTCATAATTTTGACAGTAATAATAATTGCATCAAAGATGTATGCGTTATGGTCGGTACAGGATCATGGAGGGGTGGAGAAAGTAATAAAATATACAAATGGTTCGGTGATACAACACAAAAGAAACAAGTTTCTGGACTTCCTATTAAATATAAAGGTGGTAATATATTTTATACACCAGAGGAATTGATGAATATATTGAATAATGCATACTCAGCTACTACTACCTATGAGGACCATACACAGGGAGGAGAATACCTATCAGTTGGAATAATTAAGGTTGAAAAAATCCTCTCATCACCAGATGAGTTAGCTACACGTAGTATTCAATTAGATGGTTTCACAGTATCTCTTACTGATCGTTCTGACGCTTTCTCTTCTGTACGGTTCACACCTAGAATTGAAAAGGCTAGTCCATTACCAAATTCGTGTAATCCTGTTACGTGTTCTGATCCAATAGCATTGAATCAGGGATACAACGGTGCGTGTTGTTATGCACCGAATAAGTGGAATGTAGAGAAGTCAGAATGTCGACCGCCAAATCCAAATCCAGTATGTTCTCTCATAACTAATTCAACAACTATCAAAAAAGGAAGTTCTGCAACGCTGACTTGGTCTACACAGAATGCAGTGAGCGTATCTATTACTAATATGAATAGTCCATTTGCATTGTCTGATAGTCGAGTAGTGACTCCGATCGCAACTACAACCTATGAACTCACTGCAAAAGGTGCAGTAGAAACAGTAGATTGTAAAAGTTCGGTGACGATTACGGTAGAATCAGAAATTAAGGGTTGTATGGATAAAAATGCACGAAATTATAATCCAAATGCAACTGAGCCAGATAACCCAAGTTCATGTTGTTTTGCACCAAACATCTGGAACGATACTGCTAAAACATGTACAGTACCTCCGAAACCTGATCCTGCAACTTGTAGTCTCACTGCTACAAACAAAACAATTACTGAAGGACAGTCAACAACAATTAGTTGGGATATTAAAAATGGAAAATCAATTACACTTACTCCGAATGGGTTTGCATCAATAACACTTCTTAGTGGAAATGCAAAAGGAAACATTCCAGTGACTCCAACTACAACAACGACATACAAAATATCAGTAACAGGACAATCAGGAACAACGCCGAATCCATGTACAGATCAGGTAACAATAACAGTTGTTGATCCACCATGTGAACCACCAAAGAAAATAAATCCAAAAACAGGGAAATGTGAGTCGAGTGGATTTATCAATCCAATTCCACAGGAAGTTTAATCAACTATCATGAATATTATGAAAAATTTTCTCACACAATGCACAAAAATAATCGCAGTTACCCTCATCATCGGATGGGGTGTTTCTGCAGTGGATGCATGGACGGCTCCGATAGCGCCACCACCAGGTGGTACAGTGAAAGCTCCAGAACAAACGAGCGGAACTGCATACAAGGATAATGCTGGTCCTGTACATGCTGCGATAAATGTGAGCTCTTTTGATCAAATCAAAAAAGGAATACTCTCTATCGTTAAACCTGACGGAAATCTCGTTAGTCCGCTTGGATTCTTTAAAAATATTGTTCTTCCAAATACTTCAACGTCTGTTTATATCGGGGGAACTGCATTAAGTAACCCAGCATTCACTGGTGTTCCTACTGATGCAGATCTTAATATTCCTCTCACCATCAATACGGTAGGAAGAAAAAGTAACAACGCACTTCGTGTACTCGTTGATCCTTCAAGTGTTTCCTGTCCTGCTGCTACTCCTGCTATTATTAATACTGATGCAAATGCGTTTCGGTTTACCAATAATGCAAATACGAATACATTAGTAGATATCTTTGCAAAAGGAATTCGACTCACTGGAGGAAATCCTGCAAAAGGAAAGATCTTGATTTCAGTAGATAATAAAGGAAAGGCAGTATGGGCAACACCAACACTTGCATCAAACGGAAAAGATATCATTTTCGATACAACAGTATCAGCTGTCGGAATGTGTCAACCACCAACCGAAAATAATCAAGGAGCTTTTGAATGGAGAATGAGTGATTGGGGACAATGTATTAATGGAAAACAGCAACAGACTGGAGTTTGCTTTGATGTTACTAACAATACTCAAGCAAATGACCCAAGTCTCTGTAGTGGTACGGCACCGACTATCGAGAGAGGATGTCAACAAGAATCTCAATGTACGTATAGTTCTGTTCCTAAATCAGAATCATGTGTATATGGAAATGAAGTATTTTATAGAACACAAAATAGTCCCAATGATACAGGTGAATATGACGCAGGATTTACTACTGTAAGGGCGTGTCTCGAAAAGAAAAATACAGGGAATTCTTGTAAACTTCGTGAATATACTGACCTAACAGATTTTCCAAAAACAGCATCTGCTGGGTATAGTTTCACAAATAACTGTAGTCAAGTAAATCCTTCAAATTCTGAACAATATACTATCTATAGTGTACGACGATCAAGTTGTGCGGAAGATGTTGACCAAGCAAGTGGAAATGTTATTAAGGGATGTTTTGTTGCAGATACATTAGTAACACTGGCAAATGGAAACAAAAAACCAATTCAAGATATTAAGATTGGAGATAAATTAAAATCTGTTTCTGGGGTAAATACTGTTATGGAACTACTTCGTCCAAAATTAGGTAATCAGCCTGTGTATAGTATTAATGGAGATCGAGGATTCTTTACTGCAAATCACCCATTCCTTACTACTCAAGGCTGGAAGTCAATTGATCCAAAAACAACTCGACTTGAAATTCCAGAATTAGAAGTTTCAGAATTAAAAATTGGTGACATACTTGTTACTGAGACGGGGAATATTGTCGTTCGTTCACTTGCTCCAACGGTAGTATCAAAAGATACACAATTGTATAATTTTGAACTTGATGGAGATCATACTTATTATGCAGATGGATTTGCAGTACATAATAAAGAAGCTTTCCCTAACTGTAATCTTTCTGATCCTGCTGCTGCATCAGCCTGTAATGCAAGTCTTGCGTGTACAAAAAATTCACAATGTACAGACAAGATTGGAGGGTACTGTAATCAGACATTGGGTCGATGTGTTGACGCAGCTACATCGCCTGCATGTACTACAGATAGTGATTGTACTGGTGGAAATGCTTGTTATACATTTAAGCATCAAAATGGTGCACCTATTGGAAAATATTGTGCCAATCCTGTAATAGATAGTGCGATAACTCTTAATTAAACATTTATGAAAAAAAATATACTTAAAATTTTCATAACACTCGTTGTTGCTGTAGGAATTACAGTGGGTGTTTCATATGTTTCTGTACAAGCAGAGGATTCTACTATTACTCCAGCACCAATTCATACAGGTAGTGGAAATCAAGGAAAAGAAGGAAGCATCTGGTCAGAAAAAGCTCTCGGAGCGCCAATTGGAGTTTTTAAAAAACTCATGTATCTTCCTGGAGCAACTAGTTTTATCCACATTGGATCGTCCTCGGTTGCTCCTGCATCTCAATCAATCACTTCAGGTTCTCCTGATGCCATTGCTCAACAAATCAATACTGATATATTCGGCAATACTAATCAAATAGAACCACTCATGATTGATATGGTAGACCGTGACGCTACGCTCCCTGCTGCTACGTATCTTACAGGATCTGCTCAGTGTGTTCCTGACTCATCGATAGTTTGGTCTACCAATACTCCTGGTTTTGAATTTAAACAGGGAACAGGTAAAGTTGGTGTTTCTACAGAACGAGCCTATGTTATTGCTCGTAATATTCAACTGAATGATGGGTCTGCAAAAAAAGATTCAATGCTTACGAGTGATGCAAAAGGAAATGCTCGGTGGTCAAAAGCAGAAGTAAAAAATGGAATTGTTGTATTTAGTAATACAGGGAATTCAGTAGTTTATGGAGGAAATAGTTGTTTAGTTCCTCCAACATCAGGTGGCGGTACACCTGCAGAATCTTTCTCTTGGATGCCAGGAACTGAATCTCTCTGTGTTGATAATAAAACTGTTATTAAAGATGTTTGTATGGGTAACCAGGGAACAGTAATTACTGATGAAGCTATCGCCCTTGCTAAGTGTGGTGGTGCGAGTGTTCCTATGAGAGATACAGGAGAAACTTGTTCTGGAGAACCAACAGGATCGGATGTATTTGCTTATGCATGTTCTGCACAAGCAACGGGAGAGTCAGTATATGATGACAGTCAAAGTGTTTGGCGGGCTCCTGGTCCAGGTACTTGGGAAAAAGATATAAGTATTACTTGTACATCTGTAATGCTTCCTAAACTACCTAAATCCGGACAAACTTGGTTTATTGATGGGGATGTTGTATGTACAAAAACTCCACCAGACAATACTTTATGTAGACCAACAGGAACATTGAATACTTCAAAGAGTACTTGTCATGTTGGTGATAGTCAGTGTGGATCTTAATATTTAATTTTATAAAAAACACATCACACTCAGTAATGTGTTTTTTTATTTTTCTTATATTCATGATATACTTTCCAGTATGGAACCAAATTTTTCTCACATCAAAGATACTGAAAACATTTTTCATAATACATTTCAAAATAATGAAAAACCTGTTCAATCATTTACGAATCCTCACGATGAATTACATTTTCTTCGTCAGGAACTTGCTAAAAAAGAAGCCGAACTCCAATCTCATGGAGTTGAATCAACTAAAGAACAGCTTGCAACACAATTAATTGAAACTTATAAACAAACTCCTATTGAAGAAGTTGTTGCTCCAGAATCACGCGTCCCTACAGAAAAGCTCGAAGCTATCGCTCTCCAATTACGCCCAGAAACTCATGATCGTAAAGTAGAAGAATTAGTTGGGATACTCATGCAGTCAGGAGTTCGTAATGCACTTGAAGCAGTACGAAAAATGGGAAATCCACACCTCGATGATGATTTTCATAGATTTTTAGTACAATATCTGGCAGCATATCACTCTATTCCAGGATTGAAAAACTCTTCCGAAACTTACAAAAATCTCAATACAACTTTGTTCCAAGTAACATTACCACCAGCAGAAGAACAAGGAGGAAAAAGTTTTAAAGAAGCTATGACGCTCATGGAGCAATTCTATGCATCGATGCAAGTAATTGGTCCAGCAGGAAATAAAGAAGAAAATTATTTTTCATTTGAAATTGGATTATCAAATGAATCAGAGGAAATTATTTTTTATGTTACCGTAGGGAACAAATTTGCAACCTTGTTTGAAAAACAAGTATTAGGATTGTTCAGTGATGCTCATATAAAACGAATTACTGATGATTATAATATTTTCTTTCCAGAAGGATTCGCTGCAGGATCGTACGCGGTGGCAACCAACATCGACCTCATGCCACTTAAAATTTATGATTCATTTGACAAAGATCCAATGAACTTACTTCTCGGAGTATTTGAACGAATCAAGAAATCAGGTGAAGGTGCGTCTGTGCAAGTGATTGTCAAACCAGTAGGTGATCGATATATCAAAGAATATGGAAAAGTTCTTGATAGATTACGTAAAGGTGAAACAATGAAAAAAATTAAAGAATCATTGAGTGGAGAGTTTGTTACTGAACTGAAAAGTTGGGGGAAAGCTGTTTGGAATGTGTTTGCAGATGATACTACAGTCAAGAAAAACGAAGAAAAAGAAAAAAATAACGAATCACGTATTGATGATATTGCCGTACAAAATGTTACTAAAAAACTTAGTTCAACAATTGTAGAAACAACTATTCGTATTGTGACTTCTGCAGAAAATCAATTCCGCGCTGATGAACTCTTGCGAGACCTTGAATCAGCATTTCTTCAATATACTGAAGTACAATCGAATGGTATTCAATTCAAACGAATCAAACCAAATGATTTGCCGAAATTTCTTCGTGATTATACATATAGACGATTCGATTCAGATCGGAAATTCAGACTTAATTTTCAGGAACTTGCAACAATGTTTCATTTTCCATCACATACTGAAGGTTCTGCACAGTTAAAACAGGCGCGAGCTGCAACACATCCAGCTCCAATGACAATGGGAACAGAGGGAATTTTACTCGGTCATAATGTTCATCGTGGTACTGTGACGCCAATCCATTTCAAGCCAATTGATCGATTGCGACACTATTATACAATTGGGCAGACAGGAACCGGTAAAACAGTTCACTTTTTAAAAATGATTATTCAAGATATTAAGAACGGTGATGGATGTTGTTTTATTGATCCGCACGGTTCTGATATCAACACTATTCTTGCAAATGTTCCACCAGAGCGACTTGATGATGTAATTTTCTTTGACCCTGCTTATACAGAACGACCAATAGGGCTCAATATGCTCGAATTTGATGAACGATCACCTCAACAAAAATCGTTAGTAATTGGAGAATTGATGTCATTGTTTGATAAATTATTCGATATGAAAGCACAAGGAGGCGCAATGTTTGGTCAGTATTTTAGAAATGCAGCACTTCTCAATATGGAAGATCCTGCATCAGGAAATACCGTACTTGAAATTACTCGAGTATTAGCCAATGAGGATTTCCGTAAGATGAAGTTATCAAAAAACAAAAATCCTATTATTGCAGAATTTTGGAAATCAGCAGAAGCGACAAGTGGTGAACAAGGACTTGAAAACTTCGTGCCGTATATTTCATCAAAATTCGATGACTTTATCTCTAATGAATTTTTACGACCAATTATTTTACAAGAAAAATCAGCGTTTAATTTTCGAGAAATCATCGATACTAAAAAAATCTTGATTGTAAACCTGTCAAAAGGACTTCTTGGGGAAAAAAACGCGAACCTGCTTGGTTTAATTATTATTATGAAACTCCAAATGGCAGCGATGTCCCGAGCTGACTCACTTGATCTCGATAAATTTCCACCATTCTATGTATATCTTGATGAATTCCAGAGCGTGGTGACTGAATCTATTTCTGCAATTCTTTCAGAAGCACGGAAATATAAACTGTCGCTCAATATGACGCATCAGTATATGCAACAATTACCGCCTGAAATCAAGGCTGCAATATTTGGAAACGTAGGAAATATGGCGTTTTTCCGAATTAATGCCACCGATGCGGTAGAAGCCGAGCCTCGTATTACGCCACGATTCAATAAAGACGACATCTTGAAACAAGAAAACTTTAATGCAATTGCAAGTTATCTAGTGAATGGAATCCCTGAACCTTCGTTCAATATTGAAACAGTGTATCAAGGAAGTTTTCCAGATAAAGGTAATAAAGATCAGATCGAACTTGTTAAGCAATTATCTTATATGAAATATGGTCGTGATCGTGCAGAAGTTGAGGCAGAAATTCAAGAAAAATTTAGAATGATTGAGGGATAATCCCTTGCATAGTTATTGGCAATAGTGCTATAATAGAGTTATTATTCTTAATCGAAATAGTATCATTTCTTTATGAAAAAACACATCTTTAAAATTTTTGTGGGGGCATTAGCTGTTGCTGGGATAGTGACAGGTGTTCAATATGTGTCTGCATATACGAAAGCCACCGTACCTGATATTTTTGACTCTGGTGATAGTAATCAAATCAAAAAAGGAATTCTCCTTTCTGAAAAAATCCTCCTTTCTCCACTCTCTATATTCACTACTGCATATCTCCCTTCTAATACTTCATGGTTAAATATTGGTGGTTCTGGATATACTAGTGGTAGTAACAGTATTACTTCTGAAGGAGGTAATACACCACTTACTGTAGTTGTTAATAATTCATCGAATATTGGAACACAGTTTCTTGGAGAATCGTCAGGGCAATGTACTCCACCAGTAGGAATTGTTGCATCAGGTGGCGCAAAAGCATTTGAATTTACTTCAAGTAAAACTGGTAATGCAGATATTATTGCTCGACAAGTTGGACTTAATGGAGGAACTTTAAAAGATAACAGCGTACTTGCCGCGGTAGATAATCAAGGAAATGCGGTGTGGGCACAGTTGGTAGTAGAAAATGGACAAATAGTTATTCGAGATAATGATACATTGGCACCGATTAAGGGAGATTTGGAATGTGCGGTGCCAGTAAATCCAAATCCTATAATGGGGTGCACTAACTCAAGTGCAGATAATTATAATGTTACAGCTACTCAAGATGATGGAAGTTGTGTAAAATATGCATGGGAAGTTGATTGGAATGGACAATGTTTAGCAACAAGTCAGGATATTGCAGATGCAAAAAACAAAGCTAATAAAAATATTATTAAATTAGAAAATACATTAACCGCTGCATCAAAAAAAGTAGAGTCAATACCTACAAATAATAGACCATGGTATACTCTTCCAGAACCAGCATATATGGTTAGTATGGAAAGTGCTTATAATGCGGCTAATTGGGAAGAGGCTGGACTTACTAATGCGCACTGGATGCCTATTTCTTTCGATAACAATTTTATGCAACTATGGTCAGCAACTACAAAAGGTAATCATTCTCGTCTTGCAAGTTCATATACTTTTCCTCAAGTAGGAATGACTCAACAAGAACAACAACAAGCAATAGCTGCTGGAGTAAGTACAGAAGATATAGAAGCTATGACACTCAAAGGTGTTGAAATAGGAACTTTAAAATGTATTGTTACTAATCTCACTACAGGAATAAAGTCAGTAGTAGATACTACGGAATGTACCAAGAAACAACCTACTCCACCTGACACAATACGAATTTGTAATACAGCAATTATTCCTGCAGTGACTAAGAATTTCGAATTTAGAACAACTAGCTGGGAACAGGTAGGGCTAGAAGCAACTCCGACAACTAACGCACAGGCACCTAATGGGTATAATACCTATCCTCTCGGCGTTAATCCATATCAAAAGATTTTTAATGAAAAAAACAATAATAATCAAGTAGTATATTATGATGTTAACCAAAATAAATGTGTTCTTGAAAATGTTGGACAGAAAACTCTTAATGTAACTAATACTTATACTGCAACTCCAGGAGTTCGTCTTAATGGTATTGATAATAACACTATATTCAAATATATTGATACAAATCAATCAAATTATGTTGCTGATAGGCTCCTTAAAAAAATCACAGAGAGTCAGATAGCTAATGATCGTGCAGTTACTCATCCTACATGTGTTACAAAAATTCCTTATGCAAGTAGTCCTGCTGTACCTTCAAATATTGATACTGATGCTTTCTCAAACGCTAATTTTGGAATGCCATTAAAATATGGACATAAAAAGGCACGACTACAGTTCTTTACTATGGAGTATAAAGTATTAAAT
>ERZ724505.874-NODE-874-length-17761-cov-23.348469_pt1 | contig 17761 bp, 21 predicted proteins | sample MGYA00376038_ERZ724505 | MGnify/ENA primary metagenome ERZ724505 (study PRJEB28724, sample SAMN07190884) | wastewater metagenome | isolation source: effluent of sewage treatment plant in Hong Hong | place: Hong Kong | collected 2016-03-17 ... | reverse complement strand
CGATCCTGTTAGATGATTGTGATGCTAAGGGTGATGGGCCAGCAATTACTCAAAAGAAGATTGATACAATTTTTACTTCTTTGCTCCCTTCTGGTAGTAGAAACTTATTAGTCCTCGCAGTACAAAACATGATTATCGACACTGGAATTTTTGCAAAGCTTGCATCTAGCGACCCGCCATTTATGAAGGACAGAATTTTATCTGGCCCATTTCCAGCCCTTGAAGATTTTGAGTGGTGGTACGACGAAGATGGGAAAATTGATATTTCTGGCAAGCCAACTTGGAGTGGTTTTACTTTGCCAGAAATAAAAAATACAATTAACACTGTTGGTATTACGGCCTTCCAGAGTGAGTATCAACATGTTATTGTTGACGAGGGAAGCTTGTTCGCAGGGATTAAGTTCAACAGAATTAATCGCCGTGCCGTTCCACCGCTGGTATCTGTTGTTGTTAGCATTGACCCTGCCGTAACAAATAAAGAGGGTAGCGATTCTCATGGTATTTGTTGTATGGGTATGGATGATAAGGGTAAGAAGTACATTTTGGACTGGTGGGAAAAAAGGGCTACTCCAGAACTTTCAATGAGAAAGGCTTTATATTTTGCCGTAAAGAATAATGCACACTTAGTTAGAATTGAATCTAACCAGGGCGGCGAAACCTTTTTATACATTTGGGATAGAATTGTTGAAGAATCAGGTCTTGATGAAGATAGAATTCCTGGTGTTGAGTTAGTGAGGGCATCTGCTTCTACTGGTTCAAAAATGGAAAGAGCATCACAAATGTTAATTGATTATGAGTTGAACAAAATGTATCACGTTGACGATGAATTTACAGAGGATTTAGAAAAGGCTTTACTGCGCTTTCCAACTAGACCGCCTGATGATGGCGTTGATGCGTGTTACTGGTCTTGGAACTTTCTAAATGAGAGTGAAAGGTGGTTTTTGTGAAAAAGCATCAAAAGTATAAAATTGAAGTTGTTTGTGATAATTGCGGAAATATTTTCAAGTACAACAAGTATGGATTAAAACATAGAAAATCTAATCTTTGCAAGAAATGCTTGAAAGAGTCTACTTATAAAGATTATATTGGCAAGATATTTAATCGTCTAACAATTATTGGTCTTGGCGAACCAGTAATTCATAATAATTATCCAAGACAAACATTTAGGTGTCTATGTTCTTGTGGAAAAGAAGTAAGTGTTTCTTGTGCCGATGTTATTAGAAATCATGCAAAATCATGTGGTTGTTACAAAGCTGATATTCAATCTTCAAGGTGGTCTGGTAAAAACAATCCTGGCTGGACTGGAATTAGCGAGGAAGAAAAGATTGAGTATGAAAAAATTAGACAAACAGTACAGTATAGAAAATGGAGGGCGGATGTTTTAGAAAGAGATTTTTATAGTTGTAGATGTTGTGGTTCAGATTTAGAACTTCACGTTCATCATATAAAAAATTTGAAGTTTAATGAAGATTTGGCTTTTGATATTGAGAATGGAATAACACTATGTAGAGAGTGTCATTATTCATATCATGCCTTTAATGGTGGTAACTCAAATGAGACTAATAAAGAGTCTCTTGAAATTTGGATGAAAATGACTACAAAGAGTCATGGGGGAATTTAATGGCTAAAGATATTAAAATTTTATCTCCTACAGCAATCAAGACGTTAACTGTTGAGCAATTCAACAATGACGATATGTGGCAGGATGTTAGTGTGTACGGTGAAAGTCGCAACAAAACTGGTGAGATTCAAAAGGGCAAGAAATACAAGCAAGAAATTGCTACAATTTATCGTTGTATTGATATTCGTGCTGGTGCAGTTGCAAGCGTCCCGTTCACCGTGTACGACTTAAAGAATGGCGACGAATTAGTTAACAGTTCAAACTTCTGGTCAAATGATAAGTTTCGCTGGCTCTCAATTTTGCAGAATTTACTGTATTTGACTGAGGCAAGCTTACTCTTGACTTCTGAGGCATTTTGGTTGAAGGAGCGCAGCCTGACTAAGAAGAATCTTGGTTTTAGGTGGCTTGCCGCACCATACATCAATCCTATTTATTCAAGCGTCGATGGTATTACTGGTTTTGAAAGACAATTGAACACAGGGCAAAAGGAAGTGTTCACGGTTGATGATGTTGTTTATTTTATGACGCCAAATCCTCTTGGCGAGTTGGTTCCTGATACCCCACAAGTTTTGTCTGCTGCTGCAAGTGCCGGTGTAATTCTTAACTACGAAAACTTTATTAGTGAATTTTATAAGCGTGGCGCTGTTAAAGCAACCGTTCTTTCTGTTGATAGAAGTGTCCCGCCAAGAGAGCGTGAGAGATTGCGTAATTTCTGGCAAGATATGATGTCTGGTATTAAAAATGCCTTCACTACGGAAGTTGTTAGTGGTGACGTTACTGCTCAAGTAATTGGTGAAGGTGCTGGAGACTCTGAGAAAACGGAGGTTTTACGTGACCGTAGAAAAGATATTGCAACGGGTATGGGTGTTCCTTTCAGCTTGTTGTTTGGAGATAGCTCTGCAAGTTATACGGCTGGCCCCACGGAGGAATTGAACTTCCTCAAATACACTATTGCAAGAAGAATTAATGCAATTCAAGAGACACTAAACCAGTCAATCTTCACGCCAGAAGGTACGAGAATTAGATTTTATATTGAGCACCTTCCAGCTTTTAGAGATTTTGGTGCTACTCAAGTTGATATTTTTAACAAATACACGAGCGCCCTACTTCCCGCTTCCCTCTCTGCTAGACTTGCAGGTATTCAATTGCCTGATGGTGTTACCTACGAAGATTTGGATGATTTTGTTGACAAGGAGCGTGAACGTCAGTTCCAAGAAAAGGAGCGCATTGTTACACTCAACTCTAAGATTAATGAGCAAAAGGGTGGCGATGGAAAGCAGCCTAGCAAGAAGAGACCAGAAGAAGATAATAATCTAAAATCTATTGACTCTGATGAATTTGACAGAGAAATTAAAATCTACAGAAAGTGGCTCAGAAATAGAAAGTTCGTCGCTAATCCTTTTGATTTTGATTCTACCTTGCTTTCTGATGAATTGAAGATGGAAATTTATAATGAACACTGGAAGGGTAAGGAAGTGGAGTCATTTGAAGTGGAGGAATACTAATGCCAAGTTATTCTGTTCTTGGTTTCAATGACGGTGAGGAATTAGAATCTTTAGTTTCTATGGAGTCTGATTATCAGGGGAAAATCAACGATGCCTTATTAGCACAGTTGTTCTTTTTGTTTGGTGAACCTGTCGATATTGCGGATAGATACGCCTTTCAAACGGAAGTGTTGAACAAATTCGATACAAGCGCAGAGCAATTAAAGGAAGTTTTGGCTGATGCAATTTTGGCATATACGTTGTTGGGTGCTTCTCATGCTGCCGGATTACTTGGCGAGTTAATTCCTGGGTTCTCCTATGAAGAGCAGAAGGGAGAATTACAGTCTTGGGCAAACAAGCGTGCTTTAGAATCTTTTGGCTTAGTTCAAAAAACTAGTCGTAAGAGGCTGGAAGTTGCACTTGCTGCTTTTGTGGCAGGAACTTATACGATTGAGTATTTAATTAATCAATACAAGTCTGTAGCTGCTGACTTAGAGAGGGCGAGTCTAATTAATGAGACTGAGAGTATTACTGCTTTTAATATGGGAATTCTAATTGTTGCGAGGGCATTGAGCTTTGTGGTTGCTGTTAAATGGGTCACAAGCCGTGATGAGAAGGTTTGCCATATTTGCAAACCAAGACACGGAATGGTTTATCCGATTAATTCTGCTCCTTCTGCCCCCGCCCACCATCATTGTAGATGTTTTTACGCCTTAGTTGTCGATAGACGCAGAATCTTGCGTGATTACTTGGGATTCTAAAAACCGATTTATAGCCGTTTTAAGGCCCCTCAAAATCAAAAGTGGTATCAGGGTACTAAAAAGTCTCTACGACGCCAAATAGACCCCTTCACGGCGTTTTAATGGGCATTGTAGAGTTTGTTCTAGCGAGGCATTTTATGGGCGACGTTGTTTACATCAAGTCTAGCAACATTGATAAGGTAATTAAATACTTAGAGAGTGTCGGGAGAAATATGTCGGCCTTTGATGCTCCAATGAAGCAAGCAGGTAAAATGGGTGTTGCTGCCGTTAAAAGTTATCCGATGCTTGGCAATTGGCCTGCTGGCAATATTTCTTCTGCGCCACGTAGACCTAAGTCAAAGTATAAGCGCACTTTTGCGCTGCAAAAGTCGTGGAATGGCAGATTAAACAAAAAGAATAGGAATGTTGCGGAGTATTTGATTTATCAGAAGGGCGTGTTGAATCCAAAAAGCGGTAAAGATGCAAGAAAGTATATGCCATACGTTCAAGGCTCTGAGCAAGTGGCAGTACACAATCCCTGGTGGAATACGCTTGATGATTGGAGAATTGAACTTCCCAGATACATTATTCCAATTTTTAATAGGTGGGCAAAAAATATTATTAGTACTTTGTCTTGAAAAATGGAATCTGTTCAAAGAAGTGCATTATTTTCTTCTTGTGCTTCACACTGAACTTGATGAATATTCCAGAGCGATTAACTGCGAAGTACCCCCGCCTAAACCAAGTTTCTTTTACTTCTCTAGGCGTATCTTTCATTAATTGATTTAATCTGTGTGCTAAGTTGTCAGAGCTACCTTCTAAGTCAGTAACTAATCCTACTGCTAAGAAGTTCATATCAAAAGAGAGGCGTTTAATATTTCTCTTTGCAACTAATAAATAAGTTTCATCTAAGTAAGTAACAATTAAATATGGATATTCTGTTTTATCTTGAAACATAATAAATTCCTTTCGTATAGTAAATTATTGTTTTATGGTAATATATATTAAGTGGCAAGTGCCACGTACATTTTAACATGGAGAATGATAAAAATGCAAGTTACAATTAAATCTTATGAAGAAGGTGGTGACTTAGAACTTCAGGGTTACGGTGTTATTTTTGATTCTATCGACCTTGATGGAGAGAAGTTTACTAAAGAAACTAACTTCTTTATTGATGGTGTTAATCACGTTCCTGTTTTGTGGTCGCACAACCTGAAAGAAATTAAGGGTATTATTGGTAAGGCCACTATCGGTCAAATTGATGACACTGGTGTTTTATTTAATATTATCATTGACCGTTCAAATAAATATTTGAGTTTGGTCAAACAGTTGGTTGGTATGGGCAGAATTGGTTTGTCTACTGGTGCTCTTCCACAAACTGTTGAAAAGGATGGTGGTGTTATTAAGTCGTGGCAGTTGGCTGAATTAAGTTTAACTGAGACTCCTGCTGAATTTTTAACACTATCACTTGCTGAAGTAAAAGAATTTAATGACATGCTTCTAGAGGCTGCGTCGGAGAACGAGGTTGAGAGCGAAACGCTAAAATCCGTTGATGCACAAGAAGAAGTTGTTGAAGATAAAGTCGAGAAAATTGATATTAAAATAGGAGATATTGAAATGGAAGATACTAAGGTTCCTGCTGTGGAGGAAACTTCTGCACAGGATGAAAATTTGAAGAATATTAATGCTTCGATTGCTCATATTATGGAGCTTTTGGAGAATACGAAGGCTGCTAAGGCTGGTTATGTTACCGCTGATGGTGGCGAGAAGGAGCCTGAAATTAAATCGTTTGGTGACTTTCTCGTGGCTATTAGACGTGGTGACGACAAGCGCCTGCGTTCCGTGTACAAGTCGGTCAAGGACATGGGAGAATCTCCTGGTTCGGCTGGCGGTTATTTAGTTCCCACGGAATACGGCAATACTCTGATTCAGGTCGCTGCGATGCAGAACGAAGTTTATAGTCGTGTGCAGCGTGTGCCTGTGATGCGTGAGTCTGGTACTTATCCTGCTCTTGACCAGTATTTTGCTCCTTCGGCTGGTAGTGGTGCTACGGCATTTGCCGGTGGCGTTACTGCTGCTTTTACACAGCCTGGGGCTACGTTCACTGAAACACAGCCTTCTTTCAGCACGCTTAATTGGCGTCTGAATAAGGTTGGTGGCTATACGGAAGTTGAGAACGAATTGATTGAGGATTCTCCGTTTGCCATCGAAGCCTTGCTGCGTGGTCTTTTCCAGGTTGCGATTGCTGCGAGAAATGAGCGCAATATTCTGCGTGGTACTGGTGTTGGTGAGCCTTTGGGTATTTTGAATGCTGGCGCTGCTATTGGTGTTAGCGATAATACTACAGGTCATTTTAAGTGGGAAGATGTTGGCACCATGTACGCTCGTTATAAGGGCATCGGTGGTACTCCTGTGTGGATTATTCACCCTTCGGTGTGGCCTGATATTATGACGATGAATAACAGTTCGGTTACTGCGTGGCAGGCAAATCTTGCTAGTGGCCCTGGCAATATGCTGAATGGCTATCCTGTTATTACTTCTGAACACATGCCGCAGTTGGGTGCTACTGGTTCGGTGTTGCTGGCTGACCTTTCTGCGTATGTTGTGTTTGAGAAGCCCGGTCTGTCGATTGGCTACAGTGAGCACGTTGGCTTTACCCGTGATGTTGGTACGTGGGTGTTCAAGCAGCGCCTTGATGCAAAGCCGTGGTTACAGTCTGCGATCACTTTAAGCTCGCCAGGAAGTGCTTATTCTGTCAGCCCGTTCGTGTACAATATTTCTGACTAAATAAAATTCCCAACTTCCAACATTATTATGGTATAATATATTAGTGCAATTTGCACAAAACCATAATAATGTTGGAGGTTAAATATGGAAGAATGTGGTGTTGATGGTTGTACTAGAAAGGTTCACGCTAAGGGATATTGTTGGAAGCACTATGATAAATTTAGAAAATATGGTGATGCTACAAAAGAAGTAATTAAGCGTTATCATGGTTCTAATTGTAGTGTGGATGGTTGTGAAGATAAGGCTAGTAGAAATGGTTTGTGTGATAAGCATAGACAACGAGTGAAAAAATATGGCACAGCAGAATTGCCATATATTGAACCAAAAATTTGTTCACACGAAGGATGCACGCACTCACACTATTCTAGGGGGTTCTGTGTTAAACACTATCAAGACTTTATGTTTCACAACAATCCAGTATATCGTGCTAAAACACTAAAAAGAGTTTGGCGTAGACGTTCATTAATAAGAGAAACAACATCTGAAGAATTTACTGTTGATGAAATTTTAGATAAGACTGGTGGACTTTGTTCACTTTGTTTTGAAGAAATAAACACAACTCTTGGCTCTAACGATGAAATGTCTCTGAATATAGACCACATTCAACCATTGTCAAAGGGTGGGAGCAATATGAAATATAATCTTCTTGCCTCTCACAAAATTTGCAATATAAGAAAGGGCAATAAGTGGAATGACTAAGCCCGTTACTAAATAGGAGAAATTAAAAATGTCCAATTACGAGTCTAGAGTTTGGGAAAAGCTTCCTGTCATTGAAGTTATCCAGCCTCAAGCAATTACTGCTGGTGCCACTGGTGTATTGACAGGTGCGATTGATATGCAGAAGTATAGTCGTGTTATGGCAGTTTTGCTGTCTGGTACGATTGGCGCTTCTGGCACGCTCGATTTTCACGCTGAGGCGTCTGCTACTTCTGGCGGCACATACGCTACAATTACTGGCAAGGAAGCTACACAGCTTGTTAAGGCTAGTAATGATAATGACGTTGTTGTGCTAGAGGTTGATGCTGGTGATGTTGCGGCTCTCTCGAAGAGATACGTCAAATTTAATGCGATTGCTGGTACTGCTAACGCCACATCTGCTGTTGTGGTTTTAGGTGTTCCTCGCAATTACGATGCAGACCTTGTTGAGTTTGCTAATGTTGTGGAGAAGGTTGACTAATTTAACTTTTTAACAACGCCTGAGCCTCTAGGTTTTCTAGGATTATCCTAGTTTGGCCTAGAGGCTTTTTTATTCTGAGGTAAAAGTGACAACTCTTAATTTACAAGTTAATGCTTCTGGCAATGATGGCAGTATTGATAATATTGACCTTTCGCCACAATTAACTGCTAATCTTTTAAATGTTGGTAATGTTAATAATAATTCTACCTCTACTGCTGGTCTTAGATTTACTAACGTTACAATTCCACAAGGCGCTACAATTTCATCAGCAACACTGACTTTGTATGGATACAGTACATACTCTACTGGTTCTACAATTTCTGCGATTGCTGCTTGTGAAGATGCAGACAATTCTTCTGCGTTTGCTTCAAGTCCAGCAAATTTTAGAAGCACTAATAGACCACGCACGACTGCAAAGAGTTCTGCTGTTAATATTGCTTCTGTTACTGCTGGAAATGCTTACACATGGGATGTTACTACTTCTGTACAGGAAGTAATAGACAGGACTGGTTGGGCAAGTGGAAACGCTATTTCAATCTTTGTAGATAACAATGCAAGTTCTGCTAGTGAGTGGCAAGAATTTGAGGCTTATGACCATAGTACCTCACTTGCCGCAAAACTTAATGTTGTTTATACGACTGGCGGCGGCACGCAGAACATAACACACAATTTATTCTCAAATACAAGCACTATTTACAGTCCTTCTGTAAGTCCTGGTATTTTTAATGTTCTACCGTCACTTTTAACAAATTCAAATACTCTGTACAGTCCAGTTGTTGCGAGTGGTGTTCCACCGATTGTTCCCGATTCACTAACAAATACAAATACATTTCATACACCAACAATTACGACTGGCTCTGTAAATGTAAGTGCTAACGTCTTAACAAATTCGAGTACAATATATTCACCATCATTAATACAAGTCATTTCTCCCGCTTTTATTGATAGCACAACAATAATCCATCCACCAACACTTCCAACAGAAACATCAAATTGGAATGTGCAAGTTGGCGATGGATATAGCGACGTTAGTCCAAAACAACTTGTAAGAACGAAATCGAATTACTTGTATACAATTGTTCCAAATTGTGATGTATATCCAGATTTTACATCGAATGGACTTGACCAAAGTATTAGAGTACACAAATCAAATAGTGTTGGTGTTCCAAACGGATTCACTAGAAAAGATTCTGCTAACGAACCGACTGCTGTAACTGGTTCTGCCGCTGCAATTGATTCAAGTGATAATATTCACATTGCTTGGGTTGCACGCTCTTCGAGTTCTCTTGCGAGATATTTAAGATATTCAGTTTTTGATACATCTACAGATACTTGGGGAACTCAAACAACAATCTCTAGCCTTCTAGATTTTGACGATATAGGTCAGGGCGACCAGTCAGTTTCTATTGCAATTGACGCAAGTGACAAAGCGCACATTGTTTTCTTATCGACTAATGGAACTGGCACGTTAAGCAGCAGAAGAATTTACTATACAAATAATGTGAGTGGTTCTTGGTCTACTCCGTTAAGACTAGACAGTGACGTTACCTATACTGGAAATCAAAAGGCATGGCACCCGAACATTGTTTTTGATGGAAGCGGTAATATTTTGGTTTCTTGGGAAAAGGGCGAGTTCAACGATGGTCAGAATGGAATTATATACTCCAAATTCTACAATGGCTCTTGGGGTAGTTCTGTCCAGGCTAGTGCTGCTGGTGATAATGTTTTGGTTGGTATTGACCAGAGCACAAGTTTGCTCGTTACTCCAGACGGAACATTTCACACAACTTATATCTTGTATTCTGGAACTAATAGTCAAAAGTATATTAGATATAGATACAGCACAGATAGCGGCGCTACTTGGTCTGGTAATAATCCGACGAATCAAGCAACTCACAACCCCTCTCTTGGATGGACTGGTTCAAAAGTAAGAATAGTTGCTCATGGTACTCCTGACGGAAGTAATCACGGAGAAAATCTTTACTATTTTGAGGGTGATGGTGGTTCTGCAAGTTGGGGTAGTTGGACACAATTTGTAACTGGAACGAATTATGATTCTAGCGTCAACACTCGTTGGTCGCAATTCAATCATAATTATCCAAACACTTTTGACATTATCTATTGGAACGATGCTTACCCAAATGTATTATATGCTGGTACAGAGATATTTGCATTAGACGTTGCGCCAAGTACATTAACAAATACAAATACACTTTATGATGCAACACTTTCATCCTCAGCGTCTATAGCGCCAGATTTATTAACAAATACTTCGACGTTATATGACGCTACTGTGACTACTGGTGTTGTTGATATTACTCCAGATGGTTTGGGGAATAGCAATACATTATATTCACCAACAATTGTTGTTGGTATTACAGCAGATTTATTAACGAATACAAGTGTAATTCATACGCCATCCATTAGTGTTGGTGCTGCAAATATAATTCCTGATTTATTGACTAATGCTTCAGTTATTTATAGCCCGACATTAAGCGGTGGAATAGTTGTAAACGAGTTAGTCAATTCACAGGTTTTCTACGACCCTACAATATCTGTTGGTACGGTTACAATTGCGGTTGATGTTCTTACAAATACAAGTTCAGTATTTACTCCTACTGTTAACCCTGGCGTTGTTACTATTACAACAGACTTAGTAAATAATTCTTCAACGTTCCATAGCTCAACAGTTAATGTTGGTTCTACAAATGTTGATATGGAATTACTAGGAAGTACAAGTGTAATTTATAGCCCTATTGTTAGTAGTGGACAAATTACAATTATTCCAGAATTGTTGACTTCCAATTCTGTTGTTTACGACCCAACATTGTCTACTGGCGTTGTAAATGTTGATGTAAATTTACTTTCAAATAGTAATATTGTTTACGACCCAACAACAACTGTTGGCTCTGTGAACATTGATGCTAACGTATTAACTAATACATCAGTTTTATTTAGTCCAGTTGTAAGTAGTGGCGGCATTACAATTGCTCCAGATATTTTAGAAAGTAGTAATACATTTTATGGTATTATAGTAAGTGCTGGCGCAGTTAATATAACAACAGATTTGCTAGAAAATACAAATCAAATGTTTTCGCCAGATGTTGTACTAAGTGTTGTGTTTGATTCATTTGAAAATACAAACCAAGTATTTTCACCGTCATTAACACAAATTGTTTCTACTCAATTATTAAATAATACAAGTGGCCTTTACAGTCCTGAAATAACGACTGGTGCCGTAAACATAGAACCAGTAAGAGTAGAAAGTACAACACAGATATTTACTCCGCAAATTTTTGTTGGTGTCAATGCGACTCTAATTGCAAATTTGCTGACAAATACATCCGTTTTCTATGACTCAACATTGATAGATAGATACGGAAGGATTAATAGAGTTAGTGCTACAAGTAGAACGAATGAACTAAGTAGTACAACTAGAGAATACGATATTTTAGTTAATTAGGAGGAATAATAAATGGCTAGTGCAATTTATCCGAAGTTTAAGGAAGCTCTGCTACAGGGTGATTATGATTTGAGTACAGCAGTTGTGCGTGCAGTTTTGGTTGATACTGGTACTTATACTTATAACTCTGCTCACGATTTTTACAATGACTTGAGTGGTGTTGTTGGTACTGAATCTGGTGCGTTTGCATCAAAGACGTTTACAAACGGTACTTTTGATGCTGCTGATATTACATTCACTGCGGTGACTGGCAGTACAGCGGAAGCAATTGTTTTGTTTGTTGATACTGGTAATGTGGCAACTGATGCATTGATTGCGTACTTAGATTCAGCTACGGGTTTGCCGGTTACTCCCAATGGTGGCGATATCAATGTAACATGGAACGCCTCTGGTATCTTCACACTCTAGTTGTTGTATAATATGGGTAAGTGGCTTTTATGCCACTATCCATTAATATCACAAAAGGAGAGTGGAAATGTTTGTAAATCAACCTAGTAATCCAGATCAGTATATTCCAGAAGATAGTGGTTTTAGATTAGTCAATGGAGAACTAAGATATTTCTCTAAAGGCCAAAAGAGGACGAAAAATGGAATCCCTGCTGCTTGGATTAAGTGCGAGTCGTGTGGACAAATAGCTCCAGCCAGCAAGTATAACGCTGGTAAATATTGTTCAACTGGGTGTGCTTATAAAGAAAGAATGGGTGATAAGCATCATGCTTATAAAGGTAAACATGCTGGCCCAACAGGATACGTTCGTTACACAATTCCTGAAGGTGGTCGCAGAGTTTTAGAACATCGTTACGTTATGGAGCAGTATCTTGGACGAGAGTTGCACGCCTGGGAGCATGTTCATCATAAGAATGGTGTGAGGGCTGACAACAGAATTGAAAATCTTGAGATTTGGTATGCTAAGGACAGGACTCACCCGACAGGTATTAAGGGTATTGATTTTATCAAACAAATTTGGACTTCTTTGAGTGAAGAAGATAAGAAGGAATTTTTGGAGGAACTAAATGGCTAACGCATATGTGCAAGACCGGTCACGCCGAACGGAGGGGATATTACCGTCACCTGGAACGCATCAGGAATTTTTACACTTTAATAGAAAGGATTTTGTATGATTAAAATTAAACTTACTATCAATAACAAAGAAATTGAATTAACTGATGCAGAGTTTGATGAGCTTAGAAGATTTTTGAGGTGTGAAAAAATTATTACAATCCCATATATTCAAGAGTTGAAATATGATGGTAAGTGGTATTGTACTGAAAACACATCAGAAATTACAATTGGCGGAACTGAAGCACATGATTATACAACAACAATTGTTGATTGGCAATAAGTTTAATGGGGATTAAAAATGGCTAACGCATACGTGCAAGACCCAAGCGAAGTTTTATTCTATACGTGGGACTTCTCCGACTTACTTGGAAATTACACAATTTCTACTGCAAGCGTAGCGGAAGCGACAGGAGACTTTAGCATTAGTAGCGTCACTAACACAACAACTTCTGTTAGTGCTAAGGTTGATGCTACTTCTGCTACTGTCGGAGTTATTTATAGAGTGATTTGTACAATTACAACAAACAACTCAGAAACGTTCGAGAAAACAATCACAATTTTGGTAATGGAAGGATAAGATAAAATGTATATTGCAAATAGATTCTTTAATGAATATCGCCCTGGCGATGAAGTTTTGGAACCGAAAGAAGGTTGGATTATTGCCGGTCTTGTTCAGGAAGTTGAAAGTAAAGAGCAGTTTATGCAGATGGTTGAAAGTGCAGACGCCGAACTTTTAGAAGCCCTAGACCCCGATAAACCAGTTAAGAGAGGGAAGAATAAGTAATGTCGTACCCACAATTGCAGGATGTAAAAAATTATTTGAGTATTAATAGCACGGATGATGACTTCCTGCTTGGCCTGCAATTGACACAGGCAATCAAGATTTTTGAAGAGTTGACTGGCAGAGTTTTCGTTGCTACAACAGACTCTTCGAGAACTTTTTATTCTGATGACAGAGCAATTGTCAATCGCAGGAAGTTCAATTTTTATGATGATATTTGTTCAATTACTTCTTTGACAATCAATGGAAATTTAATTGCATCAAATAAATATCGCTTACCATTCGACAAACCATATTCAAATATTGAACTCTTTCCAACGTCTGATTATTTCTTTGAGGATTATTCGACAACGGAAGACCCTTCTAGTTTTGTGATTGTTGGTAAGTGGGCTTACTCAGAGGAATGTCCAAGAGATATTTTTGGGGCATTACTAAGATTAACTGCTTGGCTTTATCATCAAAAGGATAACGCCGCAGATTATGATAGACCTGTTGCTTTTAGTAATACTCTTACGCTTCCTGTTGGTTTCCCATCAGACGTTGTAGAAGTTGCTAAGACTTATATGAGGCTGTTCTAATGCAATCTGTTGATGATATTTATACAAAACTTTATGCTATTCGTGTAACTGGTGTAAAGACTCACGAGAAGTATCCACCATACACTTTTAATACAGCTAGTTATCCTCTACTATTTTTTAGAAATATTAAGCTTAATTTGCAGTATAGTGCTTCTCTAGAATACAGCCTTGCTGGTGGGATTCCTTCAACTTTGGATTTAAGCACTGGCTCTGCTGAAATGATTATTATTGTTGAAAGTTTTCGTCAAGGCACTTCTGTTCAAAATTATGAAAAGAGTAGAGAATTAATTAATGCTGTCGCTGATGCTGTTAACGCAAGTAATATAACAATTGATGTTGACGGTGTTGAGATTGAAGAAGATTTTGAGCTAACTGGTGACACGGTTCTATTCGTTGTCAAGTGTAAAATTAACTTTATGGTTTAGGAGAAAATATGAGAGGGACACAAGCTAGAATTTTTTATAGCAACTTTAATCTCTCTGGTTCAACGAGCGAAGTTGAATTAAGCATGACAGCGAATGAGCTAGAAAAGGACGTGCTTACTTCTACAGTTCGTGAATATGCGCCAGGGACTACTGAGGTTGATTTAAGTATTAATGGTTATTTGGAAGGAATTGATGGTGGCACTGAGGAAGCGTTAAATACTGCACTTGATGCTGGCGATCAACACGTTGCCCTAATTTTGGACTACTCTACAATTCCAGCGCCAACATACATTATTGAGAATGCTTTTAATAATGGGATTACTTGGACAGCGCCATTTGACGGTTTAATGACAGTTAATGGTTCTGTGCGTGGTCGTGCTGGTGGTAAGCGTGGTTACACTACAATTTATAATGCAAGTGCCTCCGGCACTGGTGCAACTACTGGTGTGCAAGTCAGCACAATTGCTGATACTGATACGGGCAAGGGTTATTTGTTTCTGCATAGCGCAACTGGAACAATTAGCACGAATGTTGTAATTGATATTGAGTCTAGTGCAAACAACTCGACATGGAATTCAATTGGCACATTTACAATGGATGCTATTACCAGTGCAGTAGATACAGTTACATTTACTGGCCCATACATTAGAGCTAATGTAACGTCTTTGGGCGGTGCTACAGCTATTACTTATAGTATGTGTGTTGTTGAAGATTAATTAACAAGGAGAAAATAAAATGGCAGTACGTGGTGCAGGCAATGTTACGGTTACTTATAACAGCCAAAACATTACAGCCTATATTAATGAAGTGGAATTGAATGCCACAATTGACGAGCTTGAAGCAAGCAACTTAGCCTCAACAGTTATGCAGTACACTCCTTCGATTGCGAATTATACGCTTTCTTTGAGTGGCGACTGGTCAAGTGCTCTTGACGCTATTTTGGGGCCAGATATTGTTACGCCTGCTTTGAGAACTGTTGTCGTGACATTTACGGAAGGTGGTTCGACGGTGACTTATACTTGGACTACAAGTGGCTTCTTAACTGGTTATTCTATTAGTGCGAGTGCGGCTGATAAGATTACTCACAGCCCTGCTCTTCGCTTGAGTGGCCCTCCAACTAGAACAGTTGCATAATAGCAGCAGAAAGGTTCGGAATAAATGAAATACTATAGTGAGATTGAAGGCTACGAAGATTGTTTTGTCGATGTTGTTGACAAGTGGACAATGAAAGAACTCAAGGAACTCACAGCTTCGGAAGACAAAGAATATTTTGAAATCTTCCGTAGAAAAGTGACTAGCCTTCTACTTCGTGATGCCGATGGTGTTGAATTACGTGACGTTACACAATTCAACGAAGAATTCGTAGAAAACATGGACGTTGCAATGGCAGGTTTTATTGGTGGCGTACTTCCCATGCACGTTAGAAAGCGTAAAAGCCTGGGGGGTTTGAGCGTGCGTCAATCATCCACCACCTCAGAACAAGCGACAACGAAGAAATAAATAAGGTTTATCAAGAGAAGGGCGTCATTCTACCACCAATGAGTGATGCCCTTTTTGATAGTTACATGCTTAGTAATTTCCCAAGCAGAACACTTGATGAACTTGACGATATGGATGCGTTGCGCTTTTTCAGAGCGATGGCCGCACGCAGTATTCAAACGGTGGAAGATACGAGAGTTGAACAACAAGCCGGAATTAAGAAGGGCAAGGACATTCCAACTCATATATATAAGAAGTTCTTGGAACACGACAGAATTTACAAACAATTCGAGGAGTCATTATTAAATGGCGAACAATATAATCCAACTGGTGATAGCGGCGAAGAATGAAGCCAGTGGTACACTTAAACAAGTTAAAAAAGACCTTGATTCCCTGAACAAGTCTGGTGCTAGTTCGGGTGGTGGCGGTGGCGGCTTGTCCGGTGGTATGCTTGGTAGTTTTGGAACTCCAGCCGCTATTGCAGCCACAGTGGTTGCCCTGGGTGCCGTTACAAACGAAGCCGCAAGAACTGGTGCTGAATTTGAAAGATTGAAGGCTGGAACAGATGCTCTTGGTTCAGAATTCGGCTTAACTTCTTCCAGCATTATTAAAGCAATTGATGATATTACTCAAGGCACACTATCACAAAAAGATATTATGCAACAGGCAAATCAGGCTATGTTGCTTGGTGTTGCTAATACGACAGAAGAATTTGAGACTCTTGCTAAAATTGCCGTTGACCGTGGTCGTAAGATGGGTATTAGCATGGAAAAAGCCTTCTCAAGCATCGTGCTTGGTGTTGGTCGTTTAAGCCCATTAATTCTTGACAACTTGGGTGTTGTTATTGATGCCGACAATACGTACAAGGCTTATGCTGAAACAATTGGAAAGACCGCTGATTCATTGAATGACATGGAAAAGCGTCAAGCCTTGTTGACAAGATTAAAAGCAGAAATGGGTGATTTTGATGCCGCTGGAGTTAGAGACCAATTAAGTGCATGGGAAAAATTGTCTGCTCAATTTTCTGACTTGACTGCTAAGTTTGGCAACTTTGCAAACGAATCTTTGGGCGTTAGTACAGCCGTTGGCGCTATTGCTGACTCATTTGGTTTTCTAAATGACATGATAGACAAATCCTCGCAAAGAACTGCTGAAACAGATGCGATTGATTCCTTAATTGCAAGACACCAAGTTCTTTTGAATCAAGTTGCAAGTGAAACACAAGCATACGAGGATATGTATGGTGTTTTTGATAGAAATAAAACTGCTGGCTCAGAAGAAGAAGCACAATGGCAAAATTATATTGTTGATTTAATGGGCCAAAGAGAACAACTTGCAACGTCAATTTATAAGTTGCAGCAGTTGATGCTTGAAGTTGGTAATCAGCAACTAAAGAATGAGGCAGAATTAGCAGATGCCAGTGCAGAGCAAGCTGCCGAACAAATGAGAGTTGCCGTATTAACTGAAAGACTAGGAACGTTAGTCTCTGGTTTATCTAAAGAATATGGTTATACAAAGACTGAAACAGAAAATTGGAAGAATGAATTAATTCAATCAGAGGGTAGTTTAGAGGCTGCAATTGCAAAAGCAACAGAATTGACAGCACAGATGTACGCAGCTTCTCAAGCTGCCTCTGCAATGAACTCTGCTCTTGGTGGCGCTCTTGGCGCATTACAAAGTGCTGCCGTTCAAGCATATAGAAATACTGGTGGCTCCTTAGAGGTTGTCGCTATGTATGAACAACAACGTGCTGCATTAAACGATACACTTGCTATTGCACAAGAACTTGGAATTACACAATCTCGACTTCCCTTCTTTATGGCAGACGCCGAAGATGCTGCTACTGGATATTTTGATGCAATTAATGAGGCGTCAAAGGCAACTACTAGAACTGGTAGTGCGACAAAGAGTTTAACCGAAGAATTTAGAAATCTTCAAAGCACAGTTTCCAGCATATTCTCAGATATGTTTTCTGACATAGGCGGCGTTAAGGTAGAAGATTTTCTGCCAAGAGAGGACGCTCCAAACGAAGCTGCACGTAGAATTGCTGACGTAATGGTTAAGGGTTTTGAGAGTCCCTGGGCAGATTATTTCAAGACCAGTTTTCCAGATTTGTTTGAACAATACATGGGTCAGTCTGGTGGCGATGTTAAGAATGCTGCTG
>ERZ724505.873-NODE-873-length-17762-cov-7.381600_pt1 | contig 17762 bp, 15 predicted proteins | sample MGYA00376038_ERZ724505 | MGnify/ENA primary metagenome ERZ724505 (study PRJEB28724, sample SAMN07190884) | wastewater metagenome | isolation source: effluent of sewage treatment plant in Hong Hong | place: Hong Kong | collected 2016-03-17 ... | reverse complement strand
AAGCTGCGTCACTCCGTGCCTGGCGTGGGTCTGATTTCGCCACCTCCTCACCACGACATCTACTCGATCGAAGACTTGGCTCAGCTGATTCACGATCTGAAGAACGTCAACCCCAAGGCTGACATCTCCGTCAAGCTGGTGTCCGAAGTGGGCGTGGGTACCGTGGCAGCCGGTGTGGCCAAGGCCAAGGCCGACCACATCGTGATCGCTGGTCACGACGGTGGTACCGGTGCATCGCCCTGGTCCTCCATCAAGCACTGCGGCACCCCATGGGAGCTGGGTCTGGCTGAAACACAGCAAACCCTGGTGCTGAACCGCCTGCGCGGCCGTGTGCGCGTGCAAACCGACGGTCAAATCAAGACCGGCCGCGACGTGGTCGTGGGCGCACTGCTGGGCGCTGACGAATTCGGCTTCGCGACCGCTCCGCTGGTCGTCGAGGGTTGCATCATGATGCGCAAGTGCCACCTGAACACCTGCCCGGTGGGCGTGGCCACGCAAGACCCTGTCCTGCGTCAGAAGTTCTCCGGCAAGCCTGAGCACGTTGTGAACTACTTCTTCTTCGTCGCCGAAGAAGCGCGTCAGATCATGGCTCAGTTGGGTATCCGCAAGTTCGACGACCTGATCGGCCGTGCAGACCTGCTGGACATGAAGAAGGGCATCGAGCACTGGAAGGCTCAAGGTCTGGACTTCAGCCGCGTCTTCGCGCTGCCACCCGTGCCTGCCGACATTCCTCGTCTGCACACCTCCACCCAAGACCACGGTCTGGACAAGGCGCTCGACGTTCGCCTGATCGAGAAGGCCAAGCCCGCCATCGAGCGCGCTGAAGCTGTCAAGTTCATGGAAGTCGCCAAGAACGTGAACCGCACCGTTGGCGCCATGCTGTCGGGCGAGTTGATCAAGCACCATCCCGATGGTCTGCCTGACGACACCGTGTTCATCCAGATGGAAGGCACGGGCGGTCAATCGTTTGGTGCGTTCCTGGCCAAGGGCATCACCATGTACCTGATCGGTGAAGCCAACGACTACACCGGCAAGGGCTTGTCGGGTGGCCGCGTGGTGGTTCGCCCCAGCATCGACTTCCGTGGCAATGCCTCTGAGAACATCATCGTCGGTAACACCGTGCTGTACGGTGCCACCAGCGGTGAAGCCTTCTTCCGTGGCGTGGGCGGCGAGCGTTTCGGCGTGCGTCTGTCGGGTGCCACCGCAGTGGTGGAAGGCACCGGTGACCACGGTTGCGAATACATGACCGGCGGTACCGTCGTTGTGCTGGGCAAGACTGGCCGCAACTTCGCTGCCGGCATGTCCGGTGGTGTGGCTTATGTCTTCGACGAAGACGGTCAGTTCGCCAAGCGCGTCAACACCGCTCAAGTGTCGCTGGACAAGGTGCTGCCTGCTGCCGAGCAAGTTGAAGCCGGTGTGCCACAGCACAAGGGCCAGGCTGACGAAGCGCTGCTCAAGAAGCTCATCGAAGATCACCACCGCTGGACCGGTTCGCTGCGTGCCCGCGAGATCCTCGACAACTGGTCCACCTCCATGGGCAAGTTCGTCAAGGTCTTCCCGACTGAGTATCGCCGCGCCCTGACCGAAATGGGCGCCAAGCAAGAAGCCGCGGCCACAGTTGCCAAGGCCAAGTCCACCAAGGCCAAGGCCTGATCCGGACCTTAGGAGTGAATTGAAATGGGAAAAGTCACTGGCTTTCTGGAATTTGAGCGTCTGGAAGAGGGCTACGAAGCCGTTGAAAAGCGCGTCAAAAACTACAAAGAGTTCGTCATTGGTTTGACGCCTGAGCAGTCCAAGCAACAAGGCGCGCGCTGCATGGACTGCGGCACGCCCTTCTGCAACAACGGCTGCCCGGTCAACAACATCATCCCGGACTTCAACGATCTGGTGTATCGCAACGACTGGAAGAACGCGATCGAGGTTCTGCACTCGACCAACAACTTCCCCGACTTCACCGGTCGTGTCTGCCCCGCGCCTTGCGAAGCCGCTTGCGTGTTGAACATCAACAATGATGCCGTCGGCATCAAGTCGATCGAACACGCGATCGTGGACCGCGCCTGGGCCGAAGGCTGGATCAAGCCTCAGCCAGCCAAGGTCAAGACTGGCAAGAAGGTTGCCGTGGTGGGCTCCGGCCCTGCCGGCATGGCCGCTGCTCAGCAATTGGCCCGTGCCGGTCACGCCGTGACCGTGTTCGAGAAGAACGACACCATCGGTGGTTTGCTGCGTTTCGGCATCCCTGACTTCAAGTTTGACAAGGCTCACATCGACAAGCGCGTCAAGCAAATGGAAGCCGAAGGCGTGGTCTTCAAGACCAACGTCATTGTGGGCGACATGCCCAAGGGTTCCAAGGTCACCAACTGGGCCAAGGAAACCGTTTCGGCTGAACAGCTGAAGAAGGACTTCGACGCCGTGATCCTGGCTGGTGGCTCCGAGCAATCGCGTGACCTGCCTGTGCCTGGCCGCGACCTCGACGGCATCCACTTCGCCATGGAGTTCCTGCCACAGCAAAACCGCGTCAACGCTGGCGTGAAGATGAAGGAACAGCTCCGTGCCGACGGCAAGGACGTGATCGTCATCGGCGGTGGCGACACCGGTTCCGACTGCGTGGGCACTTCGAACCGTCACGGCGCCAAGAGCGTGACCCAGTTCGAACTGATGCCCATGCCGCCTGAAGAAGAGAACAAGGAGCTGACCTGGCCTTACTGGCCCGTGAAGCTGCGTACCTCTTCCAGCCATGAAGAAGGTTGCGTGCGCGAATTCGCCATCGCCACCAAGGAATTCACCGGCGAAAAGGGCAAGGTCACTGGCTTGAAGACTGTGCACGTGGAATTCAAGGACGGTAAGTTCGTTGAAATCCCCGGCACCGAAAAGTCCTACAAGGCTGACATGGTTTTGCTGGCCATGGGCTTCACCAACCCCGTCAACACCCTGCTGGAAGGCTTTGGTGTGGAGAAGGACGGTCGTGGAAACGCCAAGGCTTCGACCGACATCGGTGGTTACAAGACCAACGTGGAAGGCGTCTTCGCCGCCGGCGACGTGCGTCGTGGTCAATCGCTGGTGGTCTGGGCCATCCGCGAAGGCCGTCAGGCTGCGCGTGAAGTCGATGCGTTCCTGATGGGCGCGACTTCGTTGCCACGATAATTTGGAAATGGTCAAGCGCTCGCTTGAATTTGCGAGCGCGCTGTGGTGTCATCCCCGCGGGCCGGGCACCTGACCCTCTTTCTTCCCCTATGATTGGATGGCCGGTGTGTGGTGCACCGGCCAATTTTTTTGCCCATGGCTTCCAATCAGTTTCAGCTCCCAGACTCCGTCTTGCCATCACGCATGCCCGACATCATGGTCGAGTTGCGAGGGGTGACCTGCGGCTATGGCGATCGCGTCATTTTGCAGGACATCAATCTGGTGGTGCCCAAAGGCAAAGTGGTCGCACTGATGGGGACCTCAGGCGGTGGCAAGACCACCGTTTTGCGTTTGATCGGGCGTCAGATCTCACCGATGGTGGGTCAGGTGTTTCTGGATGGGCGCGATCTGGCCGAGTTGGATGCCAACGGCCTGATGGCCGCCCGTCGCCGCATGGGCATGCTGTTTCAGTTCGGGGCCTTGTTCACCGACCTGAGCGTGTTCGAAAACGTGGCTTTCCCCTTGCGGGAGCACACGCGCCTGCCAGAGGCCCTGATTCGCGATCTGGTCCTCATGAAGCTCAATGCGGTCGGCTTGCGTGGCGCACGCGACCTCATGCCCAGCGAGATTTCGGGCGGTATGGCGCGTCGTGTGGCTTTGGCTCGCGCCATGGCGCTCGACCCCGAGTTGATGCTCTACGACGAACCTTTTGCAGGTCTGGACCCCATTTCCATGGGGGTGGCCGCACGCTTGATTCGTGAGTTGAACGACACCATGGGTCTGACGAGCGTGATCGTGTCGCACGACGTAGAAGAGACCTTCCTGATTGCCGACCACGTGGTGCTGATCGCCAATGGGCGCATTGTGGCGCAGGGCTCTCCCGTGGAAATGCGTGCCAGCGAAGACCCACTGGTGCGTCAGTTCGTGCATGCCGCGCCCGACGGTCCGGTTCGCTTCCATCATCCGGCGCCCGAGGCTGGCGTGGACTACGGGGTAAGGTGATGCTGTTTCATTACTTGCGTCCTTCTGTGATTGGCCAAGCTGTGCGGACCAAGGTGTCCGACGTGGGCTACGCCACGCGTCTGTTCATGAAGCTGTTGATGATGGTGGGCTCGACCTTCCGTCGTGCGCGCCTGGTGGGTGAGCAGATTCACTTCCTGGGCAACCATTCGCTGGCCATCATTGTGGTCTCCGGCCTGTTCGTGGGTTTCGTGCTGGGCTTGCAGGGGTATTACATACTCCAGCGCTACGGCTCCAGCGAAGCCTTGGGTCTGATGGTGGCGCTGTCCCTGGTGCGCGAATTGGGGCCGGTGGTGGCCGCTTTGTTATTTGCTGGGCGGGCCGGTACCTCATTGACAGCTGGCATTGGCCTGATGAAGGCCGGTGAGCAGTTGTCTGCCATGGAAATGATGGCGGTCGACCCGATTCAGCGGGTGTTAGCGCCACGCTTTTGGGGCGGGGTGATCGCGATGCCCTTATTGGCCTCGGTGTTTTCTGCTGTGGGCATCATTGGTGGCTGGTTTGTGGGCGTGGTCATGATCGGGGTGGACCCCGGCGCTTTCTGGTCTCAAATGCAGAGTGGTGTGGAAGTCTGGGCCGATGTGGGTAACGGCTTCATCAAAAGTGTGGTGTTTGGTCTGACTGTCACATTCGTGGCCTTGTTGCAGGGCTATGAATGTCAGCCAACGCCTGAAGGGGTTTCGCGTGCCACGACACGCACGGTGGTAATGGCGTCGTTGGCTGTTCTGGCACTCGATTTCGTGCTGACAGCGATGATGTTCTCTATCTGATTGCCATCAATTCAAGGAAAGACAAGCATGCAACGTTCAAAGCATGATGTGTGGGTGGGCTTGTTTGTGCTGATAGGTACAGCAGCCATTTTGTTTCTGGCGCTGAAGGCCGGCAATTTGCTGACCCTGTCGTTCGACACAGGCTATGTGGTCAAGGCACGGTTCGACAACATCGGGGGCCTCAAGCCCAAGGCTGCGGTCAAGAGCGCCGGTGTGGTGGTGGGCCGTGTGCAGGCCATTCGCTTCGACAGCAAGACGTACCAGGCCGAAGTCGAAATGGCTTTGAACCAGGGCGTTACCTTTCCGAAGGACACCTCGGCCAAGATCCTGACGGCAGGTTTGCTGGGCGAGCAGTACATTGGGTTGGAGCCCGGCTACGAAGAAACCAATTTGGCACAGGGCGATGCGATCAAGTCGACGCAGTCGGCGGTGGTGCTCGAAAATCTGATCAGCCAGTTCCTCTATAACAAGGCCGCCGATGCCACCTCCGGTTCGGGGGGCACTAAATGAGTGATGACAGTCTCAAGCCGGCAAAGCGCGCGGTTTTCCGTGCGCGTGCGGTCTTGGGCGTGGCGTTCGTGGGCATGGCTTTGATGAGTGGGTGTGCAACCCGCCAGAACCCGGATCCGTTGGAGTCCTGGAATCGCAAGGTCTTTGCCTTCAACGACGGTCTTGATCGGCGTGTCGTTCGCCCCGTAGCTCAGGCCTATAAAGCCGTCACGCCTGACTTCTTCCGTGTAGGGGTGTCGAATTTTTTCGGCAACTTCAAGGACATGATGTCCACCACCAACCTGTTTCTACAGGGGCGCTTCGCGGATGGGGCCATGGGGGTGATGCGTGTCAGCATGAACACCACCTTTGGTCTGGCTGGGGTGCTGGATGTGGCCACCCCCATGCAGTTGTATCGCCAGGACGAAGATTTCGGGCAAACGCTGGGCGCATGGGGCGTGGGGCCGGGTGCCTACATCGTGTGGCCATTCTTTGGCTCCTCCACTTTGCGCGATTCGGCAGCCTTGCCGGCTGATCTGTACTTTTCACCTACCACGGTCATGCACAACGCAGCAAGCGAGAACCGCGTGCGCGTGCTGAATGTGGTGAATTTGCGGGCGAACTACCTCGATGCCAGCAATTTGATGCTCGATGTGGCTTTGGATCCGTATGCCTTTGTTCGTGATGCGTATTTGCAGCGCCGACAAAGCCTGGTCTACAACGGCGATCCTCCCGAGGAGGAGGACGATGCCCCCCCTGGGGACGACACCTCGCGTGAGTGAGGCCTGTCCACCGATCCAGGGGTGTTTGCGTTGAAGCAATCAGGGTGCCTTCGCGGTACGCTGCTTGACTCGAAGGAGTGAGTTTTGAAACACACGAAATGGACTTTCTTGCTGGCCGCTGCCTTGTCGACGGCTGCTGTGTCGGTGCAAGCGGCTGATGCGGCCGCGCCGGCTGCTCAGGCACAGACCAATGTGGCCGCCGATGCCTTCATCAAGGACATCACCAATGACGTGTTTGCCACGGTACGCGGCGACAAGGCCATTCAGGCTGGCGATTTGCGCAAAGTCATTGCGGTGATTGATGCCAAGATCCTGCCGCATGTCAACTTCCAGCGCATGACTGCTTCTGCCGTAGGCAAGAACTGGCGCCAAGCCACGCCCGAGCAGCAAAAGCGCCTGCAGGAAGAGTTCAAGAACCTGCTGATCTACACCTACGCCGGTGCGGCTGCGCAGATCAAGGACCAGACCGTGGAGTACCGGCCCTTGCGCTCTCGCCCTGAAGACACCGAAGTCGTGGTGCGTTCGGTGGTGCGCGGCCAAGGTGAACCCATCCAGATTGACTACCGTTTGGAAAAGTCGGGCAACGCCTGGAAGGTCTATGACGTGAATGTGCTGGGCGCCTGGTTGGTTCAAACCTACCAAAGCTCCTTTGCTCAAGAGGTGTCTGCTTCCGGCATTGATGGGCTGATCAACAAGCTGGTTGAACGCAACAAGCAACTGGCTGCCAAGAAGGCGGGTTGATCATGTTGATGCTGCCCGCCGTGATCACGCATGCCGAAGTGCCGGCGGTTCTGCGTCTCTTTCGGGAAACGCTTGAAAAGGCGGCAGCCAAAGGCAATGTGGATGCGGCCATGTTGACGGTCGATGGCTCGGCCTTGCAGCAGTTTGATTCCAGCGCACTGGCTGTTTTGCTGGAATGCCAACGCATGGCGCGTGCCCGTGGGCGCGCCTTTGCCGTGCAGTCTTTGCCGCCCAAGTTGACCGAACTGGCGCGCCTGTACGGTGTCGATGGGCTGTTGCAGTCCGCCTAATCGGTTTCAGCTTTCCTCGGCCCAGCTGAAGCCGTCGCGCGCCACCAGGGCGCTGGCGGCAGGCGGGCCCCAGGTGCCTGCTGTATAGGGGCGCAGCGATTGGTGGTCGTGCCGCCAAGTGTCCAAAATGGGCTCCACCCAGCGCCAGGCCTGCTCCTGCTCATCGGAGCGTACGAACAGATTGAGTCGGCCGGCCAAGGCGTCGAGCAACATGCGTTCGTACGCGCCCACGCGATCGGTCGGGAAGGCTTTGTCAAAGTCCAGATCCAATGACACGGGTGACAAGGCTTCGGTGCCGCTGCCGCTCAGTGCGCTCGACACGGTGCCCTTGGCGGCCAGTAAGTGCAATTCCAGCCCATCTTCCGGCTGCAGTTTGATCACCAGCTTGTTGGGGGCTTGCGAGCCCGGGAAAATGGGGTGCGGTGTGGCGCGGAAATTCACCACGATTTCTGCGTGTCGGTGTGCCATGCGTTTGCCTGTGCGCAAATAGAAGGGCACACCCGCCCAACGCCAGTTCTGAACCTCGCATCGCAAGGCCACGAAGGTTTCTGTGTGGCTGTCGGCCGGCACCTTGGCTTCCTCCAGGTAGCCCGGCACGTTTTGCCCGTGAACGATGCCCGAGCGGTACTGTCCTCGCACCACATCTCGCAGGACGGTATGGGTGTCGAACGGCTTCAGTGAGCGCAGTACCTTGAGCTTTTCGTCGCGAATGGCATCGGCATCGGCACTGGAGGGGGGCTCCATCGCCATCATGGTCAGCAATTGCAGCGCATGGTTCTGAATCATGTCGCGCAAAGCGCCGGTGCGGTCGTAGAAATCGCCTCGGGTGCCCACCCCCATGCTTTCGGCCAATGTGATCTGGATGTTGGCAATGCTCTCTCGTCGCCATAGGGGCTCGAACAGCACATTGCCGAACCGAAGCGCCATGAGGTTCTGTACCGACGGCTTGCCCAGGTAATGGTCGATGCGCAGGGCCTGCTGCTCAGAAAACACCGCCCGCACCGCACGGTTGATTTCCTGGGCACTGGTCAGGTCGTGACCCAACGGCTTTTCAAGCACCACCCGAACCTTGTCGTGGTTGAGTCCGCAATCGCCCAGTTGTTGGCAGATCACCGGAAACAGATGCGGGCTGGTGGCCAGGTACATGACCGTGGTATCGGCCTGGCGCTGGCTGAGCCACTGAGTCAGCCGGTCGTAATCGGCTCGCATCGACAGGTCCATGCGCAGGTAGTGGATCTGTTCCGCAAACTGACGGAATTCTTCCGGGGTGGGGCGCTTGGCGCTGTCAGCTTCTTGCAGCCGGTCTTGCAGCCATTGCCGGTAGCGTGTGTCGTCCAGATCGTCGCGGGCTACGCCCAAGATGCGGCCGTCTCGTGGCAACTTGCCGTGACGCCAGGCCTGGAACAAGGACGGCATCAGTTTGCGCCAGGTCAGGTCACCTGTGCCACCGAAAAAAACGAGGTCAAAAGACATGTGCGATCCACCCGATCTCGATATCTGTAAACAGGCTACCCCTTATATCGAGTATGCCTCGACGGTTTGTCATGAAAATGGATGGAAAATGGGGGCAAAGATCCAATATTTGCGGTCGCCAATAAATACACGAAGACATGGGTACCCAACTCGAGCAGCTCAAAGCATTCACCACGGTCGTGGCCGATACCGGCGATTTCAAGCAGCTTGCGCAATTCAAGCCGCAAGATGCAACGACCAATCCGTCTTTGATTCTCAAAGCAGTTCAGAAGCCCGACTACGCGCCATTGCTGGCTGAGGCAGTGGCGGCTCACCGAGGCGAGGCTCTGGATTTGATCGTGGATCAGGTTCTGGTTCGTTTCGGCCTGGAAATTCTCAAGGTGGTGCCGGGGCGGGTCTCGACCGAGGTCGATGCCCGTTTGAGTTTTGATACCGCCGCGACTGTCGCGCGGGCGCGTCGCATCATGGGGCTTTACGAGGCTGCCGGCGTGGCGCGCAACCGTGTGCTGATCAAGATTGCGGCCACCTGGGAAGGCATTCAAGCGGCTCGGGTGCTGGAGCAGGAAGGCATTCACTGCAACCTGACCTTGTTGTTTGCCTTCGCGCAGGCTCAGGCCTGTGGCGATGCGGGCGTGCAACTGATTTCGCCATTCGTAGGGCGCATTTACGACTGGTACAAAAAATCGGCGGGCGCGACTTGGGATGAAGCCGCACGCGCGGGCGTCAACGACCCCGGTGTTCAGTCCGTCACGCGCATTTACCAGTACTACAAGCAGCACGGCATTCGTACCGAAGTGATGGGGGCCAGCTTCCGCAATGCCGGCCAGATTCTGGCCCTGGCAGGTTGCGATTTGCTCACCATCAGCCCGGATTTGCTGGCGCAGTTGCAGTCGGTGGATGCCGATGTGCAGCCCGTGGTTCGTTACCTGGCTGCGCCCGCTTCGCAGCAAGTCGCGCCTGCTCAGCTGACTGAATCTGCTTTCCGCTACGCACTCAACGAAGATGCGATGGCCACTGAAAAGCTGGCCGAGGGTATCCGCCTGTTTGCTGCCGATGCCGTCAAGCTCGACGCCATGATTGAGGCCCTGCGCTGATCGGATACGGGCATGGGATATTTGCGTTGTGATCAGGCGGTTGCCTGGGCGGCCTTGCAGGGCCACTTGCAGGCTCACGGTCGTGATCTGGACTTGCGCGCGTTGTTTGCCGCAGACCCGACCCGCGTCGAGCGACTGACTATTGAGGCCCCCGAAGTGCTCGGTGACCTGTCTCGCTGCAAGTGGGATGTCGCCACGGCCCGGCATTTGTTTGACCTGGCTCGCGAGTGCAGCCTGCCTGCGCAACGTGACGCCATGTTGCGGGGCGATGTCGTTAACGCCAGCGAAGGGCGTGCGGCATTGCACACCGCCTTGCGTGCGCCTCGCGGGCATGCGCCATTCAGCGATCTGATTCACGATGTGCTGGATCGTATGCTCGCTTACGCCGATGGCATTCGCGCCACAGCGGGTGGTGCCACTCTGGGCGACATTCATGACGTGGTCAACATTGGCATTGGCGGATCCGATCTGGGCCCGCAGATGGTGGTTGCAGCGCTGGACACCTACGCCCATCCGGGCTTGCGCTTCCATTTCGTCTCCAATGTCGATGGTCATGACCTCATGGAGGTGCTGCGTCGGGTGGATGTGAAGCACACCTTGTTTGTGGTGGCTTCGAAAACGTTCACCACCGTTGAAACCATGGCCAACGCAGAGTTGGCCAGACAGTGGTTTTGGGAACAGGGTGGAGAAAATATTGCCCGTCACTTTGTGGCCACCACGACCAACGTGGAGGCGGCCGCCGAGTTTGGCGTGACCACCACCTTCGACTTCTGGGATTGGGTGGGGGGGCGTTTTTCGCTGTGGTCTGCCATCGGCTTGCCGATCGCGCTGGCGCTGGGTTCCGAGCAGTTCAGGGCCTTGCTGGCGGGCGCGCACGCCATGGATCAGCACTTTGCGCAGGCTCCTCTGGAGCAGAACCTGCCGATGTGCCTGGGCCTGCTGGATGTGTGGTACCGGAATTTCCATGGGTACGACAGCCGTTGCGTGTCCCCTTATCACCATGGCCTGCGCCGCTTGCCGACCTATCTGCAGCAGCTGGTGATGGAAAGCAATGGCAAGGGTGTGGACGCCCACGGGGGGGCGTTGGGATTCTCGACGTCCGAGGTGGTGTGGGGCGAGCCTGGCACCAATGGGCAGCATGCATTTTTCCAAATGCTGCACCAGGGCACCGACGTGATTCCGGTGGACTTCATTTTGATTCGTCGGCCAACCTATCCGGCCGACCCCGTGCTGTCTCAAGACATTCGCGAGATGCTCGACAGGCAGCACGACACGCTGCTGGCCAATGGTGTGGCGCAAGCTCAGGCCTTGATGTGGGGGAAGACAACCGAAGAAGCGCTGCGTGAACCTCGCCCCCCGACAGCCAGCGCGGCGATGGGGGTGGACGAATTGGCTCGACAGCGCACCTTCCCAGGCAATCGACCCAGCCTGACCCTGTTGCTCGATGAGTTGAGCCCCAGGTCGCTGGGCGCTTTGATCGCACTGTACGAGCACCGCACTTACGTGACGGGCGCCTTGTGGGGCATCAATTCGTTTGACCAGTGGGGTGTTGAGCTGGGTAAGGTTCTGTGCAAGGACATTCTGGCGCGCATGCAATCCGGGCAGACGGATGGACTGGACGCGTCGACAGCGGCCATGCTGAAGCGCTTGCGCTAACTGGAGTCATGACTCAGGCGGTGGTGTTTGACTTCGGTGGCGTGCTGTTCAATTGGCAACCACCGGTGTTGCTGCAGTCTTTGCTGCCCCACCGCGTGCGTGACGAGGCCGAGGCCCAAGCCTGGGCGCAAACGGTGTTCCAGTCGTTTGTGCCGGGATCAGATTGGTCTGAATTTGATCGGGGCATGCTCAGCGCGGATCAGGTGCGGGACCGCATTGCCTTGCGCACCGGTTTGCCTGGCGATGAGCTGAAGCTGGTCATGGAGGCCATTCCGAAGCACTTGGCACCTGTGTTGCCCACGGTGCGGTGGCTGGAGCAGTTGGCCCGGGCTGGGGTGCCTTTGTATTACCTTTCGAACATGCCTCAGCCGTATGCTGCCTATTTGCGTGCGGCGCATCCCTTCCTGGCGCTTTTCAGGGGTGGGGTATTTTCATGCGATGTGCACCAAGTCAAACCCAACGCCGACATTTTCGAAACCACGGCGCGGGTGTTGAATCTCGATGTATCGCGTACCGTGTTCATTGACGACCACCCGCACAACGTAGAAACAGCTCGCACCCTGGGGTGGCGAGCTGTTCGTTTTGACTCGGCGCAGCAGTGTGAGAGCGAGCTGCAGTCGCGAGGCTGGTTGCCTGCGACCTGAACTCAGGCGTCGCTGGGTTCCGTCAGGGCCTTGCGCATTTTCTTCATCGCGGCCACTTCGATCTGGCGCACACGCTCGGCGCTGACACCGTATTCGGCAGCGAGTTCGTGCAGGGTCATGCCACCAGAGCCGTCATCATTCACCTTCAGCCAGCGTTCTTCCACGATGCGGCGGCTGCGTGCATCGAGTTGAGCCAGAGCCTGTGTGATGCCGTCTGTGGCCAGCCAATCGCGGCGGTGCGACTCGATGACCCGGGTGGGTTCGTGGCGATCGTCGGCCAGGTAAGCCACGGGGGCCATGGCGCCTTCGTGGTCATCGTCGCTCGGGGCATCCAGGGCCACGTCGCCGCCCGCCAAGCGGGTTTCCATTTCGATGACGTCTTCCGGGCGCACGTCCAGTTCCTGGGCCACGCGCTGGATTTCCGATTCGCTGAAGGCGGAGCGGCCAATGTGGGTGTCGTCGGCGTCGGCCTTGAACTGATGCTTCAAGGAGCGCAGGTTGAAGAACAACTTGCGCTGGGCCTTGGTGGTGGCCACTTTGACCATGCGCCAGTTGCGCAGGATGTATTCGTGAATCTCGGCCTTGATCCAATGCAGGGCGTAGCTGACCAGTCGCACGCCTTGATCGGGGTCGAAGCGCTTGACGGCCTTCATCAGGCCCACGTTGCCTTCCTGAATCAGGTCGCCCTGAGGCAGGCCGTAGCCCACGTACTGGCGCGAGATGGAAACCACCAAGCGCAGGTGAGACAGAACCAGCTTCCCGGCGGCTTGCAGATCTTGTTGATCGCGCAGGCGACGTGCCAGGGCCTTTTCCTCGTCGGCCTCCAGCATGGGAATGTCTTGCACCGCGCGCACATAGGCATCCAGGTTGCCCAATGAGGGCACCATGCTCCAGGGGTCGCGGACGGTCAAGGCAGAGGTTGTGGTCATCGTCAGAATCCTTTCGGCTTCGTCTACCAGAACAATACTAGCACTCCCTGGCTTAGAGTGCTAAGAAGAAAAAAGTTCCGAATGGCGTGCAAAAGAAAAACGCGCCCAGTTGGGCGCGTCGATCTGACCTTGAGGAGGCGAAATCAGCGGATTTGGCGACGGCGCAGCGACAGCAAGCCGACCACGGCCAAGCCTGCGCCGGCCAGGGCATAGGTTTCAACTTCGGGCACGGTGGCAACCAGTTTTTCGCTGCGGCCATCGGGCAGCCCTTGAATGTGCAGACCGAATTTGACGTTGCCCGCGGTGATGTCCGACAGCCCGAAGCCATTCAGATTGAACGCAAGTGATTCGCCAGCATTGACGCCTTTGCTGGCGGCTGGTGCATTGGGCTTGAACTTGTAGTCCACGGTCCAACCCAGGTTGCCAGGCAGGTTGGCGCCGCCACCGGTGGTGTAAGACACGCCCGGCATCTGGACGCCAGCCAGGGAAACGGATTGCCCGGCTTGGGTGTCAAAACTGATGCCGCTGATGAAGGAGCCATTGCCGGCGGGGGCGATGTTGCTGATGGTCAGCAGGTTACCGGCCAGAGACCATTGCAGCCAGGATTCACCCAAGGTGGTGCAACCGGATGCATTGGCACCGCCGCCAGCAGCGCCGGTGACGCATTCGAAGGTGTATGCCTGCGCACTCAAGGACACCGACGCCAGGGCGGCGATCAATGCCACTTTGCGAAAAAATGTGGGGTACTGCATGGACAAACTCCTGAGCCGCGTGTGCAACAACTGCGGCCTAAGTTTGTCGCGAATCATTCCGATCGACAAGCACCTGGTTGCGGGGGAACCCTCGGTCAGGTGAGGGCGTCGCCAGAACTTTCCGTGATGGTTCTCAGCGTGATGGCCGAACCCGTCATCAGACTCAAGCTGCCTTGGGCCTGGTTGTTGAATCCGGGGGCCGGGATGGCCACGACGTCGCGCAGGGTGAGGCGAATGTGGTCGTCCGGCAGGCGCGCCACGGTCAACACGCCGTCGGTGATGCGGTGGGCAAAGGTCGTGAGGCTGCCGTCCACCCCCAGGCGTCGGCAGGTGAGCAGGCTGTCTCCGGCCTGGGTTCCACCTGGGCCCAGTACATAGGTGGATGGCGAATCCGTTAGGGCTTTGAGCTTGACTGACAGATTCAACGCCACGATCAGGGTGTCGCCATTCAGTTGACGGGTGGTGCTGAGTTGCAAGGCCAGCACGGGCCCTTTGCCACCCAAAGCGCCTTGGTTGATGACGCTTTGGATCTGGTCGAGGGAGGGCAGCAGATCAAAACTGCCGCCAATCAAAGGAAAGTTGCTGCTGCCGCGGTGGCGAATGGTGATGCCGTCCCCGCTGGCGGTGGTTTGAGCCTGCGCGCTGCCATTGCCGACAGCTTGAGCGGTGGCGCGGCTGTCGGCGGAGCCGTCTGCGCCGCCACAACCTGTCAAGCCGACCAGGGTGACCGCCGGCACGCTGAGCATCAACTGACGTCGAATCGAATCCATTTTTCTTCCTTCAGGTCAGTTCAGCGTCAGGCCATTGGCGGCCGCAGTCATGGTGGATGCCAGCGAAGTGGAGGTGCGCCAGCCATTGAACTCGCTTGCCGTATCGCTGTCTTCAAACTGCCAGGCCCAAGAGAGCCCCAATTGGCGGCACATGCGCAGCACGTCGCGGGCATAGCGCTGGCGAGCTTGGTCGTGGGGACCTTGCTTATTGGGCATCAGGGCCAGGGTCAGGGTGCCGACCCGCGCGGCCTGAGAACCGCCGATGGCCTGGTTGGGCAGGGCGGTGGGCAGGCTGAAAGTGAACGATTTCTGACCGGCTGTGAGTTGGACGGTGTACACCTGCCCGTCAAGTGGGGTGCCGGTGTCGGCAATCTGCGCCAGCACGGTGTGGGCGAACGGCCAGCTTTTGGCGGAGGCGCCGCAGTCGATTCGAAAGCCCTGGTTATCCAAGGCGCCCATCGACACCGTGACTTGGCGGGATTCGATGGTCAGTCCGGTGATGGTGCGATGGGGGTTGCTGGCTTCAACGCGGGAGGCGCGAGCCATGCGGGGGTTGATGGCGCCGACCTCGGCCACAAAGGCCGGCACGCCGAATTGCTTGTGGAAATCGGGTTGCGGGTTGCTGCGGCCTTGGTTCAGGTAGTAGGCGTCGTTGCGGAAGTGGCTGATCAGGCTCAGGTAGCTGGTGAAGTCCTGGCTGAGGTTGACGGGGGCGCGGTTGTCGGCTGTGCTGGGGTGGTAGTGGTCCCACAGGCGCCAATGGGCATAGGCCGGGTCGCCGTAGAGAGTGCCGATGGCTTCGTATGCGGTCTCTGTGGCGCCCTGGTCGGTGAAGGGCTGGGGCGCATACAGGTTGAAGCTGTACACGACCCGAGCGGCGGGGTCGGAGATCAGCAGGGAGCGGTCAGCCGGGTTGTCGAGGTTGCGAAAGAGGTCCAGGCCACGCGCTGCGCCGCCGTAGACGCCCTGGATCAGGATGGGGGTGCTGAGGTCGCGTTGGCGAATGGCGATCAGGCAGCGCTGTGCCAGCGCCCTCCAGTTGTGCAGGGTGGGCTGGTTGGGCGGGAGGGCGTTGAGTTCGGCAAACGACAGGGTGGGGTCTGGATAGGGCTTGCTAAGCAGGTCGTAGCCGATGATTTCAGGGTGCGCGGCAGCAGGCCAGCGCTTGGTGGTGGCTTGCCAGAAACTGACCAGGGCATCTTGAAGCGTGGCTTGCTGCCACAGCGCGCCACCTGCGCCTTGGTAGAAGTCGCTGACGGTCAGGATGACGCCGATTTGCAGGTCACTGGCCAGGGCCAGGATGCGGTCCAGTTGTTGCGCAACTTGCTGGATGCTGCGGGCAGGTGTGGCGAAACCGTTGGTGGAATGGGCCGAGGTGTCCCAACCTTGGTTGGCGATGGTGAGCAGGTCTTCGCTGGATAGTCCCCATGCATCGGCATGGTTGAGCTGGATGCGGATGGCGTTGTAGCCCTTGCGAATGGCCAGGTTGGCCAGGATGGGTTGTCCGCCATCGCCATGGGCGCCCAGGCCCACATTGGCTGCAGAGATGAGGCCTGCCTGCCAGTATGGCCAAGCCTGGTCCTTATGGGTTACGGGTAATGCGGGCATGCCTCGGTCCTCTGCGTTTTATGGTCTTGCAGGTCAGCCCGACATCTCTGATCTGCAAGCCTGTTTTCATCTACGTTGGATGGGAAACGGTATGCAGGGTGCCAACCTCGTCGCAGTATAGGAACCGGGTTTGTTCTTAGGGGGCTGCCATCTCCCTCGTTGCGGGGGGAGGGTTGCCCCTGTGAATCAGGGGTTTGGAGGAGTGTTTGTAAGTCTGGTGTGTTGTAGGTAACTAATTGTGTGTTTTTGCGCGAGTGGCGGGGCCTCGTGGGACATCAGCTTGTACGTTCGGCCATGAAAAAAGCCCCTGGGAACAGGGGCTTGTGCGTGGATGAGCGGCGATGTGAGGTCAGGCAGCGCCGTGTGCCACGGCGACGGCCGTCATGTTCACGATTCGGCGCACAGTGGCCGACGGCGTGAGGATGTGCGCAGGAGCTGCGGCGCCGAGCAAGATCGGGCCCACGGTCACGCCCTGGCCACCGGTCATCTTCAGCACGTTGAAGAGGATGTTGGCGGCATCCAGATTCGGACAGATCAGGATGTTGGCGGTGCCTTGCAGCGTGGAGTCGGGCAGCAGTTTGGCTCGGACCGATTCGCTCAGGGCGGCGTCGCCTTGCATTTCGCCATCAGCCGGAATGTGAGGCATGCGCTTGACGAAAATGTCGCGAGCCTGGCGCATCTTGCGTGCCGATGGGCGATTGCTGGAGCCGAACATCGAGTGCGACAGGAAGGCCACGCGAGGAGGCACACCAAAGCGCTGGACTTCCTCGACCGCCAGGACGGCGATGTCGGCCAGTTGTTCGGCTGTGGGGTCTTCGTTGACGAAGGTGTCCGCAATGAACAGGTTGTGGTTGTCCAGGATCAGGGCGTTCAGGGCAGCCAGGCCGTGGGCTTCGGGGCGCACGCCGATCACGTCACGCACGTGGTCAAGGTGGAAGTCGTAGCGGCCGATGACGCCGCAGATCATGCCGTCGGCATCACCCATCTTGACCAGCAAGGTGGCAATGAGGGAGTTCGAGCGGCGTACCACGACCTTGGCCAGCTCGGGCGAGATGCCGTCGCGGGCTTTGAGCTTGTGATAAGTCTCGTAGTACTGCTTGAAGCGGGCGTCGTTGGCTGGGTTGACGATTTCGCAGTTCACGCCGGGTTGCAGGCGCAGGCCGGCACGCTCGATGCGGCTGGTGATGACGTCGGGGCGGCCCACCAGGATGGGCTTGGCAATGCCTTCGTCTACCGCGACCTGGGCGGCGCGCAGCACGCGTTCATCTTCGCCTTCGGCGTAGGCGATGCGCTTGGGCGCGGCCTTGGCACCCAGGAAGAGCGGACGCATGAACAGGCCGGTGTTGGTGACGAACTGGGTCAGCGATTCGCGGTAGGCCTTCAGGTCAGCAATGGGGCGAGCGGCCACGCCCGAGGCGGCGGCGGCTTCGGCCACGGCGGGGGCGATGCGCAGAATCAGGCGCGAATCGAACGGCGTGGGGATCAGGTAATCGGGGCCGAAGCGCAGTTCACGGCCGGGGTAGGCGGCGGCGACTTCATCGGAAATTTCAGCCTTGGCCAGGTCAGCGATCTGGCGCACGCAGGCCAGCTTCATGGCTTCGGTGATCTTGGTGGCGCCGCAATC
>ERZ724505.871-NODE-871-length-17785-cov-5.742640_pt1 | contig 17785 bp, 41 predicted proteins | sample MGYA00376038_ERZ724505 | MGnify/ENA primary metagenome ERZ724505 (study PRJEB28724, sample SAMN07190884) | wastewater metagenome | isolation source: effluent of sewage treatment plant in Hong Hong | place: Hong Kong | collected 2016-03-17 ... | reverse complement strand
AATCCTTTGTTCATTTCTTGAACATTAGAAAAAGGACGATTGCAATACTTAATGATGTTTTCGTGACCAAAATGAAGGTCACTAGTAAAAAAGATTGTCATATATGCTTTTCTTAATAAAGATTTTCTGAATAAAGAGTACCACCATCACGAGTGTCACCACCGCAACGATTTAAAATTTGACCAGCAGCTTGAGCAATTTTCCAAGCTTCAGTTCTAGTATAAAATACACCAAACTGATCTACAAAACCTTGGATACTTCCTTCAGTCCATTGCTGGATCGATTTACAATCAGTTAAATTTCGAATCACTTGACGCATTGTTATATCCATGTGCCGTGGTCCCGTAACAATAAGACCATCTCGTCCTTTAACTGCAGCACAAACAATACGTGATTGAATAATCATTTCCGTGTATTCCTTTTACTTCTTACTTGTGCCTCTAATTCCTTAATACGCGCTTCGGCTTGTTGCAACTTTGTTGGTACATTGTTTTGTTGTTCAATCCACCAAGTTTGAAACTCTTTTAAATCAAGCTTAGATGCTTGCGTAATAAGACTTGGCGTTGAACCATGGGTAGTCTTTTCACGACACATATCTACAATGAAAGTTTCAAGTTGTGATAACCGTGTTTGAAGCTTAATTATATCTGTTCGTGCTTCATCACGCTCAGTCATCAAACGATCAAGAATTTTTACTCCATCTTTGATTTGTGCTTGAAGCGGTTCAGAATCAAGTGGAGTACGACGAATAAAACCAACTACTGTCATCAAATCTTCTGCGCAAAGAATCCGTACTTTTGCCCAAACTTCTTGTGCACACTTTTCTCGCTGTTCTTCTTTTGCTGCAGCAATTTGCGTAGAAAAATTATCAAAATGAGTAAGAAAAGTCTGTATATCAGTAAACAATTCCGCAACTGATCCATTGCTAAGTGCTTGCTCTGACACTGAACTTTTAAGTCTAGTTATTGCTTCTTCTAACTTTGTGTCACTCATGTAGAACCTTAAGGGGTAGTAGCAGTTTTAAAAGCAGATGAACATGCATCAGTGTATTTTTGAGCAATTTGATAACGTTCTAAAGAACATTTATTCGGAAAAGTTTTCACATTTTCCAAATCTAAATAATTTACTTGCGCAAGACTTGCAATATAACCAATTAACGTTCCAAAAAGAAAAATTATAAATATAAATGCAATTAAAGTATTATCGTTATCTTTCATTTTACTTTTCCTTTACATTACATACGCTTGGTTGGAATTGAACCAACGACCTTTGGCTTAGAAGGCCAACGCTCTATCCAACTGAGCTACAAGCGCTAAACTCTATAATTGCCCAAATATCAAAACCATTTGGAACTAAAGCTAAAGCTTTTGTTTTGGCTTCTTCAAAATTTTCTGCTTCTACTGTAATAACAGGAACATCATACCAACCTGGTTTTTCAGTTGGCTTTAATGGTTTAAGCGAAAATTCAAATTTCATAAAAACCTTAGCTGAGACGGAAGGACTTGAACCTTCAACCAATCGCTTCAAAGGCGACTGCTCTACCATTGAGCTACATCTCAAAAAAAAAACATGGCTTCCAAGCTGGGAAATTATAAGCGGCCCGACATTACTCGTTGGCGTCTTAAAACCGCTCCACTACCATGTTATGTGCAGCATAATACCCGTAAATAGCGTATTATTTTACTTTTTAATTTCGGGACCTTATGGAGTTGAACCACACCTACAATCCCAAGTAAACTACTCACCTAGTCATATTACTATGCTATAGCGGCTTTCTTTCTTTTGGAGGACTAACCTGTTGATCCCTTGTATTTAATTTATGCCTTTCTTTATTCTAATTAAATAAATGTCCACCGGATTCGAACCCGGCTATTTTTCATCCGTCTAATGAAAAACAGTCACCAGGAAATGTCAACCTAATGAAGTGACGAGCTTATTGAGCTTTCATTCCAATAGCTTGTGATTGGACAAATGAGACCGATGGGAGTCGAACCCATAACCCTCCGGTTAAAAGCCGGATGCTCTACCAGTTGAGCTACGGTCTCAAACTGCTTATACAGTTTTTGTTTTACGCAACTTATGTCTTGGTAACTTAAGGTGAAAACATTTTGAATGTGGAAACTCGCAATTCAAAATTCCTGGCTTAATTCTTCGATTACAAGCAGGACATCGAATAAACTTTTTATGTTGTTTTTTTGCTTCTTCTGATGATTTACAGATAATTTCACCAGAAAAAGTACACCATGTCCCTCTTGGAGGTTTTTGACTTTTACGTGTCATGATTTTCTCATTTTATCAACATAGCGTTAAGAAGAGAATGACGATTAGATTCCTAATCCGGTTTCCCGTGCTCTGATGGTATAGAGACCCTATACCACTCGACACAATCAACACTTAGCTAAGTGTTGCATTGGATTTCCCACTGCTATTTATTAAAACCAAAGAACTGTTCATAAGCGTAGGATTGCTCCTAAACTAAAGCTGTGCTGGCGCTAACCAGATTCTTCATTTCGCTTTCTTACTTAGTTCCCAAGGTTGCGATCCTTGTCTTCACCCTACCCGGACTCGAACCGGGATGACCCTGAGGGCCTGCGGATTTTAAGTCCGCTGCGTCTACCATTTCCGCCATAGGGCGTTGCTTAAACGTTTTCCATTATCATGCTATATGCTGTAACTGCATCTTCTTGATTAAAGACTTTACTGTCATGAATGTTAAGAAGATTGCAAATGTGCTGTCCAAATCGCAAATCTTGCTTATTACGACCATTACCAAATTGCTGCAGCCAAACAATGTACTCTTTAGTGATGAGTTCAATATGCGATTGATACATATTTAACTCCTTTGAATGATATTTTCTATTGTTATTCAACATTTTGATATGCGTTCGGATTAGAAACAAGCATCACAGCTACAGTGAGGTTTACTTCCAGAACAGCACATTTCAGAAGGAACGTGTCGAGGTGCAATAATGTCATAAGGCTTCTTACCCACTGACACTGCTTCGTAGAAGACCTTACATTCTGGACACATTGGACTGCACATACCTTCATGTTCCCAACGCGTAAGAATTTCTCGCGGTGTTTCTAATCCTTCACCTCGACGTGGCGCAGTCATTAATTCGCCTGATTCTTCTTGAATTCATCAAGAGTTGCTTCTGCGCTAAGATTATTTACTTCGACATCCTTACCACGAATCATTGGCGGAACACCAAGAATCTGGTGAGGATGCATCTTCAAGGCGTCAAGCTTCAGTTTCATTGCTCGCTTGAACGTTTCTTTCGTCTCATCATCCCAATTCACGGTTCCTCCTCAGCTTTCTTAGCCAGCTCGTTGAATTGATCTACCAACTTCTTCGGCATCTCCAACTCCATCTCATCGACTTCCCAGAACTTCTGTGGTCTTTTAGCAACTCGAGCCTTCTCAGCATCTTTGTATCGCAAGTAGATGCTATCAACTTCGAGTTCTTCGTGAGGAAAGGCGTAGACTAGAATATACACTTTCATTTATGCTCCTATTGTTTCTAAGTGATTAAGCATTCAAGTGGGTAGTTAAGGGCAGTCGGGTCGACAGTGGCAGAGCTGGGTCTTTGAGCACTTATAGCCGAAGACTTCCATGTAGATACCTTGACTTCCCACTTGAATGCTTGATTACTTCATCTGCAATGGCGCGAATGTCGATAGATGCAATAGCACCACCAGTACCATCATCTTTGACATCAATTGCTTTTTGTTTCAGTATTTCGAGCGCTTCCAATATTTTCTTTTTTGCTTCTTTGTTATTCATGGTTACGCGCCCATTGCCCGTTCAGCGGCACACTCACGTTCGTAGTCGTACTTATCTTGCTGCATCGCTTGGTACTTCTTGAGCAAATCAGCAGGACAAGCCTCTTCATTAACCACTTCTTCGACCCGCTTACCACCGCAGGTCTCACACTGCACATCGTAGATGCCACCGCGATTGAAATAGGCTTCACGGTCATCTTCGTCACCGAATGCCTCTTCGAACTCTTCCTGTGAGTAGGCGTGCTCGCCAATGCTCGGAGTGAGATGAGTGCCATGTCCATCACAGCGCGAGCAGACTTCAAACCTCGAAGGCAGCTCATGAGTAACCTCTTCACCATCATCGTTCATCACCGTGAACTCGATCATGGTCAAGTCTCCTTGTAACGCTTCATGAGGATAGCTTCGTCGCGACCAGTGTAACCTTCCTGGTTGAGGTAGGTTTCCCATTCCATCTGATAGTCGCTCGGCTTGCCTCCACATTCAATGGCATAGCTTTCGAGAAACTCTCGCTTTTCTTCAGCACGCTCTTCTTTGGACAACTCACTCCAAATTTTCTCTTGCCGAGTCATTGTTCTTCTCCTTTAGAAGAATATATATTCGGATTAGTTCGATATCTTTTTTTAAGTTCTAAATATGCTCTTTCTGGTTCAATTTGTTCAATAGTAGATGCTTTTGCTAGATTTAAGTCTTCAATAGTCCAGAGAAAGATTAGCCAAGAACGCATTTCTGGATATAAAACCATCTATTTAAATACTAGTATAAACTGAAGTCAGTTTGAAACCTTTAAGATGACTCATAACTAAACCTTTAGTATAGTCATCAACTTTATCTGGCGAAAAGATAGTTGCAAGCGTAAAATCATTTACAATATTTGCATATCCCATCTCATCAAATCGGATATAGGTTTTAAGAGCGTGATTAGCAAAAACATACGCAACGAGAATCATTTTCTTTTCTTCCTTTTTTATTTCTTAAATTTAATTGTAATATAAGTTCCAACCATGCCACCTAAAGCAGCCGATAGCATATACCAATGATTAGAAATATATGACAAAGTTAATGATGCTGAGATGATAAAGATAAGTCCACCCCAAATAGATGCTTGAAATGCTGCTTTTTCAGCACAAGCCACAATATAAAGAGTCCAAAGAGCATCTACAAAGCCTGCTGCAATGAATACACTTAAATGCTGAAAAATTGATTCCATTAGTCCATTTCATCAAACAGTTGCTGTTCATAAACTCGCTTAATCTTTTCCAACTCTTCATCAAAAGGTTCGAAGAACAAACTATCACACTGTGATACGTATTCTTCCCTTTCTTCAGACGAAATTGATTCCCACCAGTAATCAAAATCTTCAGTATTCACCTTTTCTCCTGTTGTTGAAAACAATTAAGAACAAGATCTACATAGTACTCATCGGTAAGTCCAACCTTAGGGTCGACTTCAATCCAAAAAGGAAGCTTGATTGGATAATCATCTAAAGCACAAAAACTATCTGCTTCTGAGTGGTTCTTAATCCAATTAGATATTTCTGCTTTTCGGTCAAAAAGAGAAATATCTGGAGTCATATCCAAAATATTTCCCTTAAAACCATAATGACAAAGAGTTTTTTGAATTTCTTCTTGAGAATTACACAGTCGCCAAGATGATGAGATGACGATATTACACTGTGTAACCGTTTGAATTGAGTTTAATACTTCAACTGCAACAGTATCTAACATTTCGTTAGTATATTGTTGCTTTTTTCTTTCCATTTCATGGAAAAAATTATGCGAATTAAGTACTCCATCTATGTCAAGAAAAAGTATACGAGACATTTATTCTCCTAAAGAACAATTGATTCAGAAAAGAAAATATCTAGAGGGAATCGAACCCTCACATTTAGTTTTTAACTAAAGCTGAATACCATCAGTAGAATATTTTGACTTAATTCAACAGAATGTTACCAGTCCATTGAACATCGCCATTATTGTTGCCATAAATATCAGTAGCAACACTTCCGATTTTAGTAACACCACCTCGAACTAAAGGTGAAGCAATATTATTAGCTGAAGAAGTACCACCACACTTACTCGCTGTGTTAAATTGATTCATGCTCCAAGTTATAGTATATGTATCACTATTAGTGGTATTCCAACCAAAATTAGTCCATTCAATTGACGTTCCATTTGCACATAAAATATAAAGCTTTCCACCTTGTGCAGTTGAAGGCTTGGGTCGAGATACAACAGCTGTCAATTTTGCTTGAGAAAAATCAGAATAAGTCTCATAAGAAGCCTGAGCAACACCTAGATTAACTACATTTGCAGATGTAACAAATTGAGCAAATGTAGTCATTGAATGAATCTTAACAGCAACAGAATTAACAATTTCCGGTGGAGTAGGATTCTTATATCTCACACGAATACCAAATTCATATCGTCCTGAATGAAGTTCTTGAGATGAAAGAGCGAATTGAGAAAAATCCCAAAAAATCCAATGTTCATATGCATACATAGACCAATAATTACCAGGCACAATGGATGGAGGAAGACCAGTTTGGGGTTCATAGACGTCATCAGTTACCATATCATGCATAACTGGAGTTAGAACTAACTCTTTCGTTACTCCACCGTAAAGTGAATAACAAAAACGAATCCACAAATTGCTAATGTTGACATTATCGCGATAAGTATACTTACCAAGATCCGTACTAAAAACTGACAACGGAGGACCAAGTGAAGGAACACTATCGTACTGATATACAGCGGGCGAATTCATCGTTTGTCCAGACGGACAAGGTCCATTCAAAACTTCTTGAAGTGTTGCTGCGTTTGAGTTATACAAATGCAAATAATACTGTGAACTAAACTGCGTTAACTTAATTGATGGAGTGAATACCATTGTCTGGCCAAAAGCCTGTGATGCCAACAAAAATACAAACAACAAAAAACTTTTCATTTTTATTTTCCTTTTTTGGGGTTTTACTAAACAACACTTGTTTACTTATAACCAGGCATAAGACGGTTGCTCTCAATAACTTGATCGAACGCAATTTATTTTATGTTCGAAAGCAAAGATAGTGTCTAACACTAACCCATGATATGTAAGTTTTACATAGCTTTAACTTTAAAGCTATATACCAAAACTTCCATATTAAGTCTTGACCATTCATTTCTTAGTAATAAAATGACTATATTGCTCATCAACATCAAAACTACCAAACATCTGATGTCCCTTTGGTTTATTTTGATTTTCAACAGAACCAAGCCAAGTATCAAGTTCTCCAAGAAGCCGTTCATTCAGTTCACGCAAACTTGGGACCAAGTCCATTCCGTATGGATGGTCCACCAGAAGCTGAGTAAGCTTAGCGCATGCTTCAGTTGGCGTCATAGTATGCTCACGCAACTGAATTCGAAGTTGATGAATATCTAGAAGAAGATCTTGATTAATCGTCATTGTAGTTCCTTTAATTAAGCTTATTAATAATACAAAAGGACATCAAGCGGGTGGTGGAGGAAGGTCCTGCCATGCAACAATAGTTTCACCATCGGTGGCATCGTCAGTGATGAAGGTCCACTTCTGCTGAATACGGCTAAACCCCCACTCTGCGATGATAGCACGACGCGCAGTAGTCCAGACAAGCACACGCCGCGTCGTCGGTACTGGAGGCGGTTGCCATCCACTTCCAGCCCAAGATTCTGATATTGCTGTAACAACAGCATCATTCAATTCAGTAAGCAGTTGTCGTACACGGTCACTTGGCGTTGTCAAAATACACCTAAAATCCTTTAAAATGTTTAGTAATGTTCACCATTACGTGAATAACTCCATTGCTCAGTTGGCCGCGTATCGTACTCGTCTGCCATGTCGTGCAATCGCCACGATAAGTCTCGGTCTTTCGATGGATTCAGCTTGCGTATCAACCACAGTAATGCATCCGTCGCTACATCTCGCCATGTCCGTCCCATTATTCACTGCCTTTCACTAAATTTGAGTTTTTCGCGCAGCAGCTTTAATATTTGAAATCAAAGTTAGAAGTTCGTAACGTTCTTGAAGAACGATATTAGAATACAATGAACCAACCATTTGGTTCAAAAGTTGATCACGAATTTCAACTTCATTTTCAAGTTCTGAAATATTAAGCAATGGCCATTCATTACGCGATTTCATGTTTTCTTTCAAAATTAGTTAAATCGTTCTGGTTCATCATCGATTACTGTATGAGTATCGAGATATTCTCCTTTATCTTCAATATCTACAACACTCATGTCTCCGACTTTACTAATAGCTGCTTCTGCACTATCAGCTTCAACTTCAATGAAGTATGCACGAATCACTTCTACAGTAACAGAAAACTTAGCCATTGTTTTCCTCATCGTATTTAGCTTTCAGCTTGAAACACTCAACAAGAGCTTCGCTTGCTTCCAAACCACTGCGGAATTCAAAACCAAGGAAACGCGTATCATCATGCAGTTCATCTCTATCGTAACTCCCCCACAGACATGACTTCTTAAGAAATTCATAAACAGGAGAAACGAGACGATTCTGATTGGCAAAGATTCTGTATGATGGATAATAAGACGGTCGCAAAAAGAAATCCATAGAATTTCTCCTTAAAACAAGCGATTTTTAAGATTAAAAAGACGACGAGTTTGCTTTGTTATGAAAGCTAATACTTTAAGAATAACTGAAACTAATATTGGCTTTCGTGGTTGAAATTTAATTGGCTTCATTTAATGCTTATATATTTGTTCAGATAAGTAAACTTTTACTTATCGTCCTGTTTCTGATCCTGTCCAAGATCCAGAACCTGATGATGACCATGACTCTGAATTAGATCCCGATTTAGATTTATCTGCGTTTTGTTTTAATCCTGTACAAGACCCATTTTTAGAAGTCGATCCAGATCCAGATTGTTTTATTCCAGAAGTTTGATGATATCTTGTCATCATCCAATGCGCAGTAGGTACAGTGCGAACTAGTCTCATGGCATGCGTACCAATACTGCACCAGCGCGATCGATAATTAACTCGAATCCACCTTCGTGATACTGAACATCCCAACCTTTCCCATTAAAAAACTCAGAATAAGGACCTGTTTCAAACACAGTTGCAGATCCTGTGGCAAATACATACACCATCGGTGTTACTGCCTCAAGAACACCAACATAAGCATAAGTTGGTGTACGAATATAATATTTCGCACCAATTCTGAATATTCCTTCTGCGAGTTCTCGATCAGTTACTACTGCACGAGCTTCTTCTTTAACTTTGTCCATAATTATTTCTCAGCGAGAATGGTACGCTTTGCAGCTCTACCATGACGAAGACAAGTAGCCTTGTTACCAGAGCATTCTGCTGTCTCGTCAATGACCACGCGAGTACCAATCTTCATGGCTTGTCTCCCAAAGTGAAGGATTTATAATCCTATATGTGTTTAGATTAGGAAATCAGTTCCCATTTCCAATATGGACTGTGGTAATTTTGTGCAATCTTTGGCATATTGGTTTTTCTAGGCCAACTATATGTTTGCACATACCAATGAAGGTCTTCTGTGTAATCTAACCAATCATTTGTATTACCATTAGCCATTCGACACATGCGTTGAAGTTTTTGGCGCACTGTGCCTCGACCGCGCATAAAACGTTTAATGCCATCTTTGCAAGCATTATTTCTACGAAGAATTTTCAAAAATTCTTTAACAGTGGGATCTTTCATCTTTTGTATTTCCTTTCATCAAGTCGTTCTCGTTTACCATCAATAGTTGAATAATGCTTAAGCATTGTTACTGTTTTTAAGGAAAGAGTTATTAACGACATTTCTTGAATATACGTACTTGCAACAACATTAGAAGCAAGTTTAATTAACTCGTCGTATTTACGAGTAATATGCGATTCAAAGAAATTATCTGGAATGTACCAATGATCTCCACTTCCTTGTCTTCCATGAAAACGCTGAAATTCTTCGCATTCTTGTTTATTAGTAACATGCGAAAGTGGCTTTCGTCCAAAAACATTTAGCCATCCCGAATGCCACCATGCATTAATGGTGTCAATATCTTCATTGATTCTTGCAATTAGTTTTTGCAATGAATCTTTTTCATGTTGTTTTTTAGAACTTCTTAAACCAACAAGAGCTTTATTAGCTAATTCTCTAGCAGCTTCAATTGAAAGAGACACTGAATCACAATTGCATTTATTTACTTGCATATGCTTGAATAGTTTTGACCTTGTTAAAACAACCGATACCCGGCGTTAATCAGGCGGGCACGTTCATGCCGAAGATTATTTGGCATCGTAATAAACGTATCGTACAAATCCACTGCTTCCTTAGCATAAATGAGAGAACACTTGAGGCGTTCCCTGTAAGCTCTGATGGCCTCGACACGGAGATGCCCAGGTGCCAAAACAAGCGCACGCTCATTGTCATTCAACGGGTTCTTCTCAGCGTACTGAATACCGAGAATCTTATCGAATTCATACACCCTCGACCGCATCGTGTTCACAACTTCTTCGAACGAAATGCCGAGCTCGGAAAGCTGATCAAACATAACCATCAAGTGTCCAGTGACGATTTCTTCGTGCCTTCCAGTATCCATGATAGTTTCCTTATTACATTGTAACTTTAAAAACTTATCAAATAATCCTATTCATACTCTTTTATGTTCGGATTAGTTTATTTACAATAATGGATTAGTTATACGTCTCATAGCCTCAACTGCACTATAAGTACCCCAAAGATTTAGTTTCCAACCTATTCTAATGAAATATCGAGCTAAAAATTTATGTTTATACAATTGTTTCATTTATCTTTTATACACTTTAAAGTCATAAAATTCGATTCTCCCATCAATTTTTATGATAAAAGTTTGATTTTAATGTTTTTAAGATAAAGAGAAAAAACAAAAGGTCTTTCCTTCCTCTTCTAAAGAGAAAGAAAAGACCCTATAAGCTCGCGGCGTAGCAGTGTCAGCCACATCTGTTTCTCCCTCTCCTCTCCCCTAGTACAAGCGGGAGAGGGAGGAGAATAGCTGTACTTGAGTTACTTCACCAGGTGGCGAAGGCTCTCAGGCAGAGCATCAACGTTCACGGTCGGCTTGGGCTTGAGCTCAGCCAGTCGCTTGTCGATCTCGAGCTGAATGGCCGCGCGAGCGTCAGCATCAGTGGTGAGACTGAGCAGCGTCTTCATGGCCTTGACACCTTCATCTCCACCACCCGAGCGACTGCCAGGGTTCTTGGCGATGTAGGGCGTTCCACCGTTGAGGCGGAGATCCTTGCGAAGCCAGTTGTTGACGAGACCCGGAATGTACTTCTTGAGGGCAGCATCATCCGGGTTCTTGCTGTGCGTCGTCTCACCGTTCTTGAAGGCCATGAAGACCCGCTCTTCGACCTGCACGAGCTGAGCATCCGACAGCTCAACTCGACCAGTCGGCTTCTCACCACCAAGAACCTCCAGAACTGCATTGTAAACCGTCTCACCCTGAGTCATTGTTTTGTCCTTTCAACTACATGTAAGCGAAATGCTTACAATCAATAAGCTTTATTGCTTATTTGATATCAATATGTATGTTCGGATTTAAATACATAGATTTTCGGCGTAGTAAACTATATATGTTGCTTTAGACCAAATCTTTTTTAAAAAGTTAATCCCACTCCTAGAATAAAGTCCAGGAGTGGGACAAGAATGTCAGGAAAAATGTGAATTTACTTCTCATCGCTTCTGTCTTGGGCGTAGCCGTTCAATCGGTACTTGAAGCGCTTATCCTGGAAGATGACTTCGACCCTCGCACCCTTGGTGTTGTGGGCGATGGTCACCCAGGTGTCTGGGAACAGCTTGGCTCCCTTGCGGGCGTGGTGGAGGTCCCCAAACGTCAGGGGATCGCCCGAGATGGGCACCTTCAGGAACTCATCGAAAGAGAGCAGTCTGCTCATACTACCTCCTGGTGTGTGTGTGTGGTAATGATGAGCCAAGTCACCCCGGGCCGGAGCACACTCATCTGGTGGGAGTGCCGTCCCACGTTTCCTAGACTCGCTGGGCATAAAGCAAGACATCACCCCGACCTTACTCCGGTCACCCTACAAACTATCCCTGCCATTGAAGGTAGCTCCCATACTTTTCCAGTTGAAAGAACAACTATCCTTCCAACTTGAGGAAAGAGCGGTGGCCTCATCACTTCATCAGTTGCAGGAAGATCCAGGCCCACAAGAGGGGTAGAATCAGTAGACCTACCCAGAGCATAGCCCAGATGAAGCGCTCGACCAGCGCCACTATCAAATCGTCCAGCTTTGGCTTCTTCATAATTATGCTGTTTTCTTATTACGGGAAAAACTGCCGCCGAGCGAGAAGGTAAGACGACCGCGCATTGAGAAGAAGCTTGAGGTTGTAGAAAAACTCTCCTTCCGGAAGCGGAGTATTGAAGGAGCGAACTCCAGTGCAAGCCATCATGTGTTCCACGAAGTACTTCGCTTCACGAAGTGCCACGTGTTCAGCAGGATTGACGCAAGTGAGCTTCGGCAGCTGGCGAACGATGCCGATAGCATCGATGAAGTGAGAGTGGCACTTCGTGTTGCTCCAACAGATGTCAACCAACTCATCCACTTTCTTTTCGAAACTGGTCTTGTTCTGCACCGTTTCTTCTTTGGGAAAAAGCTCATTTCCAAGGTCGGTATGCAGATGCTTGGCTTCATTCCCGTCGATTTCAAGCGTCAAACCCTGCTTGTTAGTGATGATGAACGAAGAGATACGAGTGAGCATTGACATGTTATTTTCTCCCTTATTAGATTCCAGAAACATATATGTTCAGATAAGTTCTTTCTCATATACACACTTACACTTAAAAATGCTCACTTATTCCCCACTCTCCCTCCCTATCTTACAGCTACCTAAAAAATCTATCTTATCAACTCAATCCTGTCCATAAGAGAGTACTTCCTAGGGAGAGAAGAGAGATAAAGAAGAGACTAGGTATAGACCTATTGAAGGGAGAAAAGAGAGAGAATCAGCCTTCTATCCTGCAGATATTACTAGAATAGGCATGGTAAAAAATACAGGTGGGCCACGCCCACCTGTGGTCACTGGCTATACTCCTGACTCATCAAGGGCTTACGCGTGACTGTGTGTATCCATTACACAACCTTACATTCAGTAGCCGGTAGGCGTAGCAGTGTCAGTGTGCCAGCAACGGATTAGCTAAGTGAAATATCCCTGGATGGAAACCCCTAAAAGTTCAAACAACAAGTCCCTCTCTCCTATACAAGCAAGAGAGGGAGAGAAGAGAGAGGGGATTACTTCGAGGCAGCGAGCAGCTTCATGAACTGCTCTTGCGCCTGCTCGGAGGTGATGATGCCAGCCGCGTGAGCCATCTTGATGAGCTCGAATGCGCTCGGAGCAGTGGTTGCAGCACCAGCAGACTCAGCCTTGTTGGGTCGCGGAGTCACCCAGGCCTCGATGAGGCAGGTCGGCTGCTTGCCGACGATGTAGTTGAGCGGGTTCATGGCAGCACGAGTTCCAGGGCGGATGCTCCAGCGATCTTCCTTGAGCCAGCCGAGCATGAGCAGGCCGACCTGCTTGCGCTGTTCGTCAGTGATGACGAGCTGTCCCTTACGAGGGGTCTCACCGAGGACCTGCGTGAGAGCGGTGCGGAGTGCATCCTGCTGCGAGGCGAACTTCTCCATGGTAGTACCTTTCAGGTGTGAACTTTAGGAGAGCAGCTCATCTGCATCTCATATTCACAAGGATATGTATGTTCGGTTTGGTTGTTGGGGGAACGGTAGGCGTAGCAGTGTCAGCCAGGCTAGTGGCACCTGGCTAACTAGTTTAATTCAACTCGAGAAGCCTGCAGTTTTGTAGTAGTCCTGCAACTCTCGGAGTCTGGCAGTTGACCAATCAACCTGTTGACCATGAAGAAGTACGAACAGTCCTTCCAGGTGTGCGTTGGCCTCGGCTCCTTCCAGGATTTTTCCCCAGTTGTCCATCAACTGGCCATTTACTACATGGCACATGTTGTAAAGAGCTGGGCTGTTCTCGCTCAGCCATTCTTCAGTCCATTGCAGGAACTTATCCTCATCAGTTGAAGAAAGTTGGTCAGCTTGACTCATGATGGGATGCTTGACAAAGCTATAGCAGTCACCAGCATCCCAGTCTATTCCAATGTGGTGTTCCTTCACCACAGCAAGAAACTGTGCTTTAAGAGAGGAGAGGGTGGGACTGTACATCAGTCCATGATTGGCTTTGTTTTTCATGGTCATGTAGATATATATGTGTTCAGTATGGTGGCTATGCGTAGCAGTGTCAGCCACCATTGTGGTGGCTGCACCGACATTGTGTTACTCCTTTCCAATACGATCAGGAACTTACTTCACGAGCTTCTCGAACATCGCGATCGTGAGCGGGGTGATCGCCTCGTCGTAGTCGCGCCAGGCGGTCTTCTCTTCAGAAGGCTGGAAAGCGTCGGCCTCGAAGATGATCTCCGCCGCTTCGCGAGCGGCATCGGTCGAGCTCACCGTGCCGTCCTTCAGCTGCGAGATGAGTTCCTGCAGACGCAACTTGTGCTCTTCGTTCATCGCCATTGTTTTTCTCCTTGCTTGAGTTGAACTACTCGGCCACTCAGGAATGCCAGTGTGTTACTCCTTTCCAATACGGCAGAGGTGAAGGATGTAAGCCAACACCAAGGATGAGATGCACCAACCAATCAGCAAGCGGAAGATCATATATTCCTTTCTGTTCGGGTCAATCCCTCTCCCAACCGTTATCCAGTTGGGAGAGGTGTTGTTCCGATCAGCTTACTGCTTGACGAGGTGGCGGAGAGCTTCCGGCAGAGCGTCGACGTTGATCGTCACCTTCGGCTTGATCTCTTCCATCCTCTTGTCGATCTCGGTCTGAATCGCCGCTCGAGCTTCCGGGTCAGTCACGTTGGCGAGGAGGAGCTTCATGTTCTTGATCGCCTCGTCACCATTGCCGCTTCGGCTTCCGGGGTTCTTCGCCGTGTACTTCACTCCGCCGTTCAGCCGCAGATCCTTTCGGACCCAGTTGTTCACCAGGCCAGGGATGTACTTCAGGAGAGAAGCGTCGTCCGTTCCGCCGCTCGACTTGGTCGTCACTCCAGTCTTGAAGGCGATGAAGACCTTGCCGTGCACCTCGCGCTTCTGCTCATCCGTCCATGCCTTGGTCTCGGGCACAGCTCCGGTCAGCTCGCCGTCAACGCCGAAGACCGCAACAACAGCCTGAAACACCACGTCGCCCTGAGTCATGTGTTACTCCATTCAGTTTGTACTGCGTTGAACTACTATGATGTTCGTTCGGTGGAACGAAATCATCTATGTTCGGTTTTGGCCACCCGCTGGCCTCACCGTTCATAGGGAACCCTAGTTTCGGAGTGGTACTCCCGGCCCAAACTCTCGGATAATCGCACTTTACACAAACACTCTTAAGTGCGATTCCGAATAAATAATTACTTATGAATTCCATATGGTATTGTGGCGGATACGAATGTTTTCAGCGATTTACATTTGTTATATATCTATTAGGGTTATGCTCTTATGGTACTCGCGTCGATCTCCTAATCCAAGTATGGAACTGGCCACCTCAGTTGCCTAATAGGCAAAACACGGTACCGGTACAATACTAGGTACTAGTACACCATATATTTTCCAATCTGAAACAATGTATCTATATGTTTAAATACGACTTATTTATCAAATTTATACGCATACTCAATCTACTTAAGCTTATTTCGATGGATACAAGGTTTGACGTAGTGTATAAGTACAATACTTCCCGTTCCTCATATGGGGTTTATGGCTAAAAAGATTAATAGATTTTTATATATTTTAAGAGAACTTGGACTCATATCTTATGACACTTGGTGGTATTTTGATGAAAAATTGCTCTACAAATACTACAGGTCTACTTGACACGTGGGGGAACAACCCATACTTAAGGCGCTCACGTAAGGTGTGGTTTATTCTCTTCCTTAAAGATTTGGGCCTTGTTAGCAATGATAACCTCGCGTATGCTCGGCAGATACATTGGAGTCAAGGCGTATGATACTACGTCGACGAATTTTAATTGTAATGTGGGAACTTAAGCTTATAAGCACATCAAGTTTACAAAAAGGTCTTTATTGGGTCTTTAATAAAGAGAACCATGCCACTAATACAACACCATAGCTTACCTGAGGCAACAAGAGCCTTACGCTATCTTCTTCGTGTTCTATGCCTAGTCGATCTTATTAGTTATAAGAGCTGGGAGCGAGCGTGGCGAAAATCGTTTCTTTTCTGTAAGACATAATGATACCTTACCACCCTAATTCATATTTTTACTTAACAAGGTTCATGTGGATTTTGTTTCGCACGAACTTAATATCAAAAACAACTTATGTATTATGTTGTTTTCGCTTTAAGGCGTAGATTAAGAAAAGAAATGGATAAAAAGCAAAAGCCACGTTTGAGTTTTATTAACTTAATTAACACATTGTTTTCTTTAAGATTGATATCTAGAAGAACAGCTTATTTGGCAATCTATGACTATTCAAACTCTAAATTTTTCTTATGAGAGATTCAATTTAGAGAAACGTTTTAGCTCTATTTTGGTTCTACTTAAACTTATCTCTTGGCAGACTCATTCACAATTCATTGCACAGATATGGTATCGTACACGTGTGAAAAAATAACATGAAACGCACATATTCAGGTTTTTTTCTTCATTTACGATTTTTTTCAATTTTATGTCGTTTGCAGCTTATATCAATACATGCATATAATGCCGCTTCAAATAGTTTAGAGCATCAAACTATTTAGTAAATATGTTTAACTTTTATTATCTGAATAGAGCTTTTATAAAATTTTGCTATATTTTACACAGTTTAAACCTTATTTCTTTTGTTTCTAGAGAAGAAACTATTCGAAATTGGTATAAGAAATTGTGGACCTTATAACACAATCAATGTTGTTAATTCACTACCGCCATGATAGTCATGACACATTTGATGTATATCGCTAGTTTTAAGTATTTAAGCTTGCTTTATAAGTTACATCTTATTTCTTGGCAGACTCTAGATAAAATAGATAATAAAGTTTGGAATAATTACGTTGATAATACACGATATCATACAAAAAAATGAGATCAAATAATCAAATTCACATAGATGCACTTTTATATATTATTTTTATGTTAAATCTTAGTTATTCTGCTAAACCTAGTTGGATGCCATTTTAGTATGTCTACAAATGCTAAATTAACATGTTATGTATTAAATGCACTATACGTATTAGATCTTATTTCTTGGAAAACTTATTCAAGTGCGTGGAACAAAGTACCAAAGTGGTAATTTATGTTTATGCATACTAAGTCAATCTATCATGTATTATATGTATTATACGTACTAGATGTTATTTCTTGGAAAACTTATTCAAGTGGATGGAATAAACAAAGGGAAAAATGTCTTATAAGGCTAGAGTAATGCGACGACCTGAATCAAGTTTAGTAATTGTTTTTTCTTTTTTACAAACAATTTACACTCTTAACTTATTTTCATGGGAAAAATATTTAAAAGCTCGGCGTATTTATAGAGAATTTTATGAATACCCATAAAAATATTTTACTGCGTTGTTCTTTTTTAACAATTCTAAGAAAGTTAAATTTAATAAATTATTCTCTTTATACTTTTCTTTGGGTTCAAATGATTAAACTAGAAATAGAAGAAAGGCTTTCTAAATGAATTCATATCAAGCTGGTAAATATGTTCGACAAGGTGTTGCAGATGAACATGCATATAACTTATTTTTGAGTTTTACATCAAAATGCACTCGTTTAAAACTATGGGAAAAACACATGCCATGGATAGAAGTTCTTGCTGCTTTTGATAGACTTACTGTTGGTATGAAAAAAAGATAAATAGGGGCGTAAAATTTTTTAAACATGCATATATGTTATTGCTAAAGAACTTAACTGCAGGTGAAGCCTATCATTATAGACGTTATTTATGGTGTTTTAGTTACACTCTAAATACATTAAATCTAT
>ERZ724505.870-NODE-870-length-17789-cov-3.909778_pt1 | contig 17789 bp, 21 predicted proteins | sample MGYA00376038_ERZ724505 | MGnify/ENA primary metagenome ERZ724505 (study PRJEB28724, sample SAMN07190884) | wastewater metagenome | isolation source: effluent of sewage treatment plant in Hong Hong | place: Hong Kong | collected 2016-03-17 ... | reverse complement strand
GCGTGCGATCTGTTCGATCCTGAACCTCTTGGAAAGCGATTGCTTCAGGTCAAAGAGCGTGATATCCATCGAATGCTTGTGCAGCACGTCCGCATCCATGTCAGGGTCCGCGTCTTTTGCATCGATGTAAGCCTCATCAACGTTGGCGATAACGAATATTATGGAGTTGGAGAAATCGTATGTCTTTGGTCTTCCCCCTGCGTTGATGGCCTCTTTCAAGAAGCTGATTATCTCAATGTGGCTTTTTAGGGAGGATAGATAGCGCCTCAACTCATCGTCTGAAATGAATCTGTCAGGAAGACATTCTTGTATGTAATAGAAGTATCTATCAGGCACTAATGATGGTACAAGCTCCTTCTTTTCCCCTGCCTCATTGGTCTCCCCATCATCCTCATCATAGGCTTCCTTACCGAATATCTCCAAGAACAACTTCTCACCCTTTGTGATCGTTAGTCCATTTGATTCAAGCGCACCATGTTGAACACAGTGTTCCAGCTTTACAATAAGCAGGTGCAGCATATCAACGCCATAGTTCTGCTCGATCAAGCTGATCTTCCCATGATCAAGAAGGTCCCATATCGGTCTGAAATTACCCCTGTCTATTTCTGCTCCTTCATCTGAAATGCTACGACAAAGCTGAAACTCATCCAATACAAAACAGATGGGATTTCCATCATAGCTTCTGACCTTCTTGCTCAACTCGTGCCTTAGATTCTCAGCATTGTTCGCATAGTATCCCATGTCAAACTTGTAATACGAGTTGACAAGCCCTAGGATCTCGAACAACCTTTCAATAAGAGAGGTTTTACCTACCCCGGTCATGCCAACGAGGTTGATGACGGTCGGCCTGAATTGACCTTCCGGAAAGCAATACCAAGCATGCACCAATTCGATGACATCGTCTATCTGTGCGTCGATGCCAACGAATTCCCTCTTGAGCAGTTCTCTTGCTTCCTCTAGCCTCTGCTTACGCTCTATGATGTTGTCCATTGAATCTTTTTCAGATCCAAATATAGACTATTCCAAGATAAAATGAGAATCTCAATGTTTACATGGTCTTATCTTGTCTCCTCATTGCATTTTGGGTATCCATTCCCATAGTTTTTCATCATGATCAATACGCTTGAAAGCTCCGCTGTAGTAAAGAGCCTGTATTGTGCCACAGCGGAGATTTTCCTGCTTACCATCGACGTTAACTTGAAATGATTCACGATATTTTTCCGTTGTCTTCCTTTCGAAAAAACGAATCCCATTCGAGTGTTCCTTCAACGTTTGGTCCATCCATTTTTATCTTCCTTCTCTTTGTGGGTCACCCAATAATTGAAGTCACTTTTAATGCTTTCATAGAACTTATCCTTGTATGTTTCTGGAACTGTTCCATCAAAGATGAAAAGCGACTTTGCGCAATCGAACCAGTGATCATGGTCGAAATGATATGACTCTTCCTTTTCAACGAATACAGCCATTTCCTGACGCAAAAGCCAGTCTAATTCATCCCAAATTACCCATTCCTTCTCCTTGCAGATGACATCCACTTTGTTCTCTTTCGTACTTTTCACCATACGGCCATCAACGTCAATATAGCTGTACGCACCATCATAATATCCCGGCTTGCCTTCAAACCACTTAGGCACACCTCCATCACTCATCATGATGAATCCTTCGCCTGTTGGGTCTGCTTCTTTTAACATCTTTATGAATTCCGATATTCTCATGATTTCTCTTCTTGTTTGTTTATCCACTGATCCACAAGTTTTACAACATCTTGGGTGTATAGTTTGTTGCTAACCTCGGACGCTCGAAAATCGAAATATGTCATTGCCTGTTCTATCAACTTATCCCTATCTTCTTTTGGTGATACACCACCCTGTTCAGCATACCAGTTTGCAAGGTCATGTGTAATAAAGTCGCTCATACTTTTGGTCTTTATTACCACACGATATCCGTTCATGGTGAAGTTCATCCTATCGTTCTCATCCACGAATGCGAAAGGGCCTTCAGTTGATATCTCTGCGGATATCGGAACCCCTTCCCAGCGGATGAAACATTGACCCGATGGGTCCTCTTCTTGGAGTTTTGCTATGAGTTCCTTTGTCTTCATTTTATTATTGTTTGTGGAGCAAGGAGGGATCGAACCTCCGTCGCCCGCCGTGGTAAAACGGTGCTTGCTCCATTGTTCGTCCTGAGGGACTCGAACCCCAGTTACTTCATCGAACACAAGGCGTAGCTATCACCTTGCTTTATCAGTTTTCTGATGACAGTGCGCACTGTCATTTCGATCGCTGAATGATCGACTTTTCACTTTCAACCTCCACCCGATCAGAGTGGTGCTCTAACCAATTGAGCTAAGGACGAATGGTGGGGTGCCGAGGAATTGAACCTCAGTAACGCTTGCTGCCACCCCGTATTCAAAGAACTTCTTGCGGCCATCGGAGGGATCGAACCTCCATCGCCCGCCGCCTTTCAGCGGTGCTTGGCCAATTGTGGTCGGCAGGGGATCGAACCCAATTCGCCCTCGCCTTGCGACGATGCTCCGACCTTATCAATCACACATCCACTTTGGTTGAAAGTCCTTTTGCGATGAGGTATCCATAATCAGGACTGTGTGTAATATCATGCATGCCGCCTTGCCATTTCTGAACCTCCTCCAAACACAAGGGACAACGCGTGTATCCCCATCCTCCACCAGATTCATAGCAGTCTGCGCTTATTTCAAGCACTTGTTTACACAGTGTCTGTATTTCTTTTTCACGAGCGATGTCTGTTTCCATGGTAATTGGTGTTATGTGTTATTGCTCCATTTTAGCCATTTCCTGATTGTATTGTCTGACACTCCATATTTTCTACCAGTTCCTAAAAATCCCAATGTTTTTACATCCTTGTTAAGCAAAACAGAATCTGGTCTTGACTTAACCTTTCTACTTTTTTCATTTATCAACCATCTACAATCATCGCAATACATGCTATGGGTAGTTGGAGTTTTTTTCTTGCATACGACACAGTCATTGTAAGTCTTTATTGATGTGTTTTTTTTCGCATTTCTTCCACAAAATGTTTCTGTTTGACTATGACAATTCGGACAAAGGAACCTTAGATTTTCCAATCTGTGATCAGAGCTATCTCCATTCCTATGGTCTAATTGTAAGCTGATTGATTGGTCTAACCAAGTTCCATCATTCAAACATTTTTCACATTGATACTTCAGCAGTCCGTCTTTCAAAACTCTTCTTTTGATTACTTGTGTAGAGGTAGTGGACCCACTTACGAGCATTTGTTCTGTTTGTACTTTGTTAACAGTTTGAGATGCTCTGATGGAAGCAGCTAACAGTGTTCTTTTCCTTAGTCCAGAGATGTCAATGTTATCATGCTCTATCTTTTTGTACAAAGTTTGATAGTTGCCATTTCTCACCAGCCCAAATCTTTCAATCACTTCTCCCAACGAAGAACATTCATCAATTATCGATTGCATTTTTTCTTTGGATATGCTCCACAGTATGCTGCTTTTCTTGCCCATAGTTCGAACCCTTTCAAATAAATAGGCAAAACTTGATGGTTTAGAGGTCCATACCAGAATCGAACTGGTTTCAGCAGGGGTTAGAAGCCTGCGCCCATCCAACGAGCATATGGACCGTGAAACTTGCATTATGCTATCACTTGAAATTGGTTGAATTCCTTCATGGCCAAGGGAATACCGCTCAGATAGCGTGTAGCCTCTGGGGTAGGCTCTACGGCAATGGCCGTGAGCGCATTGCCCATGTCTGGTTCATGAAAGGTGGAAAATGCAATGCCAAGACCTGTAAGGCGCGAGCATAGACGCTCAAGCGCAGCTTGGTCTTCAATGCTAAGGAAGCCGATATGTTGAGATTGACCGTACCAAGCTTGGTACGTATCGGGGTGCTCTTGAATGAATTTCGTCAGAGCATGAGCGGCTTGTACAGCCTGCGCCCCCGGTTTAAGGTCCCGCCTCGTAATGAGGTAGAACTTCTGTCGTGTATCAATCTAGCAGTTCTTCATCGCTTCTAAATAGGACCGTTTTGCGGTTCCTTCTCTGTCTTACGGAGCAAATATAGGAATTGTTTCACCAAAGACCAAATTTTTTTCTGTTCCTGTACGTCAAGGCCTCCTCTCCTTCGCCGATGGTCACACTGATAGGCTGAATGATCAAGGAAGACAAGAAGAGTCCATCATTGGAATAGTCTAGGTCCGACGACCTCACTTCCATGACCTCATACTCTTCTATGTACATCCCTCTTACCTTTTCGCAAACAGCGTCCAACAACTGCAACTCCAACGTCGGACGTTTCTTCTTTTGCCCAAAGAAGTCCAGCATCTTGGCAAAATTGGTACGCGCATCGCCACCTACCATCTCTTATCTTTATTTGGACTGGATTCCACCTCCCCTTCTTAATGTCATATTTCATGGTACCTATGGAATGAACATGGTAATATTCGATCTTTAGTTCATCTGGCAATTTCAATGCCCATCTGTTGCTCAAAAGAGGCTCTTCATTGGCGCTTATCGCAACTGGTCTGTAGTCGTTCATCTTGGGTCTGGTTTCTCATAACTACAGATACAAAAATTTCCTACCCACAAGGCTTTTTACTCCCATATTTATGAACATGAAAAAGGGTGAAAGCCAAAGGGATATGTTCCGAAGATTGCTCGGACTTTCCAAGAACACGCTGAAAGAGTTCGATTACTCAAGAGATGAGCTTGACCACGCATCGCGAGAGGAATTGGGTCAAGTCATGCAGATCAAGGTTAAAAAGGAAAGGCTCAGAAAGGAGCTATACAATGCGATCGACCCTTTGACAAAACACATCTACAAGGACGATAACTGGAGAAGCGTCAACAAAGTGAAGCAAGCAATGGCTGATGTCTGTGAGAAATACAAAGCAGACCTTACGTTCAACGCTGGAACCTATGAGAACATGGGTCAATCCAATCCATACAAAAGATGGATGTTCAGCATCGACTTCACCAATCAGAACGATATTCCCGACAAGATAGAAGGCAACGTGGTGGCCCACGCCGCTGGCAGCGTGATGGACCCCTTCGACCGTTATGACGTAACGGTAACGATGTGATTCACCACTGGGGTTCTTCCTCTTTTGCTTCTGGACCCTCTTCGGGTTCGCTAAGGTCCTTTTTCAAGACCACCACAGTGACATCTTCGCCGTGGAGCGTGTTCCCGATGATCTCTTTAATGATGCCCCAGTTACCTCCTGCCAATCCTGCTCCGATCATGGGCAGGCCTATGCGTTGACCAGAGAAGTCCTCCTTAAGCCTCTTGAGAGATTCTTCCAAAGCAGGGTACTCCACATCCACCTTGTCCCGTGTGTAATTGTACTGCGTGTATAGATTGACTATTGTAAGACCGTCAACGGTTGCACATGAATAGGTTCCCAACTTGCTGCGATCGCCCTTTTTGGTCGCAAGGTCAGCACGATATGCTGCTGGCCATGTGATCTTTATTGTCCTTGCTATTCCGGCACCCATAACGCAATGGCAGTTGCAGCCGTGTGCAATAACATCGAACTTTCCGTTCTTGGCCATCTCTATCAGGTTGTCATAGACCACTTTGAACGGATGGCCGTTGGCATTGAATGTCTGTATATCTATCCTTTTCATGGGCTCACGAAGTTAACACATTGATTCGAATGCACAAAATACATAACTTTACCTCCAAACACAAACCAATGCTTGAAGCCATAACCTCAAACTGGATCACTTTAGCAGGCGTCCTCGTCGGACTTGCGATAGGCATAACACTACTGACGGCCATGTTCTTGCGCCGTGTGGTACCAACCAACATGGTGCATACCATACAGACAGGCAAGAAAACCACTTCATATGGTCGTGGTCGTCCTGCTGGAAACGTTTACTACGAGTGGCCCTCATGGGTCCCTGTTATCGGTATTACCAAAGTGGAACTACCGGAGTCGGTCTTTCAGGTCATGCTCAAGGACTATGAGGCATATGACACCAATCGTTTGCCGTTCGAGGTGGATGTCACGGCCTTCTTCCGCATCAAGGACTCCGACACAGCGGCCCAACGTGTGGCTTCCTTCAAGGAACTGGAAACACAATTGATATCCATTCTCCAAGGTTGTGTTCGCCGTGTCATGGCTACTAACGCCTTGGAAGAAACCATGCATCAACGATCAACGCTGGGTGAGCAGTTCACCCAAGAAGTAAGCGAAAGCGTTGCGGAATGGGGTGTGATGACGGTCAAAATGATCGAATTCATGGATATCCACGATTCGAAGGCCCAGAAGTCGCTGGTCATCCACAACATCATGGCCAAGGATCAAGCACGCATCGATAAGGAAAGCCGCATTGCCGTGGCAGATCACAATCGTGCAGCACAGCTTGCCGAGATCGAGGCGGCTCGTGAGGTGGATATCCAAAAAGAACAAGCTAAACAAGCTGTGGGTATCCGCGAGGCCGAACGTGAACAGCAAGTGGGCATCGCCAAGGAAAAATCCGCACAGTTGGTGGCGGAACAGACCAAGGTCACCAAGACCAACGAAATGGCTGTTCTGGAGGTTGAGACCACTCGTAAGGCGGAGATCGCGAAAGCAGCAGCTATCATCAAAGCGGATCAAGACAAGAAAGTTGCTTTGGTGAACGCGGAACAAGCCAAGGAGGTTGCTGTAGTGACGGCCCAAGGCGACAAAGCCGCAACAGAAACACGCGCCGAAGGTAACCTGTTCGCTTCCTTGAAAGATGCTGAAGGTGTCAAGGCAAAAGGTGAAGCTGATGGTGCTGCTGAAAAAGCAAAGCTCATGGCTCCTGTCAGCGCACAGATCGCATTGGCTGAGAAGATCGCAGCACTTGATGGCTATCAAAAGTACCTCATCAACAACCGTCAGGTGGAAGCTAATGAAGTCATTGGCAAGGCTATGGCTGACGCTCTTCGGGAGGCTGACCTGAAGATCATCAGCGGTGGTGGCGGTAGCATACCGGGTGCTGCCAAAGGTCTGATGGATATGTTCACGCCCAATGGAGGGGTTGACATTGCTGGAATGCTCACCGCTCTTGCAGCAACGGAAGAAGGCAAAGCTCTTCTTGACAAGGTTACTGGGAACAAGGGTTCCTGATTCTTGAATACCCAAAAAGAGAAAGGGGTCTTTCGACCCCTTTTTCTTTTATGCACCCTCTATTTATGATTGCATGAAACCGTTACAACCATTTCTCAAGGGATTGCCAGAACTCCTATTGAAGGGATGGAACAATACGGTAGGCCCCATCAATCCAAACAGCGAAAAGTTCAACGTGAGGACTCGATTCAAATTGGCTCTGCTTTCATTTGCTGTACTCACTACCGTGTTCATTATCTCCTTCTTGCAAGCTGTCAAGTCAGTTGATACCGACAGGGTCGAACTGTTCCTGAACTTCGCTCAGCACATAAGCTATGTTCTTGGTGCTGTGGTGGCAAGCTATGTTGGAATGGAATCAGTGTTCCCATCCATTGGAGGATATGGCTGGAGAGGAAGACACAGCGGTCGTAAGGACGACGGCAAAACTCCTGTACATCCCGACGAGAATGATGCTGACGTTCAGTAAAGCATTATCGTTCTTTCATCAAAAAGGATGCTGCGAAATTAGAGAGCACTCCTAAGCAGAAGTCAAAAAGAACAGACATCCAACTTTTGGTTTCTTTTCTCTCATCGCTTCTAATCACAATAGAATTGAGTATGTCGATAAATTGCTGTCTAAGCAATTGTTCATCCTCTTTAGGTTGAGGCGCACTACCAGTTCCGTCGAACCTAACGAATGAAACGGAGATCCTATTTCTTATTGCATTGAGCTTCTGAATGTGAATCTCTCTGGATTCGCAATTGAGCGGAATAAGAGGTAGTATTTCATTCCTAATCTTCTTGCAGTTAAAAGGAGAAGTTGACTGTATCCTTTCAATAAGGTATGCCTTCTCCTTCTCCCACTCATCGTTTGTTTTTTCCATACTCAATTCTACCACAATAAGACGTTAATACAAACACAATTTGATTAGAAAACGACAATCAAGTTGATTGACACTATTTAATACTATGAATCATAATGAAGCAGAGAAAAAGGCCAAACGCAAAGCTTATATGCAAGCTTGGTGGCTAAAGAACAAAGAATCGGCTACCATCAAACACAAGGAGTGGCTGGAAGCTAACAAAGACAAAGTCAAGGCTTATACCAAAAAGTACAAATCCAATCGTTCTGAACTTCAAAGAAAAAAGGACAATGATGCAAGCAGACAATGGAGTATTAACAATAAGGATAGAGTGAAAAAGAATAGAGACTCATGGAATCACAAGCACAAAGATCGAGTTCAAGCTAGACGAAACAGGTGGTCTGCTAAGAATCCAGAAAAAGCCGCAGCAATCAAGAAATCATCCTTGAATAGATGGAGAGAAAATAACAAACAGCACATCCGCAATTACAGCAGGAAAAGAGCGCAAGACCCAATCAGGCGTGTCGCACAGAACATAAGCCGACACATACGTAAATCACTGAGCTATCTCAACTCCAAAAAGAACAGCAAGACTCAATCCATATTAGGATGCACCTATGCAGAGTTCAAGCTTTATCTGGAATCGAAATTCGAACCATGGATGTCTTGGGACAACTACGGCAAGTATAACGGAACCATCAATTTTGGTTGGGACCTAGACCACATCATGCCAATTGTAACAGCTAAGTCAGCAGATGATGTAATGCGACTTAATCACTACACCAACTATCAACCTCTTTGCAGTTACACAAATAGGCACATTAAGCGACACAAAATAGACTAAGGAAAAAGAAGAAGGGGCCTTTCGGCCCCTTCTCTTTGTTCACTGCTTCGCTTTGCGAAGCTTCTTCTCAGCAGGCTTCTTGTTCAGAATCCGCTTTCTTGTCGCCTCCTTGTTCTTGGAAAGCTTCTTAACAAGCGGTTTGTTCTGAGGTGGTACGAACGACTCACCGGGGAAGACGATGGTATCACGAATGATGTCCAGCATCTTGGTCTTATCCTGTTCCATGTGCTTCATGAGGTCGAAGATCTTCTCAGACCATCCGAACATCTTGATCACATTGTTATTGAACACGGTGGACCCAGCGTTGCGCAAGTCGACAGAGAAGCACTTGAAGTTCGGATTGATCTTCCTGTACTCCTCGAACAATGCGTTGAAGTCGTTGCCTCTACGCTGTTTTCCCATACGACCAGTGTCGTACCACACGCAACCAGTACCGATCTGACAGTCGGAGAACACCACGATGGTATCCACATGGATCTTCTTAGCAATGAGTTCCTCGAACATCAAGAAGATACCAGTCTCCGTTCCTCCACCCACCGTTCCTCCAGCTTCGCTGAGGGTCTTGTAGTTGGCGAACACACCAGCCTCTCTGTTCAAAGAAGGTCTCACCAAGCGGTCACCGAACAATCCGACCATGGTGTTGTCGGCACGCATCCAGTACAACGTTGCGAACAAGTTCGCGATGTTGGCGGTTGTCGTGCTTGAATTCGCGGAAACAGCAGAGCTACCTCCGGCATCACCACGCATGGACCCTGAGTTGTCGCTCAGAATAAGCGTTCTACCCATCAGCAAAGGAAGGTTCTTGACCGAGTGCGTCACAGCGATCTCAAGGGCCTTCAGAACGTCGTTGACGTTCTTGTTGTCCTTTTCGAACGTAGCTCCTCCTTTCTTCAACTTCTCGATCTCGCCGTAGGCGCTCAAGAACCTGAATGGGAAGATGAGCTTCTTTGTGATGTAACGCTCATCCTTCAAGAGTTCACATGCCACAGGAACCATCTGCGGAGCCTGATTGATGATGTTCCTCAGGTTCCTCAACAGAGCCATAGGAGGTATCCTCTTAGTGCTCAACAGTGACTCCCATGCCTCCTCCTTTGCAGAGGCCGCATCTTCGGTCTGACCAGCAGCGGAAAGCTTGGTCTCCCAAGTTTCAGCAGGCGGCAACAGACCCAGAAGCAGGGCTTCCAATGGGTGGATGCTGATCTTTGACTTCTTGGACTTCTTGGCCACGCTCACTTTTGCAGACCATTCAGCAGCGTTCTCATTAAGCTTGCGCCTTGTGGAAGAAGCTGCTTTCGCTTCTGCCTCCTTGATGTATGAAGCTCTGTCCACCTCCACGCTGGCAACAGCAGGATTATGTGCAGGACGGACCAGCTTGATCACGTCGATCAAGTTGACATCCTTGCCAGACATCTTGTACTTGGCAAGACGATAGGCATCGCACTCTTCAAGAGCTTTCTTGAATCCGTTATGCATAGCGTTGGGCAGTGGCGCATCCTTGCCGTTGACCGACCAGTAGTACGCCAATGTCTCCATCATGTCGTCAGGCCTCTTGGCCAGCGAGTAATAGAAGTCCTTGGCCCAGTGTTTTCCTGAGATATACTTGGCCAGTTCCACTGCAACAACATGTGAAATGGAGCGCATTCCCATCTCCGTACGGCCATAGATGACGATCTTGGCTGCCGTCAATGGATCAACGACCTTGACGAGTTCTTTCACTCGCTGAAGAGTCTCTTTCGTGGAGACATAGTATGTCTCCTGAACCATTGAGTTCATAAGAATGGAGATCAACTCCACTTCCGGCTTGTGCGCGAATGCTGGCGCACCCATGTGGTTGACAACCCTTGGGGTTCCTTCCACCTTTTTTGCGAATCTGCTCATAGCATTTCCTGTTTTAGTTTCACATATCGTTCAGACCTACAAAACACGAAGGGGATCCGTTTTCGGATCCCCTTCGAAAGAAGCGTGTAACAGCAACGTAGTGTCAGGGGCTTTTTCGGTTTCAATGATGCGAAGTAACCCTAACGTCCAGCATGTTACACTAATGTCTTTCGAGGGAAATCCCGTGGGCTTCTTTTCAGCCGCCCAACCCATCACCTCTTTGATGTAGTGTATGTCGTTGAAGTCGAAACCCCAACAACATAAATAGCTGGGATTTTCAATTTCGCCACAAACATAGTAAAAAATATCTCCACCTCCAAATAATTCTTCTTGAACCTTCCTGTGTTGTCCCTCTATTTAGAGAAAGAGCAAAACGTCCGTAACCATGGAAGACAACAAAGAAGTCCAAGAAGCAGCGGGCCAAGGAAGCGACGATTCCGGGGTTTCACAGGAGATCTCTGATTTCAACTTCCTGATTGCCACCGTCATTGCCTACTATCAAGCCAAAGCTGGCTTGAAGGATGACGACGGAGAAGAATGGAAGCAAGGAACAAAGTATGAGCGCATGGACATCCCCAAAAGGGTCGACGATGCCGTAGAGCGCTCCTTTCTGGTGCAGTTGAAGAAGTTCTCCGAATCGAAGGATAATGCTAAATGACAACTATCTCTGGCAGTTCTTCTTGGCTTTTTTCCCAGCCTTGGTGTATTCATACATCATCTATTTCAACGACAGGAACAACATAACGCTCAGGAAAACCCTGTCCTACATCATAGGGGGATGCATATCCATCAGCTTCCTAAGCTTGTTCATATTGGTGTTCCCCAAGTTCCAGAAGATGCTTTTCACCATCCCGAACGGGATGATAGACTTGAGCACGATGACCGTGCTTCATGAACCAACCTTGCTATCGTGGATCATTTTCGCATTCATACAGGTCGCCCTTTTGGAAGAATCAGTGAAGGCTTTGGCATGGGGCACTGTTTCTTGGTTCAAGAAAAACGAGTATTCACACAAGGACACGTTGTTCTCCACTATGTTCTATTCATGCATGATATCGGTCGGGTTCGCGGGCATCGAGAACCTGCACTACATGATAGGATATCAGGATAGCAGCATATTCTTGGAGCGATCGCTCAGCGCTGTAATAGCACACATGGTATGCGGCATACTGATGGGCTATTTCATAGCGATATCAAGATTGAAGCGCGATGTGATGCACAAGGTCGGCTATCAACTCTTAGGCGTTCTTGCTGCGTCCTTATTTCATGGCACATACGACTTCGTCGCCATGACGATGGGAAATTTGATCATGCCGATAAAGTTCCCGCTTACCAACATATACGTAAGAGGATTTCACGTCATCATTCTGATCGGCCTTATTCTAGCGACCATATGTGGACGTAGTCTTCTGAATTACTCGTTAAGATATGGGAGAATTCAGAGAACACGCAATCCATTACCTCCAGTAGATTGAACTTTGTCTTAAGCTCTATGTCATCCAATCTCTGATCTCCAGAGAAAGTAAACTTATCGGACAGCACGATCTTGGCATCCTTCAGGGAATTGGAACTTGCATCGTCCATGATGAATTCAATGTGAGGCATGACCGTTGCCTGCCCTTCTCCATCGATTATCATATGCTTGCTGAATTCCAAGCTTTGAAGACCTCTTTTGGTCTTCAATGTTGACACCAAGGCATTGATGGTATGATACTCCTCAAGGAAATAGCTTTGTATGAAAGGCTGCAAATGGAAAAACACGTTCATGATGTCACCCAGCGTGGCGTCATCAATGCTGCACGGCTCGCTTATGTTGGCCATCAGAAAATCGCCCATTTCATTCATGGGCAATGACACCTTCTGCTCACCCAGACAAAGCTCTCCTTTACTTCTTATCGACAACATTCAACACAACTTTGTTTTTCTTGCTGTCATACCCGATCATGAACTCATCACCTGCTTTGATCTTTTCATCAAGCATGCATTGGGCCACCTCGTTCTCAACTATGGAAACTATCAATCTCTTCAGTGGTCTTGCGCCATAAAGCTCATCAAACCCGTTCTCTGACAGATACGCCACCAAGCTCGGCTTGTAGTTCATTTTCAAGTCCTTCTCAAGAAGCCGCTTCTTGACCATCTCCAACTCCAACTCCACTATCTTTTCCGCGTCCTTCTCATTGAGGGTCCTGAACACAAGCTTCTCATCGAATCTGTTTATCAATTCCGGAGGAAATGACTTCTTCAATTCCTTGAACACCCTTTCTTCGGTATCCATATCGAGGTCTCCACCGATATCAAATCCAACATCCTCAACCATGAGATCACGTGTGCCGATATTCGATGTCATGATGATGATGGTGTTCTTGAAGTTGATGTCCATACCATGACTGTCGGTTAGAACGCCATCATCGAAAACTTGCAGGAAGATGTTGAACACCTCCGGATGTGCCTTCTCTATTTCATCCAAGAGTATTAAACAGTATGGGTTGTTCTTGACGGCCTCCGTCAAGACCCCCTTGTCATCATATCCCACATAACCCGGAGGGCTTCCAATCAACTTGGACACATCATTCCTTTCCATGTATTCGCTCATGTTGATGCGAACGAACGCATCATCAAGATCGAACAGGTATTTCGCAAGTGCTTTGGCCAAAAAGGTCTTTCCCGTACCCGTCTTTCCCAAGAACAACATGACGAACGGTTTGTTGGGATCGTGAATGCCCATCTTGTTGCGCTTGACCGCTTGAACGACCTTTTTCACCACATGGTCCTGACCGATGACCTTCCTGTTGAGTTCGTCCTCAAGTCCACGCAGCTTTTCCAATTCACCCTTTGTTATGCTTTCAAGCGGAATTCCGCTATGCTTGCTTATCACAGCGGCTATGCTGTTCAAGCCAACTGGCGTCTTGTTCTTGCTGCGCTCTTCCTTCCATGCCTTGTAATGTCCATCAAGCTCAGACTTGACAGTGCGCTCTTCATCGCGCATGCGAGCAGCCTCCTCGTACTTCTGTTGTGTTGCAAAAGCTATCTTCTGGGCGGTTATCTCCCTGAGCTTTACCTCAAGTTGCTTGCATATCTCAGGCTCTTCAACACCTTTTATCTTCGTGAAAGAACCAGCTTCATCCATGATGTCTATGGCCTTGTCAGGGAAGTTCCTGTATGGGATATACCTATCACACAAGTTGATGATTATCTTCAGCGATTCATCATCGTATGTAACGCTATGGAACTCTTCGTACTTCGGCCTGATCTCCTTGAGAATATCAAACATCTTGGCCGTTGAAGGCGGATACACTCTTACCTTCTGGAATCTTCGATCGAAAGCCTGATCGCTTTCCAAGTGTTTTTTGTAGTCCTCCAAGGTTGTCGCTCCAATGCAGCGTATTTCGCCTCTTGCCAACGTCGGCTTTAACATATTGGATGCGTCCATGCTCCCAGATGCTCCACCTGCTCCAATGACCGTGTGCAATTCATCAATGAACACGATCACGTTCGGGTTCTCTTTCAACTCATTGATGATGGCCGTCATGCGCTCTTCAAACTGACCTCTGTATTTCGTGCCAGATACGATCAGAGACATGTTAAGGTCAATGATCTTCTTATCCCACAAACTTCTGTCCGTCTGCTTGTTGTATATCTTGATGGCCAACCCCTCCACGAGCGCACTTTTACCGACACCGGGGTCTCCGATTATCAGAGCGCTATTCTTCTTTCTCTTGTTGAGGATGTGCTCCAGTTGTTCTATCTGCTCATCACATCCGACAACTGGGTCAAGTTTACCAGAACGTGCAAGGTCGTTGAGATTCCTTCCGAAAGAATCCAACACCGGATGTGCGCTTCTAGGTTTGTTCAAATCGGACTTTTTGCCCTCTTCTTCCCCGTCCTTCTCGAAAGCTCTATCTGACATTCTATTATGATTTGATAGAATGTAAGCCTAATGGATAGGGAATTCAAACACTTGACTTGGGTGTCAACTCAAAAAACATCACCTCTTCGTCAGAGACCATCTTTTCAATGGTGAAAATATCATAGTCGTTTTCCGGATACTCTTTCCTTATGGAGTCCCACACCTCATCGAATCCAGTTTTCTCCAATTCGCTCTTTGATATCTCGAATACTACCTTTTTCAAGGTTTTGATAGCTACTTTCATGATCGAACATGTTGATTAACATCATAGATTTGGTCGACTTGTCAACTTGCTATAGAACTGAGGGTCCGTCTTCAATTGTTCTATCACCTTTGCGGCGATATCAAGCAATTGCGACTTTGCATCCTTGTCCCTCTCCACTTTCATTCCAAGTTCAAATTCATCCTTTGGGAACTCGAAAACCGAGTTGTTGGTGGACATCCTGTTCCAATCCATGACATAATGGGTCAATGGATCTATTTGCTGTGGCTCCATAACCGATTCCACATCGTATGGAAAAGACTTTTGAGGTAATGCCCACTCGCTCATGAGTGGAACACTTTCAAGCAGTATCCTTCTTATTTCGTCACGCAACTCCATCAACCATAAATAGCCCCGCCCGTGACTTGACGAGCTTTTATCCAGATAAATCACATCTTACTGAGGAACTCTGGCTTTTATCTCGGCAACTGCATCGTCATATGACTTAAGTACAGTCCTTTCCATGTTCCCGATCTTGATGATCTTCCAAAGAACACACTGCTTTAGAAACTCATCTATCTGCTCTGATGTGCATTTGATTCCAGCGTGTATTACACTTCCCGTGAACCTGTCATACGCATCTATATGGTCATGCTGCTTTAATGCACCATTTTGATAAAGAACATGCAGAAGAGACAGGTAAAAGCTCTGCTTGTTCATAGAGACCTGCTCTTTCTCAGGTGAAGGCTGTGTCTCATCCACTTTGATGAAATTACCATTCTCGTCAGTTGAATACACTTGAGGTTCAGATTGAACTTCATCGTGCTCCTCTGCGTTCATGGCATCATCGACATTATGTTCCAAGCTGACTTCCTGTTGTTGTTCATGGGTTTCATCCATTGGCTTCTGTTTGAAGCCATTGACCGCCTTCTGTTCGCTCTTGACCTCGACCTTTTCATTCGCTTTGTCCCAAGCGATATTGAACACGATGATAAGAATGATGGCTAGAGGGTCGAATACGAACATGATGACCACCATGAATATGTTGGCAACGCTGTCCATCGAGGCTCCGGTAATACGCGACAGATACTTCAAAGCGCCTGTTTCTCCTTTCCCTATCTCATCATTCATGGCAATGATCGTGCTGTCCGTCTGCGCGATCTTCATCTGCATTGATTCTATCAATACATTAAGGCTGTCAGATTCCCTGTTCAATCTGGCTATCTCCTTGTCGGTCTCTCCGATCATGCTTTGAACCCCTTTGGCAGCACGTATCTGGCTTTTTGCATAGAGAGAGTCCATTCTATTCTCCTGTTGCAACCTCAACCCAGCCAGTGAACTGGCTCTGTCCTGCTTTCTGGACATTGACTCCTGATAGAACTTGATCCTGCTGTCAAACCCCTGCTTTTTCTTCTCTTCAAGCTCTATTTTCGAACCACTTGACCTGACCCCGCTTGCTGTATGTTCATAGGATGCGCTCAGGAAACCATATATGCCAGCGCTGGTGAGAAGCATGATCATGACCGTCATGGGCACCAATATGTACTTCCACCATTTCAGTCTATCCCAAAGCCTGTATAGAACGCTGACTGCTACCAGCTTACCAAGCTCTATGGCTGTTGCCATGACAAGTATTGGCCAGCCCAAGAATATCTTCCCAAGCCCTGTGATCGAAAAGAAAGCAGCCATTGCCGCTAACATAATAGCTGTCAGCCCTATTGAGATAGGGAATATGTGCTTGTTCATCCTACTGCAAAAGTAAAAGATAGTTCTACATCACTTCTCACCGGGCTCAAGGTCGGTATGAGAATTGTCGAGGTCGGAGATTCCGTGTTCTTTCTTGAACTTGTCTATCCTCTTTTTCAGGAATCTACCCGGCCTTCCTTGCACATCGACAGATGGCCTCAAATCTTTGAGATGCTTCCTTGTCCATATGTTCGCTGTTCCATCGGGAAGGATATAGTCATCATGGTTGTAGTACCACGTGTCCGTTTCCCCATCCCACATGTACAGCGGATGCTGTTCGCCATATGAATAGGCGACATACATGAGACCTAGGTCTCCTATATCCTCCCCATACGTATGTGAGCCAACGAAGTTCTTTCTGGACTTAACCTCTTCGGAAGCAGCTTTGTTTGTGATGCGCTCTTCATCGAGCACTTCATTTATCAAAGCCTTGATGAATGAGAATAGAGGATCCATGTCCATAAATATGGAACAATACTGTCAAAAGCGACGTATAAGGGTGTATAAACCGCCTGATGATGAACCAATATGTGAATGGTCTGGCCAAGCTAGCGGCCACGGTCGTCGTGTATTCCTTGGGGTCAACCTTTAGTGGATCATCAAGCAGCAGCCCCGCCTTGTCCACAAATGAACGACCGACGATTGACCCTTCTCAAGTCGCTTTGGCCACCTCGTTCTTCAGACACTATAACCCCAAGGTGAAGGACGAGACCATCAACAGGTTCATGAAAGTCGCAACCGCTTACCAATTCACGTCGGATAGCTCCCTGTTCTTGGACTGCATCCATCAAATATGCCTTGAATCAAAGGCGGACCATTCCCAGTCCAACAAATCCGGAGCAATGGGGATATGCCAGATCACGCCAACCACTGCGTTTGACTTCCTACACAAATGCAGTGAGGCTGATAGGTTGAAAATGAAATCACTTGGCGCTACAAGCATGGAATGGGCCATTGATGGCGAGTATTCCTATAATGACAGCACCAAGCGTCCTTACCTTGGAAAGAAGCTGCGCAGAAATGCCATTCGATGGCTTAAGAACGAGAACAACAGCCTCGTGTTATGGGGGTGCATGATGCACGAACATCTGTCCAATTTCGACAGGCAAAGAGCCTTTCTTCGTTATCATCTTGGTGTTGGAGGTATAAGCCAATTCAAAGGCAGTCCGTCCAAACACGAGTACATCGTACTAATGAACAGGATAAGGGTGAAAAAGAGAAAGGTCGTCAACTGACGCCCTTTCTTAAAGCACCGTTCCCTTAGAA
>ERZ724505.869-NODE-869-length-17822-cov-6.435301_pt1 | contig 17822 bp, 20 predicted proteins | sample MGYA00376038_ERZ724505 | MGnify/ENA primary metagenome ERZ724505 (study PRJEB28724, sample SAMN07190884) | wastewater metagenome | isolation source: effluent of sewage treatment plant in Hong Hong | place: Hong Kong | collected 2016-03-17 ... | reverse complement strand
ACAAAGAGTCGTATTTGCCTTATTTTATTATATCAGACATTGTCTTTATTATAAAGGACATGGTATAATTATCTCGTTATGTTTTATGGGGTGAGAAAATTTAAATAATGAGAAAAAAGAAACTAAGCAGATTTTATAAGGGAGATACTTGCAGGGTTTGTAAAATACCAGTTACTATTAATTGTAAAACTGGTTTTTGCAAAAAACATACCCATAAAGGAATCTGGAACTTAAAAAGAAGAAAGACCCACTCTGTAATAAACAAGGCAGACAATAATCCTTACTGGAAAGGCGATAAGGTTTCTATCTCTGGTGTACATAAATGGATTGCTGAAAACTGGGGAAAAGCTATTAATTATATGTGCTATTGCGGTAATCGGGCTAGAGATTGGGCGACTTTAAATGATATTTATGATAGAAATAGGGAAAATTGGTCACCAATGTGTCGCTCTTGTCATATTAGATATGATTATAAGAGGGGGAATCGGTAGCACATAACAATGATAATCGTGGACAATTTTAATAAAAAATGCGGGTTATGTAACAAAAAAGACAAAGCCTATTACTTTAGTTGGGTATTAAAGGTCTGGCTCTGTTCTAAGTGTTACTTCTCAAACAAATGATTTCACAAGAAGAATTGGCAGAAAAGTTCTATAAATACAAATCTGGGTATGAGCAGATTAAGGGTGAAGGCAATTTAGGATATTTAGCCGAAAAAATAGAGTTAAATAAGGGATTGTATATTTACATTATGGGTATGGAGTACCCAGAGAAAGGATTGGCTCCCGCAAAAGATGTGTTTGTGGTGAACCAAATAAAGAAATTAATCATTGAAACTGTGTATGTATCAAAGTATTTTGTTCCTTCTTTTTTAGTATTTGCAATACTCCCATTCAAGATTAAAATAAAAGTTATTAACAGGTTATTAACAGCCTTTAATGAGATTGGGTTTAAACTCATGTCTCCTTCACTTTTACAGTTTCAACATTTAACACCAATGGCTCAAGAACTGTATAGATTTATTGTAAATTTCTTAACAAACATAGGTATAGATATAAACGTGGCAAAGGATTTCTCCGAGCTTGTAGTGAACATAATAAATTTTGATAATGCTTACAGATACAGAATACAAGACCTATTTAATGAAACGTCTATTGAAAAGCTGTTAGACCCAGTTAAAGAAATTAAAAGACTTGTGATGATAAACAGAGAAAGAGAGGTTGTTGACTATGAGATTGACGGAAAGATTGTTGAAACGCCGCACCCTAAGGTATCTAACAAATTTAAGATGGTATGTAACATAATTGCATTGTTTTTACTACATCCAAGAATAAAAAGGGCCTTCATTAATGCCGTAAAACAATTAAATATAAATAAAGTACAACCAGATGAGGCAGATTGGTTTTGGATGAATGTAAGAACTGGTTATCATTATTTTGGCAAGAATGATGCAGAAAGAAGAATGTCGGTTAATCATTTAAAGGTTGTACGTCCAACCAAAATTGATGTATAATATATGATGATAATATTCGTTTTATTACCAGTCTTAATAATTCTCTATTTTATAATTAAATTCGCCTTTAAAGAATATGATAAACTCAGCGACAAAGAGAAGGAAGAAGTTACAGAAGAACTTAGAAAGCAAATTGGGAATGGAGGAGCGAATCATCCAATATTCTAAGATAGCACTGGGTGTAATTGGGCTTATAATCTTAGCCTTATATCTTAAAAAGTGATATAATATAAGTAATTATATAATTTAACAAAATCAACATGCCGCTAGGAAAAAATGTAGGTAAAAATATTAGAGAGCTTATGGCCGATAATAAAAAGAATGGTAAAGCACGAGGTGCAAACGGTAAACCACGTTCAAGAGCTCAGATACTAGCAATAGCATTACGTTCAGCAGGTTATAAAAAGAAATAACAATGGATTGGTTAGAAGAAGCTATAAAAGAATTAAAAAAGGCTTTATCGTTAGAACGTTCATCTGACGCCTTTATCTGATAAACACATGGAAAACACATCAAATAACGAAGAAAAACCATGGCTTTGGAAGAAAGGACAAAGTGGTAATCCCAATGGGAGACCGAAGGGGAAAACTATGAAAGAATATGCAAGAGATTATCTATCTTCAATGACAGAAGAAGAAAGGGAGTCTTTCTTAGAAGGTCTACCAAAAGAAGTTATTTGGAAGATGGCAGAAGGAAATCCACAGACTAACACCGATGTTACAACAGCAGGTAAACCTATATTCATTCCAAGTGAAATAGCAGAAAAATATGGTATTGAAACTAACACCAGCCCAAGCAATAATAACTAAAGACAAATCACGCTTTCGTGTAGTATGTGCAGGAAGAAGATTTGGTAAATCAACCCTAGCTTCATGGGAGATGTTTGGTAAGGCAGTATCTAAGGATAATAACAAAATTGTTTATATTGCTCCAACCTATCAACAGGCAAGAGATATTGTGTGGAATGAATTGATTAAGGTGTGCCAAAGTAGTATAGATAAGATAAACGAGGCAAGACTTGAGTTAACAATAAAAACAGCCCAAGGTGGAATATCAACAATAATCTTAAGAGGTTGGGAAAGTATTGAAACCCTAAGAGGTCAGTCATTTGATTTGATTGTCATAGATGAGGTGGCGATGATGAGAAACTTTTGGATTAATTGGCAGGAAGTAATTAGACCAACTCTAACAGATAGAAAAGGGCATGTGCTATTCATTTCAACACCCAAAGGGTTTAATCACTTTTACGACCTATACAACACAATAGACGAGGATTACAAATCTTTTCACTTTACAACCTATGATAACCCACACCTACCAGTAGAGGAGATAGATAAAGCTAAGAAAGAATTACCAGAGGACAGATTTGCACAGGAGTATATGGCCGACTTTAGAAAGCAGGAAGGGCTTGTTTATAAAGAGTTTTCAAGAGATAGACACGTTATCAACACCTTACCAACAGAGTTTACAGAGAGGATTGCTGGAATAGACTTTGGCTTTACAAATCCCACAGCAGTTATTCACATAGGAAGAGATAAGGATAATAACTACTATGTAACTGATGAATGGTATAAGACACAGAGAACCGAGGAACAAATAGCCGAATATGTTAAGTCATGTAACTTTAACAAGGTATACCCAGACCCGGAATCACCAAGTGCCATTAATCTTTTGAACTCTAAGGGTATCGCTGTTATTGAAGTAATTAAGAATAAGGACTCAATCAAGAATGGCATAAATACAATACGAGAGTTGTTTAGAGCCAATAGATTAAAGATAAGTAAAAACTGCACTAATCTAATTCAGGAGTTTGAAACTTATTCATATCCAGATAAAAAGAGTGGAAGTAATGAATATGAGAATCCTGTTAAGGAAAATGACCACGCATTAGACGCATTAAGATATGCTCTATCTACAAATAAACCATCTGTAAATGATGTTGCGTTTAGGCAATCACTGCAATTCCAAAGAAATAGACATAGTATTGAAGAAAATAGTACAAGGTAGCCATATTATGATATAATAATATTATTAAAATTTAACTAGGACATAATAAATCGGTGGAAGATTTTTATGCCAACCAAAATATTTGAAACAGAGATAAACCCAATAGGAGCATTAGTTATAAAACAAGAACAAAATTACACATCAGGAACACCCAATACAATCTCAAAATATGTAGAGTTTGATTTATTTGAGAACAATAACAAAATTGATGCCTATATTAACTCTAAACACATATCTGGTCTTACAGATAGCAAGGGCAGAGAAAAGCCGTTTTTTAACATTGTAAGAGCTGCTAGAAATATCTGGTATCGTGCAACAGACCTAGATAGAAAGAACTTTAGAATAAAGGCACAGACCTCAAAGGACATGATTGCTTCATTCTTGGCTACAGCAAAGTTACATGAGTACATGAATAGAGAAAACTTCGGCTCTTTCTTGAATGAATGGGGATTGGCACTGGCTACTTATGGTTCATCAGTTGTTAAGTTTGTGCAGAAAGGAGACAGACTACACACAATGGTTGTGCCGTGGAATACTCTTATAATTGACCCTATTGATTTTGATAAAGCACCAGTGATTGAAGTGCTAGAGATGACAGAGGCAGAGTTATTTATGAATCCTGCTTACGATAAAGAACAGGTTGAAGCTCTGTGTGCTGCTAAAAGGTCAAGAGAAACACTTGATAAAAGACAAAAGGACACAAGAAGTGACTTTATAAAACTTTACGAAGTACATGGAGAAATGCCGTTATCTTACCTTACAGGTAAAGAGAAAGATGAAGATACTTATGTTCAACAAATGCACGTTATTTCAATGGTTGCGGGAAAGATGAAGGGTGCATATGACACATTTACTTTGGCTTCGGGGAAGGAGGAAAAACACCCTTACATGATTACTCATCTCATTAAGGAGGATGGCCGTGCTACAGGTTATGGTGCAGTCGAAAGTCTATTCGAGAATCAGTGGATGGTGAATCATACAGCTAAGCAGATTAAAGACCAGTTAGATTTGGCTTCCAAGTTGATATTCCAGACAGCAGATGGAAACTTTGTAGGACAGAATGCTCTTACAGCTATTGAGACAGGAGATATACTTATACATTCAGTAAATTCCCCACTTAAACAGGTGGCTAATAACTCACACGACATAACATCATTACAAAACTTTCAGACACAGTGGAAAGCACTAGGAAACGAGATAACAGGCATATCAGAGTCAATGTTGGGTAATAACCCACCTTCTGGCACAGCGTGGAGGCAAACAGAGGCATTGCTACAAGAGTCTCACTCTCTATTTGAACTTATGACAGAGAACAAGGGTCTTGCACTAGAAGAAATGGGGAGGAAGTACATTATCCCATTCATAAAGACACAGCTAAACACCACTGAAGAAGTTGCCACAACACTTAATGCTTATGGGATTGAAAAGATAAGTGAAATGTATATAAAGAATGAAGGTGCCAAGAGATATAACGATAAGGTAAAACAGGCTTTGTTGAAGGGCGATACCCCCGATGGAATTAGTCTTGAAGGAGAACGTGCAGACGTAAGGTCAGCACTGGCAGACTTGGGCAACAATAGATTCATCTCCCCTGATTCAGTTGGAGATTCTACATGGAAAGACGTATTCAAGAACTTCGAATGGGATTGTGAGTTTGAGATAACGGGTGAGAACAAAGATAAGCAGGCAGCACTTACTACACTCAACACGACACTACAGTTAATCCTATCAAAGCAAGGACAGCCATTTTCGCCAGAGGAGAAACTAATATTAAATAAGATTTTGACCCTAACAGGTGAAGTTTCAACAGCAGAACTAGATACACTACACGAGGAAAAACAAACAGAAACACCTATGCAACAACAGCCTATGCCAACACCTGAGATGACACCGCCTACTACGGCATAAAAGGTGGAAAAGGTCGTATTATTAAAACAATTAAATTAAATGGCAAAGAAAACAACAAAGAAGGTGGTCAAGAAGATGACAAAGAAGGGTAAGAAGTGTTAATAATTATTAAGGTGGGTTAATAAATAAAATAAATGGAAAAAAAGAAGCAAGTTATGCGTTTTACTGATAGAGAGCTAGAGATTATCAAGAATACATTTGCTGGTAATGATGAACTTATCTTTGCGCTAAGAAAGCATTTTATGCAGTTAGATATGACACTGACTGACATGGATTTCCTTCAATCATTTGTTAAGTCAAAACCAGAAGTACAAAGCGTTATTCGTAAAGCCTTTCTGCCGACACTTGATGGCAATGCACCGTTACATCAAATTATTGATTTATGGATGACAGTAGACATTAAAGAAAGAATGCCAGGGCAAACTATGCCAGTCTTAATGGGTAGAGATATTTTGATAAAGTATCTTGAGCAAAGATTGACATTACTTGAGGGTGGTAAAGTTGCAAAAACATCTGAAATAAAACTTAATGATTTGATATACAAAAAGTTTAAGTCAGAGATAGAAGCGTACAGTGACCTTGTGGCTCGTAATACTGCGATTACACACACGGAACAGCAACTTGCACAGTTTACTGTGTTGGCTGGAACGAAGGAGGAAACTGTTGAAGAATTGAAGGAGCGTTTGGCAAAAAATAGTACAAAATAGCCTTGTACTATTTAAATTAAAAATGTTATAATTATAATAATTGGTGTATGGCTCATTACACCTAAAACTAATTTGACCTATGAACGATGAAACTGTTGTAGTGGACAACTCAAATACCACAGAGGAGGTAGCACTTGAGACTACTGAAAACACAGACGCAACTGTAGAAGAAACAACGCAAGAATCAGTTGAGGAGTTAAAGGCTCGTCTAGCTAAGGCAGAAGAGTATGGACGTAATCAAAAGATTCGAGCAGAAAAAGCTGAGAGAGGTACGAAAGACTCTATTAAACCAGAGCAAACAAACCAATCAAGGCAAAGTATTTCAACCGCTGATATTTATGCCCTTACAAAGGCTAACATAGCAGAGGAGGATATTAGTGAAGTTGAGGAATATGCTAGGTATAAGAAATTATCTATAGCAGAAGCCCTAAAAACAACTGCACTCAAAGCAATTCTTTCGGAAAAACAAGAACTTCGTAATACTGCCAACGCCTCAAATACAGGCTCGGCAAGACGAACTTCAACCAAGATAGCCGATGAGGTATTGATAAATAAAGCTTCAAAAGGCGAAATGCCAGATTCAAGCACTGATATTGAAAGACTTATACGAGCAAGAAAGGGAATAAAGTAAATCGGTGGCTTAATAGCTAAATTTACTAAATAAATGGCAAACACAATTTCAACGAAGACTTATCGAGATAAGTATCGTTTAACAAACCTAGATGTTCTTTTGAGAGCAGGTCTAGTAGCTGAGAAGGTATGTATGGTTGATAGAACAGATGCATACACAATTCAGTCTCCTTATGGTTCACAACCAACTGTAGCAGTTACAGGATTAACAGGAACATACGCAATTTCAGATTACACAACAACAGATTCAACCCTTGAAGTAAAGAACGAATTTAAGGTTGCAGAACATGTTCTTGACTTTGAAAACACATTATCAAACTTTGATTTGTTTGCTAATCGTTCGGATGAGCAGGCATACGCTGTAATGGCATCTATCGATTCATTCGTTGTAAATGCTCTAGCTCTTGGAGGTACGGGAGCATACACAACACCAACAGGAGGATTCACAACAGCAGCAAACCTAAACACAATCATGGCTAACCTTATTTCAAAGGTTTCAGGCTATAGTGAAGTGTACAAGGGTATGTATTTGATTGTTGAGAATACAGACCTAACCGGTATCATCCAAGCTCAGGCTACAAATGGTTTCTCATACGCTGATTCAGCTCTAAACAATGGATTTGTTACTTCATACATGGGAGTAGACATCTATGTTGTTAGAACAGGAACATTTGTTACATCAACAATCGCAGGTTCAGCATTCACAAACTCAGGTTGCCGAGTATTCGGAGTAAAGGGTACAGCAACTTACGCAGCACCAAGAGGTGTTATGTTTGAGGAAAAGGGAGTTTCAGGTAAGACAGGAAAAGAAGTTGTAACTTATGGTTACACAGGAGTTAAAGTATGGGGTGCTAAGGCAGCTCTTACTATAAAGATAACATTGGCATAGTCGTTATCCACCATTCGTGGTGGGTACTCTGTGGAGATTTTCCCACCGATTTTCTCCTCAGAATATCCATCACGAAAGGTCATTATTAAAATAATAACAAATAACAATTATGGCAGTTCCAAATGGGTTAAACCCAGAATTTGAGGGTGCGGTACGTGTTGGTGCGGCTACGGCTGTAACAGCAGCAGGTTCAACGGGCGTTGGACTTCTACTAGGAAATACTACTAACTTTGGTATATTTTTTGGTTCAGGTGCTCCCACGATTCAGGCATCAAAAGGTTCGTTGTACCTAAATACAACAGGTTCGTCTACCTCAACAAGACTTTATGTTAATAGCACAGGTGCAGCTACATGGGTAGCAGTAACGACTGCTTCATAACACTAAACCAGCATTAATTGCTGGTTATTGAGAGAAAGACTTAATAATTAGCAATTAATAAATAATTAAATAAAATGTCACGAACAATACCATATTTATCAGATGATTGTGTAACTGTTTTTAAGAGCGATTCTGTAGAGTTTACCTCAGGAACAGTTTATGTAGGTTATGCTGGAACTGTTGCCCTCGTTAGTGCAAATGGTTCAACTGGAACTTTCTTTGCCCCCGCTGGCTCAATAATCCCAGTAATGACAAAGAAGATTCTCTCGACAGGAACAACGGCTACTGGTTTCGTAATCTTATACTAATATGTCTTTAGTATTTAATAACACAAGTACATCATCTGGTACAAACGGGATAATACAAATCCTTGAAAAGAATTGTGGGTTTAATCGAGGAGATATTTCTGGTAATACAGAAAGAATGCAGAATTTTACTTCTGATATAAATCTCGCATTAGATGATGTGTGGGGTTTTATGTTCCCACTAGGTGGAACATGGCAGATAGATGACAGTAACTTTACAGACTATCCCATAATCACAACCAATATAGTTTCAGGACAACGTGACTACTCTTTCACTACAGATGGTTCTGGTAATACAATCCTAGATATATACAAAGTTGCAATTAAGAAGTCATCTAGTGGTGACTACGAAGAAATATTTCCAGTAGACCAACAATCCGAGGCTTACATGTCTGATTTCTTTGGTTCAGCCACACAACCATCTGGCATACCGACCAGATATGACAAGACTGGTAACGCAATATTCTTTGATTTTGTGCCAAATTATAATGCAACAGCAGGATTAAAGATATATATAAATCGTGAGGCTTCATACTTTGCTGTATCTGATACTACCAAGAAGCCTGGATTTGTTGGGCTATTTCATGAATATCTAGCATTAAGGCCAGCATATCAATATGCTTATAGAAATAATTTGTCTAATACGGCTAGTCTTGAGAAAGAGATGTTAAGAATGCAAATGGCAATCAAAGAATATTATGGCTCAAGAGAAAAAGACGTTGTCAATAGGATGACACCCAATAAAGAGAATACAAGATAAAAAATGGCTACCTTTACTAATCAAAGCAAAAATACATCTACCTTCACTAATATAAGTAAGAACACTTCGTCATTTTCTAATTATTCTAAAAATACTTCATCATTTGGTAATTTAGCAAAAAACTTCCCCACTATGACTGCATATTGGAAACTAGATGAAACTACAGGAGATGCCGTAGATTATGTAAATGGATATACCTTAACTAACTCCAATGTAACTTATTCAACGGGAAAGATAAATAACGGTGCAGTATTTAATGGTTCATCTGCGTCACTTGTATCTACTACAAATCTTAACCTATTTTCTCCCAGTAACTTCTCAATATCTGCATGGTTTAATAGAGGGGCAACTCCATCCGCAGCTAGGTCAATATTATCACAATATAGTTCATCAAATGTTTTGTCTGTAAACTTTCGTATTGGTCTTGGTCAAGTAACACTTGTAAGATACGATTCATCGGGTACTGCAATTGAGACGTTATTGGATGGTGGAAACTACGTCAATAGTCAATGGCATCATGCTGTTGTGACTTTTGATAGTTCAAGTGGGACAAAGATATATGTTGATGGTACTCTAACTAAAACAGGAACTAATACTACGCTTGGTAATATTGTGCCATCTATTACTGCAATTGGCTTTTTCCCAACATCGTTCTCTCCAGGTTCAATAGATGAAGTAGGAACATGGAATACAACACTTTCACAAGACGATGTAACTTATTTATACAATTCAACGAGTGGAAAACAGCCACCATTTGATTTGGTGTATAGTAATTTTAGTAATCAGTCTAAGAACTCGTCATCTTGGAGTAATATTTCAAAATCATAATATATGAATAATGAACAAAGATTACAACAATTAGAAAAGCAAGTTCAGGATTTAGTTAAGTGGAAAAATGATAAAACGAAACAGCAAATATCATATCCGTTAGACCTTGCTAGTATAGAAGCACTAAATAAATACTTCTTGAGAATTGTCAGTTCTTTTATTCAGGTTGGTGGTGTCGCTGGTAGGGCGTTTAGATACTTCTTTGTAAAACAAGACCAATTTATTGGTTCGTTTCCAGAAGACTTGTCGGCTATCTTTACAGTGGACGCAGGTACTGATGTATTGACAGTAACAGCACACTCTTTTGCAAATGATGATAGGGTATATGTATTTACCAGTGATACACTACCAAGCCCATTAGATAGCACAACCACTTATTATGTTATAAGTTCAACTGGTACGACATTTAAATTATCAACTTCATTAGGAGGCGGAGCTGTTAATATTACAAACGCGGGAACTGGAATACATTATATAAATTATTTATGATAATAATACCACCACAAGATAGTAAAAAATGGTTACAAACAAATGAAGGAGACTTCTTTGGTAATTTGAAGCAAACCAAAAATATTTCTTTTGATAGAAAAGGATTTTTAACTTTAGAAAAGAGAACACGATTATTATCAGATAGCCAAACTTATACAGACCTTACGACAAACAGTGATGAGAATATAACTGCAATAGTACAAGCCTCATCTGGTAAATATTGGATTGGTGGAACAGATACCCTATATTATACTGATGGTAATTTGGCCTTAACAAAAGACGTTACAGCAAGCACACCAACAGCTACAAGTTCTGAAAGTTTTGACCTATGTACATTTAATGCTGCTGGAACAAAGTATTTAATTGCAGTTAAGGGGGCTACAGCAATTTCAAAATATGATGGTGCTACATGGACTACTTCAGCTACTGATTTAGCTGCAAGTGTTTATCAAACGGTACGTGTTTTTGAGAATCTATCGAGCATTGCAGTATCTAGTGATAACAAAGTTCAATTGTTAAATAGTTCTTTTACCAAGGGAACGTTACTTACACTTCCAGCAAATTACATGGTAACCTCGATGGATTGGAACAATAATCGAATGTATATAGGTACATTAGATAATCTTACAAAGGAGGCAATGATTTTCGAATGGGACGGAACCACCGCAGAAGCAAGTGTGGGAAAGAAAGTTGGAGCACAAATAATTTTTTCAGTTAAAAGATATCTAACAGGGGTTTGTCTTGTAACATCTCGGGGTAGGGTACTATTTTACGACGGAAGTCTATCAAAGCTCGGTGATTTCCCAATCTTTTATAATGAATATGACCAAATGTCATACGAGACAACCATAGCTCCTTGGCAGAGAGTAATTACTAATAATGGAATGTTAGTTGATAATGACCAAATATTTATTGGTATCAATCAACCAGTCCCATCAAGACCTTTTGGAGATGATACCAGTTTGGTTTTTAGACCAGAATATCCATCGGGTATTTGGTGTTATAATCAAGAAAATGGTTTACATCAGAAATATACAGTAGATGGCTCTATAAGAGTTCAGACGGGAGCGATAACCACGGCAAATGTAGACACAACAACAAATATAATAACGATTCCATCGTCAATTTGCCCAGATACAGGTACTCCAGTTTTTTATGATGATGCTGCAGATGGTAGCGGAACATTAATAGCACCGTTAAAATTTAATACTAGATATTTTGTCATAAAGTTAAGTGGCACGACATTAAAACTTGCACTAACCAAGGCAGATGCACTAGCTGGAACTGCAATTGACCTCACTTCTACAGGTAATAACTCACAAACCCTATCATTTTGTCCTAATGATGGTTTTGGTGGTATTGCTCAATCAGTATCGGCGTTATGTTCATATCGTCAGGGATTATCTGAGACACTTGAGAACTCCAAAGCCATAAAAATGTTAATTGGTTCAAGAATAACTAAAAGTTCCACTGGTTCTGAATATACTGGGTTACATACAATTGAATTTAAGCAGGAAAATCGAGGTTATTTTATAACCCCCAAACTACAATCAGCGTCAATTAAAGACTTTTGGCAAAAAATGTACTTAAAATTTAATCCATTAGTTAATGAGCAGGATAAAATTATTGTAAAGTACAGAACGACAGAGCCCAATGTCTTTTTATCGGACATATATATAACAAGTTATATTGTTCCTGGTATTTGGGCTACATCCACCACTTTTACAACAACAGACACGAACATAGCCGACGTGCCAATTGGATATGAGGTTGAGATTTGTATTGGCGAGGGTTCTGGTTATTTAGCACATATTACAAATATTTCCGCTCCATCAGGTGGTGTATACACCGTAACAATTGATGAAACAATGGAAAATTTTACCGTTGGAAATAAGTTCCAATTTGTGGTTAATAATTGGAGTAAACTTAATACATTCACATCTTCTTCAATTGAAAATAATGATGGATATGCCGAGATTCCAATTGGAAAACAGTCAAAATGGATTCAGTTTAAGATTGAATTGCGAGGTGAAGATGTATCAATTGAGGAATTACAAATAATAAACAAAACCGATAAACCATCGGCATAATATGATATAATTATAACAACATGCAATCATACACAATACAATCTGGAGATACACTTTCATCAATAGCTAGTCGTAATAAGACAAGTATACCAGAACTACTAAAATTAAATCCAAATATAACAAATCCTAACGTCATTCAAACTGGAGGCACAATTAACCTATCTGCACAACCTTTTATAGGCCCAGTACAGCCACCTATGTACGGCCCAACTAAGCCAGTTAATCCTACAATTGGAGCCAAGCAACTGAACACTCAGGTCACACCAATAAATATTGTTAATGCCAAGCCAGAAACACAATTAGCATCTCTACAAGGAACGATGACTGAAATGGCTAATCAGAATGCTAATCAGTACATGACAAACGAGCAATTACAGGCAAAAAGAGATGAAGCAAGTAAATCACTTACTACACTTGTAGATACGGCACTTGGAAGAACTGGTAAGGCTGAAACAAGAGCTAATGAATATGCAACCACTGGTGTAGACACTCTCAATAGCGAGCTAAAGGATATAAACAATAAAATTATACAGGAACAAGTAGCCAATAGAAGACAGATTGAGGAACTACAAAGAAATAATCCACAAGGTTTATTTGGCGGGGCTTTAAACGCTGAAATAAATAGATTAAATAGAGAATCTTTGTCTAAGCAAGCAGATTTAGCTGTTATCCAGATGGCTAAACAGGGACAGTATGACAGTGCTAAAGAGATAGCTGATAGGGCTATTGCTGTTAAACTTGAAAAGCAAGGAAATGAACTAGAAGTTAGAAAACTACAGTATCAGGAATTAAAAGACCAACTAACTAAAGACGAACAGAGGCAGTTTGAATCTATTACAAAACAAAAAGATAGAGAATATGAACAGAAAAAAGCTGACCTTAAGTCAATTTCTGATTTATCTATTAATGCACTTGAAAATGGAGCACCTCCTAGTCTTGTGGTCAAAATGCGGGCTTCCACAACTGTAGAAGAGGCCATAAGAATAGGTGGCTCATATATAAATAAATCTGATAGAGCTTATAAAGATGCACATACAAAGAATCTTCTTGCTGGTAGTTCTTGGGTAAATGACACTGAGATTGTACAATCGCCTTATGTTAATGCTATGGTTAATGTAAATGCAGGTTCAGCAGAGGGCCAGCAAAAAAGAGACGCTGCTAGAATTGCACAATTTGTTAAGAATGGACAAACACAAGAAGCCAAGAATCTTATTCTTTCAAGGGTTGCGTCCAAGATGTCTACTACTGAACGAGAAGGTGAGGTTGATAGGAGAAATACAATTGACGCACTAAATGATATGAAACAAGCCTTTAATGATTATGTTGCTGAAACTGGAGATACTAATGTAATAAAAGGTGGAATAGAAAATCTAGCCAATAAGATAGGCACAACAACTAACCCAAAACTTGCTGCAATTAAGACAAGAATTATACAGGCAACGCAGAAATATCGAAACGCTATTACAGGTGCTGCTTGGGGAGAACAAGAGGACGCAGAATATCGTTCAATATTCCCATCTATCTCTAACACCAACAAATTAAATCAGACAATCATTGATACAATGATTCCGTTATTACAAAATAACGAAAGAAATACTATCGGTTTCCTTCTTGGTGGTTCTGACGTGTATGATGAAATATTTGGTAATGGAACTATGACTGGCACAACAGCACAGCCCACACAAATATCTACTGTTAAAGAGGGAGATACAAAGAATTGGAAGGGAGTAATTTATAAGGTAATAAATGGTGTTTGGACACCTCAATAACATGCCTACATACAAAGTTGGACAAGCCCCTTGGGAAATATCAAATAATAATCCTACATCTTTTAAGGTAGGTGAAGCTCCTTGGGAAACTACAGTTACTCAACAATCCCAAACTGAATCGCCTGGAATATTAAAACAAATAGGCAATGCTTTAATCTCTAGTGAGCGACAGACAGGAGAAACTATTGGTCAATCAATGGCATTAGGAACTAAGGCATTTACTGGAGCGGTTGAGTCTGCTCAAAACTTATCTGATACTCAACTTGGTGTCTTAAAAAGAATACAAGAAAAAAAGAGACTAGGCGAAGATACAAGTAGACTTGAACGTGCATTAGCATCTTCTTTAGGCAAAGAACAGGTAAATATACAAGATATTGCCCCAGCTACTCAAAAAACTAATTTGCAAGCACTTGCAGATGTTGGCGGTATTGGGCTAGATGTCCTAACTGCAGGAACTCTTAAACCAGCATCGGGTGCTGTAAAAACATTGAAGACTGTAAAAGCTTCAAGAGACTTAAGCACAGCAGAAAAACTAATACAAATAGCAAAGACAACAGGGGGTGCTTCTTTGGCTGGTGGAGCAATTGGTTATGGTTATGATGTTACGGGCAAACTGCAGGCTGGCGAGACAGGAACTGAGGCCTTAACACCTGGATTAGGAACAGCAATTGGTGCAACAGTACCAGTATTGGGCGGGACATTAAAAGCCATAACTACCGTATCAAAGGCACAAGCCCCAAAAATAATAAATTCACTAATTAAGCCACTAGCAAAAGACTTCTCTTATGGAAAGAATCCAGGAAGAGCCGTTGCTGAGGAGGGAATTGTTGGTAATTCACTTGATGACCTTGCTAAAAATATATCGGTTAGTCGTTCCACAATAGGAGAACAATTGTCTTCGACAGCAGATAAATTAGAAGGAAAATCAACAGTAGATATATCAAATTCATTAAATTCTATTGATGAAGCAATTACTAAAGCTAATAAAACGCCAAAAACTAATGCAAGTCTAATACAGAGATTGCAAGATGTAAAGGATGATTTACTTGGTGCAATAGATACAAAAGACACGTCATTTTCTAATGCACTTAATGCAAAAAGAATAATTGGTGATGTTACAAAATGGACTGGAAATGTATCTGATGATAAGGCTGTCAATATGGCGTTAAAACGTGCTTATGGAAATATTAAAGAATCTTTAAATACCGCAGCGATGAAAGCAGACCCAACATTAGGTAAGGAGTTTGAAAAACTTAATGAAAAATATGCTGACTTGACATCTGCTGAAATAGCAACAAAGTATAGAGATATAATTTCACAGAGAAAAAATCTAATAAGCATGCCAATAAAGGCTGGTGGTGTTGCTGGGGTGATAGCTGGTATAGCCTCTGGCGGGACGGCAATACCGATAATATTGGCGAGTGTCGGTGTTGGCCTTTTGGATAAGGCACTTGAAAGTACGGCGGTAAAGAGTAGGATTGCTGCGTGGTTGGCTAAAGAATCTCCAGAAGTTGTTGCCGAGGTCATACAAAAAAATCCAGGTATTGGTTCTATATTAGAAAATGCGATAACAAAAGAATATACTCCAATTGAAAATGCAGTTAAGACTTTCAAAAGTCTACCAAACAAACAAGGAGGTAAAATAGGTTGGGACTTTAGTAAAACACCAAAGATGCCAAACAAATCTACTGGGCTTCAAAATAGAGGTAAATATGTAATACCAGAAGAAATGTATACTAAGTTAAAGTCAGATGGCCTTAAAGATATGGGTGGTAAAACTAATTTTGCAGAACCATATGGAGCAAATACTAATTCCAAACTTCTACAAGAAGCTAAGAAGTATAAAACAACCGTAAATATACAAGATAAGAGTGACCTAGAATATCTAGGTAGGATATTATCAGAAGATAATATAAAAGATATAAAAAATGGGAAGATGGTAAATTTCAGAGGAACTCCATATTCTGATTTAGCTAGAGTTAATATAATATCTGAAACACCAAAAACAATTCAACAACAACTTGCTGGTAAGATAAAAATCATTAAACTAAATCAGACTACTTTTTATCATGGAACAAATAGTATAAACGCAGATAGTATAATGAAAACAGGTTTCAAAAATGGTAGTTCTTTACCAGAAGATACATTTAGAGGTGGAGGATATGGACAACTTCAAGATAGTATTTCACTTACAGAGACACCTAAAGATGCCTCAAGATTTTCTTCACTATCAAAGGGTGCAAAAATTATAGAAGCAAAATTAAAGGATGGAGCTAAGGTTGTTAAAATAGCTGGTATAGAAGACGCCGTTGATTTGAATGAGTATGTTAGTTATCTAAGAAAACAAAATATAGATGCCGTGTATATAGGTGGTGGAGAAAAAGAGTTAGTTGTAATTAACCCTAAAGCAATTACCCCTATCAAATCCCAACTCACAGATATATACAATCAAGCACATGGTATAATCAAAAAGAAATAACATGCCATCAGGAATATACAAAAGAACAAAAGAACATAGTCATAAGTTAAGTCTGGCACACACTGGAAAGAAACTTTCTAATGAAACAAGAAAAAAACTAAGTATTGTCATGAAAGGCAAGAATCTGGGTAATAAGCATTACTTATGGGCTGGAAATAACGTCAGTTATAGTGGATTACATAAATGGGTACAGAAAGAACTTGGTAAGCCACATTTTTGTGAGTTCTGTGGTAATAGAAACCTAAAACATACTCAGTACCATTGGGCAAATATTAGTGGTAATTATAAACGAATATTATCTGACTGGAGAAGATTATGCGTAAAGTGCCATAGTATTTTTGATAGGAATAAAGCAAATAAAAAATAATGAAAGACCTTAAAGAACAACAAAAGAAAAAACTGCTTAGACTAGCTAAAGTCGCCGACACAGGAGAAATTGGTATTCTTGATGAAATAAATACTCTTGATGAAAAGATAGATAAAGTAGCTGGAGAGCTTGATAATAAGGTCACAGAAGCCCTCACAATCGCTTCAGAGACACAGAGAATGGAAGGTAAACCTGGTCGAAATCCATTAACTGTAAGTAATTATGAGCCAGTTAACCCTCAAATAGGAGATTTATGGTACAAGCCCTAACACAAAACAGAATTAGCTTTTTCAGCCCATTTCTTTCTAAGACGTTTAGTCTTTTCTGCTTGGCAAATAGAGCAGTATCTTTGTTTACCATAAAATCTATCAAATGGGTGACCATTAATACATATTATCTTTGCTTTATTAATTGCTCCAACGGACAAAGAATTATTAAGACTATTTTCTTTTATAGAAACAGCTTTAAGATGGCTTGGATTAACACAGTTTCTTTTTTTGCAGATATGGTCGATAACCATTCCTTTTGGAATATTTCCATGACTAAAATAATAAGACACCCTGTGTGCCCTACGAAGTTTTTTCATGAAATAAAACGAACCATAACCATCTTTATCAAGAGCATTTTGCCATATATGACAACCACCATCTTTTATTAAAATTTTATTAAATCTATATATCAACTTTTTGATATATCTATCTA
>ERZ724505.868-NODE-868-length-17845-cov-4.498145_pt1 | contig 17845 bp, 33 predicted proteins | sample MGYA00376038_ERZ724505 | MGnify/ENA primary metagenome ERZ724505 (study PRJEB28724, sample SAMN07190884) | wastewater metagenome | isolation source: effluent of sewage treatment plant in Hong Hong | place: Hong Kong | collected 2016-03-17 ... | reverse complement strand
CGAACCGGGCGCGTAGATTAATCCTGATACTCTTTCAGGTCGTTGTATGCGTCGAGCATTGCCACAACATCGCCGGACGCCGCTGCAAGTTCAGCGCGTTCAAGCGACTTTTCCATATTCATTGCCGCCCAACGGCCGGCCGGAATCCCATCGTAAATCTTGAGCATTTCCCTTACCCGCTTTTGTTCACGAGGTAGCGCTTCTGCCAGAGTTTCCACTAGAATCCAGTATCTTCCGGCACCGGATCGGCTACCACCGGCGGCTCAATCAGGAAATCCTCAAGCTTCTCCCCGGCTTCGAGCTTTTTCTTCAGCCAGAGGGGCTGCTTGCCGCGCCCAGCCCAGGTGTTCTCAGGCTTCGCCGAGTCACGGTATTTCGGGGTCGAAGGCTCGGAAATAGCGGCCTTTTTCGTCTTCGTTGGGGTAGGATTCAGCGCAGCGAGTTCAGCCGCATCGGCGGCAAGCCGGGCGCGGAGTTCTTCGATCCGTTCAGCCTTTTTCTGTTCGATCATGACCCGCACTTCCCCGCTATAGACGCCGATCTTACTGGAAACGTATTCCAGGTCAGAAATCGACAAGCGTTCCAGGTTCGGCAGAATCAAGCGAGTTTCGATGGGCTCCGGTTCGAACATCACGCTGGCGATTTCAGCCAAAGTATTTGCGGTTGCCTTGGCATCCTGAATAAATGTGTTTTGGATCGTGACTACAGGTTCGGGATTTTCTTCGATGGGCGCGTCGCCCATGATTTCGTTTTGTACGGCTTTCAGCATTGGGCACTCCTTTTATTGGGTGAGTTTTTATTTTAAAGAAATACCCAAGGATTTACAAATCATTTATTTCCGCGATTTACTCTTTTTACCGTGCTGACCGAAACCCCGAACCGTACCGCCGCTTGCTGCGGTTTCACACCGCTAGCGATAACCTCTCGGATTGCCCGATTTCGGCTTTCAATCGCTAACCGTCGTTCTCCATTTATATACAGACTCGATCCGCCGTACTCCCGGCGTATATTTTCCGCAACAAGCCGGGTGAGGCGGTCCGGTCTTGGCGCGCCGCCGGTCACAAGGGCTTCGTAAACCACGCGCTCAATGTCGGCCATGGTCATTCCTAAAAAAAGCGACGAATCCTGTTTAGCAGTGAGCGCCACCAAGATTCAGGCTTGGATGCGTCCACATATCGCTCCAATAGTTCTAGCACGTCCGCTTGATCGCTATCGCTATATCCGAAGAATGGGCGCGCCGGAATATCGCCCCACGGGATCGGCGCGCCCCTGCGAGTCTTTCCGTAGCTGCCCTTTTTTGCGCCATAATTTTGCGTCCCTGCATAAATGACATTGGTTCCAACTTCTACTGCGCCATTCCCGCCCAAATGATGCGAAATACTACCCGCCATCCTTCCGGTGTCCCTAAGTATTTGCGACCCCGCGCCTTTTTTGCGACGACGAGCAAGCGTAACATCGGAAAGCGTTTTCCATGCTTGTCCATCAGGGTCTTCCTGATCAACGAACCGCAATTGTGTATTACTGACTAAAATTTGGCCGATGGCATCCAACGCGGGGCGCACGTCTCCCGTTCGCCGATAGAGTTCAGTGAGTAGTGCCTGTGTTTCATCAGCACGAACCTCGACGCGGATACCTGTCATAGCAGTCTACCCAGCCAGGAAATCAGAGTGCCCCAACCCGATGAAAAGAATCCAAGGATCGATTGTAGCCAGCCAGACGGTGCATTATTTGCGCTTTGCGCGATGGCTTCCGCAAGCCCCGCTGCTACATCATCGCCAGTCTGTTTGTGACCCCAACCCGGTTCCGGGATGTCCGTTGGATCGGGTTTGTTTAATCCCGTATCGTTTTTGCTGCGTGCCCGCGCTTGTGATTCCGACAAGCTGATGAGTTGGCTTCGACACTGGTGATGATTCTGCGGAGAATGAGTCCGCCAGAATTGGTCATCGACTGACCGGATTACGCCATTGAGATTCCGGCATATCGTGGTTGTTCTCGCATCCATGACGGCTGAGTACATGAGATAGGGTCTAGCGTCTTTATTCCTGTCGAATTGAGCCCACCGCCCTGCATTATAAGCCTGTTGCATGAAGTTTCTAAAGATCGTTTCCGTCCGTCCATCAGGCAATCCTCCCAATCCTTCCGCCGTTGCTTGCCAATCGGCAAATGTGTCCCCTGCTTCCAGCGCGGCTGTTAGGCTATCCAGCGTAGTCTGTATTTGCGTGAGACTCGCAAGACCGGATACCGTAAATGCGCCGCCTTTCGCGTTCTCTTGCAGCGCGCCATAGAAGGTATCAGGCAGGACAACACCCCGCGCTTTCGCCCATGAAATCGCTTCCGCAAAGTCAACGGGCGCGAATAGATCAAGCGTGGCCATTAGGTTTTCAGTTCATCAGCGGCGACATAGCCCAGCACTTGTGCCGCGAAATTCGCCTTTTCAAGTACCGCTTGAAACTCAGGGTCTTGTGAATCGCTAGATTCGAAGATCGCCAGTAATCGCCGTTCCAAATCCTCTTTGTCACGTGCGGCCATGATCGCCGATTGAATCAAAGCTGGCGGGATTGGCTCTTTGGGCGCTAACCCCATTGCCGCATTCGTGAGCTTGTCTAGTGCTTTTTGTGCTTCAGGTGTCTTATCAGTTGATGCAGACAAATTAATACACTGTAATACTTCGAAAAGGCGTTTTTCTGATTCGGTTCTTAATCCTTCGGAGTGACCCTTTATGGTCTTATCGTCAGTTGCGGAAGCCGTCAACGGCGCGGCTGGCTGGCCTACTTCCAAATCAGTTTCAGCCAGCGCGTAATTATCTTGAAAATAGACTCTCGAAAACTGTAGTCCGCTGGATTGAAGCACGGGAGCAAGGTCTTTATCGCGTGTTGCCCGCGCCGCTTCCAAGCCGGTTTCATCCCGGCGTTCAAAGCGTAGCGGCGGGAATCCATTCAGTGAGCAAAGTACGTCAATCAGCTTTTGCGCCGCCCTTGCCCCCATGCGAATATCCGAGAATCGACGGGCATCCTCGACTTGAAGTCCAACCTCACCCGATGCCCTGCTTCCGTATTGACCGCCGTCGGTGGTCATGGTATTTCCGAGAATTAGCTTTTGAATGCGTTTTGTGAGTGCTTCCTCTAGGCGTTGAAACTCTCCTGGCGTGCTCCCTTGAATCGACTCTATCTTATCGTCTTTCCCGCCCTGCCACGCGATGACAGACCGGACACCTTGCGCCTGCATCGCCGCAGAAAAAGCCTGTTGATTGCGAACATTTCCGGTAATGATCGGTTCGCCGAATGTTTCCAGAAAATTCAGCCACAATCCCCAACCTTCGCGCCGCCACGTGACCGGAAACCACAAGCGGGCAAGGATAGACTCGCCGTAAGGGTTACGAGTCGTTGGATTGCGCACGATTGGAAAGAACTTTCGAGGATCACACGGGATGCCCAAATAGCCACCGCTGCCATCGTCCGCGTGATAGTGCCATAGACCATCCATGGATGAGAAGTCAAACCATTCGATGGGCTTTTCAGAAAAAGACTCAATCCCAACTTTCCCAACCGGCAATCGAGCATAAACGGCCTCGCTCATCGAATAGCCATAGCACACGGCGGCAATCGTGGAACGGTCGATGGATTCCATGACCTTTTCGAGTTCACCACGAACAAACTTTTCCGCACGTGACCCGCTAGGCTCAATCGACCATGGTGTTGCAATCAGCGCCGAAACTCGATCCTCAATCCTTCCGTGGACTTCATCATCCAGGTCTAATAGCCGTAATTGATCGCGCCGAATGCCTGCCTGTTTTAGAAGTTCATCAGGGTCGGGAACCGCCGCGAAATATTGCAGCATTCGTGCGAAAGCGATTTCTGAATAGAGCGGCTGTTTCGGCGCGGCGAAAGTTTGTCCGCTGTCAGCCGGACCGAATAGAAATGAACGGAGTTTATCGAGCACGGGCGCGGATTCCTGCATTACGGCGTAAGCCGGTCAAGCTATAATCGGGAGAGGTCACGGGCGAGGATTGCAATTCGAGCGCCGTAATCGCATAGACAAGCGCATCAAGTCGGTTCGGCGATGGGCCACCCGGCAACCAGAGGCACATTTCATCCTCAAGATAAGAGAATGCGCCCACGTGATGCACGCGGCCATGCTCATAGAGCGCCGCTACTGGATCGGCTCGAACCTGCTTGCCGCGACTCGCGTGGACAAGACGCACGGGAACATCCGGGTCCACGGTCGCAATCGTAAGCGCCACCATCTCGCCGCCTTGGTTCGATTCGGCCACGATTTCATCCGCGGAATGCCGGTGGTATGCGGCAACCGCCGCTTTGGCCCAGGCCATCGGGGAGCCTTGCAGCGAATCATCGGCAATGACATAGCCTGCGTCGCCAATGCTGCCCGCCGTCACGATGCCGGCCTCATCGCCGGTACTGGTGGCGGACGGATCGACGCCAACCACAACCCGCGTAAATTGCGGCGGTTCGACATGAACGCGGTGCAGATCGAGAACGGTGCGGGTCCATAGCGCGCCCGGTGCCTCGTCCACATCCTCGGCCATGATTTCCATGCGATATGCTAGCGAAGTCATGTCACTGGCCAAATCGTCCAGGGCATCACGGGAAATATGAGGATTGTCGTAACTCGAAAAGTGAAAGAGTGCCCAACGCGGATCGCCGATCTTTTCCTTGTACATCTTCGCCGCGTGCTGAGGATCATTCGCTTTCGACGTGGAACGGGAACGTAGTGATGGCGGCGTATAAATGAATACCGCATCCCCGTTATTGTCCGCCAGCATCGGCGCGCCAACCACGCCCCAGGCGTCTTCGTTCATAAGTTGAAACTCGTCCAACATCAGTTCATCTGCATAATCGCCGCGTAGGGTATCGCTATTCCAGGCCGTCTTGGCGCGAATTCGTTGTTCCGTTCCAGGAAGTTCAATCGTATGCCGAGTTTCGTTTTTCTTGAAGAGCCCTTCTCGGATCGGTGCATCGAATATTCGGCATACCGTTGTCCAGAATCGCTCGACTTGATCTTGCGTGGGCGCTGCATAGAGAACCCGCTTCCCAGCTAAGAATCGTTGCGCCGCTCGAATGGAAACGCCAACTGTCTTTCCACCGCGACGGCCAGCACGGACCATGACTCGCTTGGAAGGAGCATCGATAAACGCCTGCTGTTTCTCATGAGGGCGCGGCAGGCTAATGGCTATTTGGCGGCGACTCATATGTGACTCGTAGATCGAATTCCATTTGCTTCGATTCAGTTGTTTCTCCAATCGCCAGGCGGCCGATGGCTTGTGCGTCTTTCAATGTCTTTGTAAGCCGGTTTAATTCCAATTGATCGACCTTCCCGGCTTCCTTGCGCTGCATCGCCATTAATTCGCGCTGCTGTAATGCTAGAATTGCGCACGCGGTACGGTGACATTGAAGGTCGAACTTCGTTGCCAGCTTACCTTTATTTTCTTCCCACGTGCGTTCGGTAACGTCCATCGCTATTTATTTACTAATTTTCTTCATCAGCAATCTTTTTACATTTACTAATAATAAGTTTTTCAATCAGAAAAATGGCTCGACTTCCCATATGGCCAGTAATACCAATCATGACGGCAGTGAGCAAAGGTTTCATATTGATGCTTTCACAAGCCCAAAATGCGAGCAATCCGCAGAAACCGCTCGTAATCGAATCAACCGCTAAACGCCCTAATGCACATTTCCAACAGTGAATGCCGGTGCAAATCAGAATTTGCAATCGTGCTACAAGGCCGCCAATGGCTCCGAGTATTATGATTAGTATGTACTGGAAAACAGTATAATCGAGAGGCGTCTTTTCATTCAATTGATTATTCTTTATTGGTTGTTTATTATAAAAATGATAGTCAATCATAAAGTTTTTACCGGAATGATAACCGTATGGTCAATATCAGTCCTGCCCAGATCAACGGCTCCTGTTGTCGTTGTTGAAACCCGGTGAGTAAGCGTAACAGTTGTTGCGCCTGTAGTTGCCTTGTATTCGACCCCGTATGTTTGAGCGTGGCTTACACCAGCATCATCCACCATTGTTCCCAAATAGGTTGAATTGGTAACAATTGTTCCTCCATCAATAATTGCGGAATGGGAAATAATTGATTCACCAGCCCTGAGCCAATCGTCATAGTGAAAGAACTCCCAATCCGTGCCATCTTGATCTATCGGATCATTCTTTGAAGTGACCGGCTTTTTCCCATCGTGCGTGTAAGCCATGATAACCCTTAATTATGCCGTTCGGCAAAAATCCACAGATTCAGAGTAAAAACCATTTGAAGTGCCGTACCAACGAATTGTCACGCTGCCCTTGCGAGTGCCCATTTTGTAGAAAGTCCAAGTCTCGGAGCCGTCTCGAAACGGGCCTTCGCCGTTGGCTTCTTCAATCTGTAGCCGCACTTGCTCTTCGGTCGGGAGACTTTTACGGCCCATATTCACCACCTCATCAGCAACAAGTAACGGCTCTCCTATCAAGTCGTTGAGGTCGCCACAAATATCTTCAATGGTCACGGTCTCGTTGCAATCTTGTAAGTGATACAAACTATACTCTTCACCATCGATAATCGTGAACACAAGTTTCTCATTATTCTGGTTCTCAACCTTTGCAAGCACCTTTCCTTTCAGGTATTCAAATTTTAAGTAGTCGTTCATTATCAATCACAGTTTAAATGTATAGCTCATAATCAGGTGGTGTAATCAAACTTGCGCCGTCGCTATGTCGAACGTATAGCCGGCAATATTTCATGCAAACAACCTGCATATACTCATCGCCATTTTTAACGGGTTGAGGTTCGACAGGCACAATAGCTGGCTTCAGTCCTTTGCCGTCACGAATAGCCCTTGACCGCTTTCGTTCATCGCTGAGTTGTTTTTCGATCTCAGAGAAATAAGCGGCTCTATCGAAACCGCCAACCACAGACCGCTTAAATCCTCGCATGAACCGCCTTATGAATTTTTGTCCAACAATATCATGGCGCGGCAATAGAGCAATCGCCGGTATCAGTGATACGCGAACCGCACCGGCGATTTCAGCGCCCGATTTTAAGATATTGCCGTCTGGCATTTCTGCCTCAAACGTATATCTATCTTGCAACAGTATCAATTAAATCTCATCCCAAGCAAGCGTCAACGTCTCGGCAGACAATGCGCCATTGGCGGCAGTTGAGGCTACACTAATTTGCAGTTCGATAATATCGCCGATATACGAATTGTCATCAGCGGGGACAAACGGACCGGCGTCGGTTCCATCGCCATCTAGCGGGGAGCCTGACGTATAAGTAAAAAGATCGGTTCCGCCAGCCATCGCTGTATCGTAGTGAGTACCGAACGTTGTCCCAAGATTCTTTGCGGTACAGCCGATGCCGGTCCCAAATCCATTGGCTCCGTCCGAATACCAACGCATGTTAGAAATATTGGTATTTGGTGGGGCTTCCATATAAGCCCTCAATTTCTTGACAAAACTGTAATCCGTTCCGGCACCTGGAACAACCAGCGGATCATTGGCATCCACTGCCGTGCTGGTGGTTGAAGCAACAGCTTTGAATCGCACCGTGCCAGAAGTCTTATCAACTCCGGTATTGGCGTCAGTGGTGAGTTCATGAATCTGGATTGTTGCGGCCATGATGAATACCTCAAGATAAAATAGATCGATCTGAATTTGGAATGACAATAAATCGGTCACTGGATGAAATAGTTACAAAACGGTCACTTGTAGAAATTCCGATAACTCTACCACTCGGCATGATAATTGCCGATATTAATCCAATGATCGCATCTAAGAATATTCCACTTGCTTTTGTTTTCAATAGAATTGCATCAAGCGATAAAGCCGTGCTTCCAATAATGCCGACAATGGCATCGAAAGAAATAACGCCGGACTTCGCGGTAGACAAAAGGCCATCAATCGATATTGATGCACTTCTAGCCGCTTGGATCAACCCGTCTAGTGATACGATACCCGTTTTCGCAGCTTGTAACAAAGAATCCAGACTGACCGTTGCCGAGCCAATCACTGATAGTAGCGCGTCAAGCCCTACCGTTGCCCCGGCTCCCGCACTGGCGATGATCGCATCAATCGATACCAATCCGGCCTTGACTGCCTGCGCCAAAGCATCCAAATTTGTGCTAGCGAGCGCTTGCCCAGCATTCACGATGATCGCATCTAGCGACAACGTACCGGCTTTAGAGGCTTGAATGAGGGCATCAAATACGGAAACAATTGATACTCCACTCTGCAAGAGTGCATCCAAAGATAGCGTTCCAGTTTTCGAGGATTTCACAAGCACATCAAGGTTCGCCGTGGAAATAACCTCGGCCATCAATAGCGCATCCAATGCCGTTGTTGTCGATTTCCCAGATTGAATAAATGCATCAAGCGATACGGACGCGGATGAACCGCCGCTAATAATCGCATCAAGGCTTGCTGTATTTGTGAATGCTTTCTGTAATAGTGCGTCAATTCCGGCTGTCGAGCTTAAAACAATTGCTACCGCTGCATCTATTGAGATTGATCCAGACACAACAGATTTAATAAGGCCATCAATTGAAACTGTTGCAGTTTGATCGGATGCTTGAATAAGCGCGTCAATCGAAACGGAACCTGATTTAACAGCAGAAACAAGCGAGTCAATAGAAACCGATCCTGAAAATGATTTCTGTATTAAGGCATCAAGGCTTGAAGTTTCGAATATGCCGGTTTTTTTGATTAATGCATCAATGGTTGCCGTTGCATTATACGAGGCGGCGATGGCTCCCCACGCATCGCCCCACGCATCGCCCCAGCTATACCCCCAAGCGCTAGCCATGGACTACGGTCCCCACGGATCGCCGCCCGTACCAGAACCAGTCACCGCAACGCTATTCACTTTCGTGACATTTGCCGAGACTTCAGCGGTCACACTGCCAACCGCGCCAGTAACGCTTCCGACCGATCCGCTTAGATTGCCAGTGATGTTCGCAGTCTGATTGCCGAGGCCAGTCGTTGCGGTAAGCGCATAACCAGTTTTCCCAACATTCCAATCGCCCTTTCCATTCATCGCGCTGGCGGCAATCGATGCAGCGGTAATCGCGCCACTTCCCCAAGCGGTTGCGCCCGCATTAACGACATTAACGCCCAATTGCGCGGTAGACGTTGAAACAACGGAACCGGATATTTGCGTCACGCTCACATCCAGAATATCGCCGCCGCCAATAAGAGAATCAAAGATATTGGCCGATAATACAACACACTCAACTCGCACCGCTAATGCTCCGGTCGGATGACAAAAGACAATAAGCGGCCCGAGTGTATTAGTATCAGTCGCATCTAATACCGCATAATAGATGCCATTGGAAATATGGGTTGCGCCACCGCTGTTTTTATTCGCTAGCGTGGTCGCGCCGTTTTTCCATAGCTTAATATCGGTATTTGCAATAGTAAGCCCGGTTTCTTCCGTATTTCCGTCTGTTGAATCGACGAAATATCCGAGCGGGATTTCTTGGGATGCCGTGGATTGTTTCAAATAAATTGGCATTATTGCATCCCCTGTTGCATTCTATGATACGAAATTGCTGTAATATTTGATGCGCCGCCCACAGGTTTAAAAATGATGGTTTGTGAATAATAATACGGATTGCCATATCCGCCCCCACTAGAAACGGGGATAGTCCAGTTACCAGGGGTGAGTGATCCGGCGTTGACCGTTTTATACGCGTATGCAGAATTACACCAGTTTCCCGCTTGTGATCCAATTAACGTATATCCTGAAGGCGCGGCGAATGCGGGGGAACCAAACGAACTTCCTTGCGCGAGCAGCGCGATGGCGATGCTATCGTTTTCAGCTACTGTCACACTGGGGGGGGCTATTGATGAACCGTCCGATGGGGTGCTTGTGGATTGTACGTCAATCGGTGATGTCGTATTGACACCCGTAAGCCGTATGCTCGCACCGTAAGCATTATAAATCCCGCCGGGCATTGAGAGTGTAAACGCTTGTGCGCTTTCCGAAGCGCCGGCCGCTTTATAAAACGCCCTCGCAAATGGATATTGATTGCCTCCCCCATGCGCGCCAGCCGTGACCGCTGTCCAGCCAGACGGCACGGTGATCGTATTAGATGCGTTATACGCCGTATCCGTTTGGATGAAGACAAGCCATAAGTCACCACTCGTCAATCCAGACGGAACGGGCGCAGTGACGGTATTATCTGCATCGATATCCGAAATTGCCGAGTATGATCCAAATCCTGCTGCCATTACAGACCCCCCAAGCCGCGCCCAACGCGCCCATAGCCCACTTGGCACTGATGGCCAGGTCTGTACCAGCGTAGTCCAGTCCGATGGGGGACATGGGCCAATAGGATCGCCGCATTGATAACCGGCTGGCGGAACTGCACGGACACGGACATTGATGATTTCTCCAGACTGGACCGGAATATCGAGCGTGTATTGAGTTCCGGTAATTCCGGTTGCGCTTGCTCCATTTGCCTCAAGTTCAATCGTTGTTCCTGATGGCCAGAAAGGATCATTCGTCCACGCAATCGTTGTGATTCGAGCATTTGCCGTTGATCCGAGAAATAGCATGATAAATGCTATCGGGATGACAACCCAAAGTTTTGACAATTTCATGAGTCGCCATTCCGCCTCGTATGAACGTTTCCAGTTCATCTTGATCAACTTTCCCACGTGCCGGTTCAGACCGCGCCCGATCAACAGTCCATCCTCGTTTTATGCGTGACCATCGAGTTTTTCTGTTAATGGGCGTGAACACTGGCATGATTACGGGCCAGTGCGGGTCACGGTAATGGTAATAGAGCCAGGAACTTGCGGAGTCGTTGGCGGGAATTGTGCGGTAGCCGTCACCCAAGCCGACCATGCACTACAGAGTGTGCCGTTGCAGGTTTGCGCGGCAACGTCAATCGGCTGTCCCGGCGTGGCAGTCAATGTAAACGTGCGACCTGTGGTCGGGGACGCGGGAAGTACGGTTTCCGAACCGCCATTGACACGATGTTTGACCGTGTAATTCGGGACTTCCCCGGATTGATAGGTGGTGCCATCCGTAAACCCGACATCAACTTGATACGTATCAGCAAGTGCAAACGGCGCAACTAGCATAAGCACAACAGCAGCAATCATCGCTTTCATTTTAATTCCTCTCATTTATTTTTAAGGGGAGCGGCTGGCAATATATCTCCGACACAGAGAGAACGCCAACCATTGACTTTTTCTGGATACTGCCCAATGCTTCGCATCCATTCGCCGATGCTCATTCCACGGCATAAAATCAACTCTGCGACTTGGTATTGTGCATGATTGACCGATGCCGCCTGATTGATTGCCGTATCGATGGCCGGCTGGAATTGCGCGCAACCAGCCAGTGCAGTGAAAGATAACATACCCATGATCCTCATGATCAACATCCAGCCCGGATCGTTGGAATACAAGCCTCCCCGCCGTCTTTCAAGAGAGACGTAAGATCATCAGCGGGAATCAATACGTCTCCAAATAGCCCGAATCCGATCCCCCATGAATTGTGTAATCGGTAGAGTTTCGTAGCGGCGTCGTAACCAACGCATAGAATCGCATGACCTCCCAGAGCGGCACCGGATGCTCGGATGACGCCATTCGATCTTGGCTCCATCATCCCCTCAGTCCATGGAATACCGAGCACGGCAGGTCCGAGATAGCCAATTGCCAATGCCAAATCGTTTTCACTGAAAGCCCATCGGTATTCCTCATACCATCCTTTTTCCTTGGCGGCTTTCATCGCACCGAGTACGCTGGACCCGTCATAGTCCTCGCCGGGCCATTGATCGAGTTCCTTGGCGCGTTGGTACAGCGCGAGCGCGTGGGGCGCGGTCAGATTGGGAACCGGGAAAGGTTCGGCGGCGGCTTCATGACAGACCGCGAATCCAGTACAAGCCGGATCGTCGTATTGATCCAGATACAGGTTGCAAGCCCACCGCATCGTGCGGCGCTGCAAACCAGCCAATGCGGGATCGAGCGCAAAGGCACGGGAACGATTATCATGACGAGGCTTCCAACCAAATTGTCTTTTCACAATCCCGCCTTTTCTTTGAAAGAAAGCCAATTGCTATATCCGCGAACGGCTAGATAAAACAGTATTGCCTTTACTTTATTAACGCCGGAATCGATCATTGCTCGATAGAATACCTTGTCGCATTCTTTTCTCGCAAAAATCTTATTACGACAAAGATAATCGTGAATAGTGGCCGATGGCGCATATTCGCTTGGAGCACCGGCAATAGACCACATGAATTGTGGAATAGATGCGAAATCAGTGATAAAACCTGCTGGAACAATAATCAATCCGTGTTGATCGTCGATATACATATAGCTGGAAATCAGTTTCCAGTTTATCTCATCTATTTGCTCAATGCGTAGGCGCGTGAATTTTTTATTGTTCATGGGCGCAATCCATCTCGCTCGAAAAGCCTCCGTTCTGCTTTTCGGCGAATCGTCAATCCTCGCAAGACCACTTTATCGCCGGTATTTGGTTCCGTGGCCTTATTCCAGCGTTCGAATTGCCCGGCGGCGGCGGCGTAGAGGCGCTGATTGAGAAGGCGAAGCAGTGTCGATCTAGAAAAAGCCCTAAGCCCAACATTGAAGGAGAAGCAAACCATGGCATCGAACATCGATTGCGTGATGGGTACTGTAACGCGAGCATTGACGCCGGAAGCGAAACACTCAAGATCAGACTTGAGCAGATCATCGGCTTGCTTGGCCGTCAGCGGTCTATCGAACCGCTCCCCGTCTCTGATGAGGTGCCCCCAACCGATAGTCCATTGGTCTGCTGGATCGCGGTAGGGGACTGAGGCCATGCCGCCTTGCGGGCCTTGTTCGAATTCGTGAATCAGCGCCAAGGCGTTTTGAGACGGTTCGTAAGCCATGTCTTCTCCAAGTGTTCGCAAGTTTTCTGATACGCTTATTAGATCGAAAAGTCAATAAATTATTTGTGTTTAGGGTCATACTCTCGACACAAGGCAGGAAACTCGCGTCGGTCATGATCGCACCATGCAACATCGAAACGCTCATTATGCCGCCAGCGGTTGTACGCGAAACATGCGAAACGGTCTGGACGATGCTTGAGTGATATAGAACTAGCGCGGACTGGTGGTGGCGGTGGACGAATCGGATAAGTCATGTGTCGTTCCCGTTCGATGATTGCTAAGGCGTAGCCGAAAACTGCCCAGGCGATGAATAAGAAAATGGTGTCCATTATTTTCTGTATCGCCTATGAATCTTTGTAAAAATTCCATAATAGGCCAGACAAATACACCCGATATAATGTAATATTTTATTTAGCATAAACGTTATTTATGTCAATATCAGCATGATATGCTCCGCGCAACTTTCCGAATCCGAAATGCCCAAGTTTATCCTTATTCCAGCCGTTGCGCTTGTTTGGTTTGCAGAACAAACACCCTGCTCTAGCACTCTTTGGTTTTTTGCGTTTGTGATTCATGCCGCGCTCCAATCCACTCTTTCATGTTCATGCTGATAATTGACAACGGCGCTATTGATTGGCGTTACTTCGCCGTGCTCGCTGCAAAACATGGTCTTGTTATTTTCTGCATCCAAGCCGTGCAATAGGCGCTTGCAATGAGGACAGACTTGATAAACATTCATTTTAGTTCTCCACTAAATAAGCAGTATTGCATAAAACTTTCCGATTCCCAATCAGAACCATCGCGTAATCATCGCCACCAGAAGCAACAATCGTTCCGCGCATCCCCGCGCATTTCCATTGCAGCGATTTCGGAGAATAAGCACCGGGCGGCGGCGCGAAGGTGACGGATTGTCCGTAGCGTGATGGTCGTTGCGGGTGGAGTTGCCTAAAGTCGCTCATTCGCCAGCCTCTCGAATGGCAATTTCAATCTGCTTGTCGAGGTAATGCCGCGCTTTTCGCAAGTCATCAATACCGCCTTTATGTCGCCATCTGCAAACATATTTCACAACGTTTCCCTCAAAGAAATTCAGATTGGCTGAAGCTATAAAATCCCATGGTTGAATGGGTTGGTTTTTGTAGTGATCGCCTCCGATTTGCGTAGAATTGGCAGTGTCTTGTTTTGGGAACTGTAGATCGCGTGATACAAACATTTTATCTATCCTCAAGCATCTTCATCACATCATAACCCGCGCGTGTTGCGGCAATATATTCATTAGACCCCTCCACGCAAATTCGAACAGCGAGTCCCCATGAGAGTAAATCCATTGCAACAGATTCATCGGCAATCTTCACAGCGCGAATCGGGCTGTGATTCACTAAATGAGTAAGCTGCGTCAAATGAATCTTGTGCATTTCATGCGAAAGCACATAAGCGCCAAGCCTATATTCTTCGCTGCCCTGCTCGTATTTTCGAATACAGTCAATCGCTGATTTGATGATTTCGTGATTCATTCTATTTTTCCCATATCATTAGAAAAAATTCTTCGGAATTCAGTTCGCAACGTTTGGGATGGATCGCAACATTTCACGCTTTTCTGATTCAACCGCGTCCAAGTCGATCTCGAAAAATTCAGCTAGGAGTCGATCTTTTGCGATTCCGACTGGAATGGGCCAGTTCGAGTCGCCGTTACCGTAGCTCGCTAGAAATATTCCTTTTTCGCTATTCAGCCAATCCAGGAAATCGGCGATTGATTGAGACTGTTCTTTCACCGCATTCAGCTTTTCATGTTCGGGGTATTTCACGATATGTATCCTATTAATAGTTTGGTAGTGATTGTAGTAAAACCATGTTCTCAAAGACTCTCTCGCACCAGTGCCGCGAATGCCTGCAATCTAATTTCAGCGGTCCATTCGATAGAAACTGAATGAGTCTTGCCAATTTCATGACCTCCCATGTAGGTCTTTATATCCCTATCACTCGAATACAGCGGCACAACGACTCGCCAATCGTGCCGATCAACACGATAAGCGAGTGCTGGAATCTTGTCAGTCCCGGCTTGTTCGCTAGCTTGCGCCCACCATCTATTGATCTCGGCTTTGGCGGCACGCTTTATCTCAATGGACCAATGTCCAATTGGCTCGGTATCGCCACTCTTCCCGCCATCTCGCGTCTGACAGAGATTGCGTTCGACCTGGACCCCAACCAGTTCAGAGAACAGACGGCGGAACTCGCGTTCGCCGCCCGCGCCTTTGTCCCGCGACATTTTCCCCATCGTCTAGCCCTCGCTATCCAATAAATTTTGCTGTTTAAGACACTTTTCACGACGACCCGCTACCCTACTAGCGCCTTTGCTGCTTGCGTTCCTTTTAGTGGCCTTGCAGGCTGATTTTGCCTTATTGGCCGGCTTTAGGCTGGATAGATCGCCAGCCAGGCAAGCGTAAAGATCGATAGGCCGAGCGGTTTTCGGCTTGGGTGGATGATAGCGTCTAGGCATTTTCGATCTCCGCGTGAGCCGGAACCGGCTGTTCTCGATACGCCGCCGTCATTTCTTCCGGCGTGACCCGTCCAGCTCGCAGCGCATCGCCCACCAGATCGGCTTGAATCGCCCAGGTATCACTGTCCCATCCGTTACGTAACGCCGCCTCTTTCATGCTATTTTTCAACTCGTTAGAGAACGTTGCAAAGATCAATCGAGCGTGTTCTGTATTCATTCCGGGCACCAATCGTCGGCTATTTTTTTAGGGTCTATGTGCCCTATGTGACCTATGTTACCTGTTTTGTCGTTTCCCCCCACGAGGGAATCACTCATTTTAAATTTTTTGTTTATTGACGAAATCGGCAAAAAATGGCCCGATAGGTCACATGGATCACGTTCATTTTTTATATTTGTTTCAAGTATCCCAATACCTATACGGTAGTGCTCTCTCCTCTTTTCGCGTGAAAATCCCTTTTCATCCAATAACATACCGAGTTTTTTCTGACTATGTGGACGCTCCCCGGCTTGCTCACACCAGTTTTTATAGCTCGCGTACAAATCCGCCGATTTTGCCTCCAAATCCCGTCGAACGAGACAGCACTCGCCAAGCCATGCCGCTACCGTGTCTTGGGATGCTCTGTAGTCGTTTGTGGCGGTCATGACGGCCTGAGGGGCGGGTATCCCGTCTGCTTGCCAGGAAATCGCCCCACAGACCGCCCAGGATAGGATTCCGGGCAGTTCGGCGGTGAGCTTTTCTTCCATCTTGGAATCCTTGACCGGAACACCGGCACCAGGATCGTGGAACGTCACGTTGAACGGGATCAACCGGACCCTTCGCCAGATCGCGTGATCGGTGCCGCGAATTTCCGGCTTGTGGTTCGTGGATAGCCAAATCTTCCACGTCGGCTCGAACGTCCAAAAATCTTCGCGCATTCGCCGGGCGCGTACCGAATCGCCGCCCGTCAGTTGCTTGACCAAGGTTTCATTGAATCGCCGCCCCTCGCCCGTCTCTTGACAGACGACCACGCGCTTTTCGTATAAGTCTGCTTGTTCGGTTGGGTGCCTACGACTAATATCAGTCATGAGCAAATCGGGCGCGGCTTGCAACGCCAGTTCCCCAAGTAGTTTTTTCAGAATATTGAGAAAAACTGATTTCCCATTTGATCCGCACCCGTGGCAAATCATGATGATTTGTTCGCGCACATCCCCGGTGAGTGAATACCCAATGGCGCGCTGCACAAATTGAATCAAATCGGCGTCTGAATTAAAGATGGAATCGAGAAACGATAGCCACGTTGGGCATGTTGCTGCGGGGTCGAATTGAATGCAAACTTGATGGGTAAGTCGATCTTCTCTTGCGTGTGGACGTAATTCGCCTATTTTAAGATCAATCGTTCCATTAATCGCGTTGAGTAAAAAAGGCCATCGGTTTAAGTCTTTTGTGACCGTCACGACTTTATGTCTTGCGGCGGACAACATGCAACTTCGCTTTCCAGTTAATTCAAGTTTTGAGGATAGCTTCAGTAGCCATTCCGATCTATCAAGCAATGCTCTTTGTCGAATTTGCAGCTTTCCGTATTCATCAGGCAGTGGAAATTCGTTCTGCAAAGTCGCCATTTTTAATAGAATTTTTGAGCGTTTTTCTGTGTACTCTGATGCCTTTGCTCTAAGACTTTTAGGGACATCGGCGGCCAATCTATCTATATCAAGCCGAGCATCTATAGCCCAATGCGCGCCATCCCAAATGAGCCACTTATCCCAATCTGGGCAGAATAAAATATCCTCGCCATGCAATCCAATCAGCAAATCAGCATTCGCATCATCAGTGCCACGGTAGGGATTTACATCGCCTTCGGATTGAATTTCTAGGAGTCTTTTTTCTGCTTGTTTGTCGAGAAATGATTGGCCGCGCTTCCTTCCTTCGTCGTCATCAGCCACGGCGGTTTACTCCCGATAGCGAAACCGCCCGTTCAATGCGCCGCAAGGCGAGCATCAAGCGTTTCTGATCGTCATCATTGAGCATCTTTCCGTCCAGCATAGTTCGCGCCGCACAAGAAACGACCGTCGCTTCCAGACTCAAGGCGCGCAATACATCAGCAGCGGGAAACGGCCTATGCTCAGGATTGGCATGACCAATCGCGCGGGAATCTTCTGGGAATAGATCGGATAGTTCGAGGCCGATTGCAGCGACTACGGAATCGACCGAACAGCCCGTGAAGCAGTGCAGCAGAATGCGGCCGTCTGCTAATTCTCGGATTACCAGTGAGGGGGATTTATCATCATGCGCCGGGCAGCGGGCACTCCACCGCCCGGCTCCTTTATCCTTGACCTTATCAAGCCTGGAAAGCAGATCATCAATCCCGCAGGACTTTTTTTTTGACGAATGGTCTGGTATCATTGCTTTATTCTCCTTTGTTGCTGACGTGTATTATGAATGAGCCGGCCCGCCAGCCGGCTTTTTCATGCCTATTTTTCAGACGCC
>ERZ724505.866-NODE-866-length-17867-cov-7.967045_pt1 | contig 17867 bp, 19 predicted proteins | sample MGYA00376038_ERZ724505 | MGnify/ENA primary metagenome ERZ724505 (study PRJEB28724, sample SAMN07190884) | wastewater metagenome | isolation source: effluent of sewage treatment plant in Hong Hong | place: Hong Kong | collected 2016-03-17 ... | reverse complement strand
GTCGATGCGCGCGGTGCCGGTCATCCTGTCGATGCGCGCGGTGCCGTCCATCCAGTCGATGCGCGCGGTGCCGTCCATCCTGTCGATGCGCGCGGTGCCGGTCAGACGCTTCACGTGAGCGTCGCCGCCGAGGATCGCCCGCCCGCTGATCTCCTCATGCTCGCCCGTGAGGTAGATCCCGTGGGTGATGAGTTCGTCGTGCGTGAGCGGGCGCAAGAGCCTGCACCGCTCGACGGCGAACTTCGTCGGGTCCTCGCACGTCTCCCCGCTCGGTCCGTCCACCCGCCCCTCGTACTCCACGAGGTAGGCCACGACGTTGACGCCATCGCCCCACCATCGCCCCGGGTCGTTCGTCAGGTGCCAGCCAGTCGAGCACAGGCGCGGTGTCCGGTTCGGCGTCCACCCGCCGGGCGTCCACGAGCCGTCGGTCTCCTGCGTTGGAAGTGACCAGTCGTGCGCTCCACCATGCCAGGACGCGCCGCCCTTGAGCACCTTGATCGCGGTGTGCTTTGGCGACTCGATCACCGGAGGGGCGGCCGTCTTCTTCGCGCGTGCCACGGTTACGCCGCCTGATCCTGCGAGGCGACCGCCAGCCGCTCCGCACGCTCGTTCATCAGGTTGGTGAGCAATTCGGCTTGAACCTTCCCGAGCTTGCCGCCCGTGACGAACGTCGCGAGGTTCGCGTGGATCTGCTTGAGCGTCGCGTCGTCGGGCGCGCTCGCGATGCGCAGCGACATCCGGTGGAAGATCGCCGTGCTCGTGCAGAGTCTCTGCACCCGGTCGGGGAGGGCCTTGACCAGCACCGAGTGTTTCGTGACCGCGCCGTCCACACCGCCCGTGTCCGTCGCCCCGAGCACCTCGCCGAGGAAGGCCGCGACCGTGCGCCACTCCTCGGGCTTCGCCGCGTTCGCGCGCTGGCCAAGGTCGGTACGAAGCTGCTCCTCGGTAGTCCCGTCGAAGTCGTGGGCCATGCGGACGGCCACCGTCCACACGCGATCCGAGGTCTGCGCCCTGTGCGTCAGGAGCATTGCGAGGAGGTGTTCGATGGAGCGCGCCCCCTTGAGGCGGGAGATCAGCGCGTCATCCGTCGTCACGGGCTGTTTGGCGGACTGCTGCGCGGGCGACTGCGTCGGGGGGGTCGTTTCGCCGAGTACGCGCGCCGCCGCGAGCTTCTGAGCGTTGAAGATCGCCGTCTGCTCGTCCTTCGGCAGCTCCTTCCAGACCTTGCGCACCCGTCCGCCGACCTCATCGAGCGAGGCTGAGTCCGTCACCGCGTCGTACGCCGCGAGAAGCTCCTGGCACGCGAAGCTGTAGCCGACGTCCGTCTGCTCCTTGTCGTAGAGCGCCAGACCGAACGAGGGCCCGAGCATCCGCGCCGTGCGCTTCAGGCCGTCGCTGTAGGCCGCCTTGATCGCCGTCTCGAACGAGTCGGGCGAGCCATTCGCCGCGAGGCCCACGCCGATGTCGCCCTTGACGATGCCGAGCGCGTGGACGCGCAGCGTCGTGGGGACGTAGAGGATCGGACGGTCCCCTTCGCGGATCACGACCGTCCCGTACTCGATCGACCACCCCTCGTGGCCGAAAACGGTGTTGAGCCGCTCGATCACGTAGTGCGTCGAGACGTACCCGATGGGGCGACCATCGCGGTCTTTCTTGCCCGGCAGACTCTTCACCATCTCCCGGGGGAGATCCTGCGCGAGCTGCTTCGCTTGCTGCTCGGTGGGCGGCTTCGTGAGCATCACCGCGGTCATCTGTGTGACCAGCGCCATGAACCGTTGTGCGAGATCAGGTTGCATTGTTCGTCCCCTTCCTGTGCGCGCCCCACTCCAGGAGGATGGAGGCGCAGAGCTGTTGAATTTCCTGTTCGATCACGTCGGGGTCTTCGAATGGATCCCCGGCCATCGAGAGCGCCCCGTGGAGCTGAATCGCGTGCAGCCTCGCGCGGGCGATGGGCGTGTTCGGCACTTCGGCGACGAGCAGCGCGTCGGGGCCTGTGAGCGCGGGGCCCACGGGTTCGAAGCCGTGACGGCCACCGGGGAGCCGGGTCGTACGCACGCGGAGGTGACGGACGCCGCGCGCGAGCTCGGCCGCGTCGTGGGTGCCTTCGTCGGCAGCCTCGCGCAGCTCGTCGGCGAGCGGTGACGTTGCGACGTGGGTCACGGCGTCACCGTCGGCCACGCGCAGGGCCTGCCGTCGCGGTCGAGTGCCCGCCACGTGGTGACACGGCACGAGAGATCGTCGCCCTTGGCCTCCGATCGTTCGGTGTACCGGTGCACATCGCGAGCGCCATAGAGATCGAGCACGGGCGGGCCGCCGTCGCCCCAGTCGAGCGTCACGAGCCAGCAGCCGTCCTCATCTTCGAGCGCGTCGGCTTCCGCTGCGGTCGGCGTCGTGGCGCGCCCTTCGAGGAGTGTGCGCAGCCGTCGCACCTCGGCAACGAGCGCCTCGTTCTCGCATCGGCGGCAGGCGGGCGCGTGACCGCGCTCCGGGTGCTGGCACGACGGCGGGTCGTAATGCCCGATCGCCATGGGTGCGTTCGCACGGGCTTCTTTGGCGTCGAGCTCTTCGTCGGACGGTTGGTTGCTCATCGGGCTCCCTCCCGGTGCGCGCGGTAGTGGCTGTGCACGCGCCGGTCCCTACCCCTGGGCCTCGCGGCCCGTGCTGCGTCGATCACCATGCGTAGCCCCACCAACCGCCGCAGAGACGCACCCGGGGGCCACGCCACCCCAGGAGCATCAGCCCCACGATCCAGCCGACGAGCGTGCGCCCGACCCAGCGGACCCACCGGGCGCGATGACGCCCCGAGTTGCGCGCGCGGCGGCTCATCGTCGCCCTCGTCGCACGGGCCCGACGATCACGACGGCAACTCCTCGGGGTCAATCCTGCGCCCCACGTCCACCACCTTGTTTGCGGCGAGCATCACGCCACCGCCGTCGTGGTGGCGGCAAGCAGTGCGGCGGCGCGGCGGTCGTACTCAGCGCGGGCGCGCTTCTCGCCGCGGGCCGACCATTCGAACTCCACGCGCTCGACGCTCGGGTGGTTCGCCGGGAGCGCCGCGTCGAACGACGTGACCAGCCAGTGCTCGCGCGTCCTGAAGCCGAACGTGCCGACCTTGGCGAGCGTCACGTAGCGACTGCCCCGGCGGGCAGACTCGACGACGGCGGCGGCCTGGAAAGGGGCGGATGGATACGGGGACTGCTTGCGCGACATGGAGGGCTCCGTCCGGCCGCGTGAGGGTGTGCGGCGAGGACGGAGTAACAGTAGCGACTGCTACCAAGAAACGCAAGAGTCATCCGACCTAAAACAATAGCACCTGTTACTTTTCCTCTCTAACGCAGGAATTCCTGCGGATTCGAGATGACCGCCTCGGCGAGTCGCGCCACGAACAGCCCCGTCAGGGCGACGGGCTGCTCAGGGAGAGCGAACGACCCAACGCGATCCATCGCCGCGCGCAGGATGTCCGGCCGGATGTGCGAGAGCATCCTCTCGGCGTCGAGCCGGGCCGCAGACCAGCGGACGTGCGACGAGAGCGACCCTGGGAGGGGCGTCGCCGTGCGCCCGCAGAGGTCATCCAGCGACCGGCCCGTGAGGTCTGCGATGGCCTCGATCATCTCCAGGCCGACGCCGCGCTTCCCGTTGAGGATCTCCGTGACCGTCGGACCTTCGACCTTGAGCGCTCGCGCAAGCGCTGCGTTCGAGCCGTGGTGATCGCGAAGTGCGCGAAGAATCTCGCGCAATCGTGCGTCCCTCATTTCCTTCTTTGCTCCGTCCATGTGAACGAACCTAGAGCGAAGGTTCGTAGCGGTTGCGACTGTCTGCATCATGGTTGTTGACGTACGGAGTAGCAGTAGCTACTGTTACCTCCCATGCAGACATTCGAGCGACTCGCCGCATGGCGGGAAGAACAGAAGCTTTCTCAGGCGGATGCCGGAGCAAAGGTCGGCGTCTCGGGTCCGGCCTGGAACGACTGGGAGAAGGGGAAGCGCGTTCCGCAGGGCGGCTTCCGCAAGGCTCTGGAGATCGTGACCGGCATTCCCGAGGGGGAGTGGATGTCCGAGCGCGAACTCGCCGCTATCGAAGCAGCGCACGCTGCCATCTCCGACGACGAACGCCCCACCCTCACGCCTGACCCGTCCACCCCTGACGCGAGGGCGGCGTGAAGATCCTCGACGCGCACACGCCCTTCCCCGAGGGCGATCACCCGCTCGATCCGCCGTGTGACTGCCCCGTCCACGTCCACGCGGAGATCGCGTACGACGTGTTCGCGCACCCGGAGCAGCGCGTTCCGTTCGTGCTGCTGATGGGTGACCGCGTGCCGCAGCGGGCGATGCTCGCGCAGCGCTGGGGGCTCGCGTGAGCCCGCGCGACGCCGATCACGCGACCGGCTCGACGCTCGCCACGTTGGCCGCGTCTCTCTTCCCGCTCGCGGGCGTGCTCGTGTGGACGTCCGTGTTCGCCGCGGGCATCGCACTTCTCTTCGCGGGCGTTCTCCTGCTCGCCGCCGGGTGGTTCTACGGTCTCGCCGAGCGGGGCGACCGAGACCGCCACGAGACCGGGCCGCGCGACTCCGCGACTCCGACGCGCCCGTGTCACACGCGCGGCGGATCGATCAGGCCACTCGTCCTGGCGTTGTTGCTCGCGCTCGGCGGCGGGTGGTTCTGGCGAACGGACAAGCACGAGGCCGGGCGAGCGCGCGGACCCTGGCGTCGTTACCCGCACGCTCTCGACCGGGCCGCGCGACTCCGCGACTCCGACGCGCCCGTGTCACACGCGCGGCGGATCGATCAGGCCACACGAGGTGCCCGATGAGCACGCCCGAGACGATCGAGCGCGACCCGGACATCGGGTGTGGCTACTGCACCCGCGTCCACGAGCATCTGATCGAGGACGGCGAAGACCTCGTGTGCGCACCGGGCTACGGCTGCGCCGCGAAGAGCTCCCGTCGACGGTCGCCCGTGCTGGCGACCAAACTCCCCCGTCTGCGCGGTGAGCCGACGCGGCCCGCGACCGTGCGCGTCGAGCGCGACTCCGAGACCTGCGCATGCGGCAACACGCACGCGACGAACGAATCCGTATGGGGCGAACTCGTGGGCGGTCGCGTCGTCGCGTTCTGCCCGGCTTGCTCCGTGACCGTCCAGCCCGGGTGTGCACCATGAGAACGCTTCACTACGAGGACTTCATCAGCGCCAAGATCGTGCAGGCCGCGGACGCGGGTTTCACGCCCCCGCTCCCGATCAGCGAGGACCTGTTCGAATTCCAGCGCGACGTGGTGCGCTGGGCGCTCAAGAAGGGGCGCGCCGCGATCTTCCTCGCGTTCGGCCTGGGCAAGACCCGCATCCAGTGCGAACTCGCGCGCCAGGTCTGCGCGCAGACCGGCGGGCGGTTCCTGATCGTCGCCCCGCTGGGGGTCCGCCAGGAGTTTCAGCGCGACGCCGCCGCGATGGGCGTCGAGATCAAGTTCATCCGGCGCATCGAAGAAGCCGACGCGACGGGCGTGTACCTGACGAACTACGAGACGGTGCGCGAGGGCAAGCTCGACCCTCGCGCGTTCGACGGGGCCTCGCTCGACGAGGCGTCCTGCCTGCGGCAGTTCGGCGCGTCGAAGACCTTCCGGGAGTTCATGGCGCTCTTCGCGGGCGACGACCGCCGCGACATGAGCCAGCGGATCAAGGGCGAGTCGGTGCGCTACCGCTTCGTCGCGACCGCGACGCCGGGGCCCAACGACACGATCGAACTCCTTGCCTACAGCGCCTTCCTCGACGTGATGGACGTGTCGACGGCAAAGACGCGTTTCTTCGAGCGCGACTCCGAGCACGCCGACAACCTCACGCTGCACCCGCACAAGGTGGAAGAGTTCTGGCGGTGGGTCGCGAGCTGGGCCGTCTTCGTCTCAAAGCCCTCGGACCTTGGGTACAGCGACGAGGGCTACGCGCTGCCCGAGCTGCGCGTGCACTGGCACGAGATCCCGACCGATCACCTCGGACGCGCGGGCGAGGAGAAGCCCAAGAAAGGGCGGAAGGCCGCGCAGTTGAAGCTCGTCGCGGACGCGGCGGCGGGCATCCAGGAGGCGTCGCGCGAGGCTAAGGCCTCGGTCGACGATCGTATCAAGAAGCTGCTGGAGATCCGCGCGCAGAACCCCGGCGCGCACCGGATCATCTGGCACGACCGCGAGGACGAGCGGCACGCGCTGGAGAAGGCCCTCCCCGCCGCGAAGAGCGTGTACGGGGCGCAAGACCTCGACGAGCGCGAGGCGGTGATCACAGGGTTCGCGGACGGACACATCGCCGAACTCCTCGCGAAGCCGGTGATGCTGGGCTCCGGGTGCAACTTCCAGCGCCATTGCGCGGAGGCCGTGTTCCTGGGGGTGTCGTACAAGTTCAACGACTTCATCCAGGCCGTCCACCGCATCTATCGCTTCCTCCAGACGCGCGTAGTGGACGTCCACGTCATCCTCACCGAGGCGCAGCGGGAGATCCGCAAGACCCTCGAAGAGAAGTGGCGGATGCACAACGAGCTCGTCGCGCAGATGACGGGCATCATCCGCCAGTACGGGCTCGCGGGCACCGGCGCGATGGAGGTGCTGCGGGACAAGGTGACGTGCGAGCGCCGCGAGTACCGCGGGGAGCGGTGCACGCTCATCAACAACGACTGCGTGGACGAGACGCGCGCGATGGCCACGGGGAGCGTGAAGCTCATCCTCACCAGCATCCCGTTCAGCACGCAGTACAAGTACTCGGACAGCTACCGCGACTTCGGACACACGGACACCAACGCGCACTTCTTCGCGCAGATGGACTACCTGACGACCGAGCTCGTGCGCGTGCTCCAGCCGGGGCGCGTCGCGGCCATTCACGTCAAGGATCGCGTCGTCCCGGGCGGCATGAACGGCCTCGGGTTTCAGACCGTCTACCCCTTCCACGCGGACGTGATCGCGCACTACCAGCGTCACGGCTTCGCGTACATGGGGATGATCACGGTCGTCACGGACGTGGTGCGCGAGAACGCGCAGACCTACAGGCTCGGCTGGACCGAGCAATGCAAGGACGGGACGAAGCAGGGCGTCGGGATGCCGGAGTACATCCTGCTCTTCCGCAAGCCGCCCTCGTCGGGCGAGAACGCCAGCGCCGACGCGCCCGTGGTCAAAGCGAAGGGCGAGTACACGCGCGGGCGGTGGCAGGTGGACGCGCACGGGTTCTGGCGCTCGAACGGCAACCGCTTCCTCACGGCCGCCGACCTCGAAGGTCTCGACGCCGCCGAGGTGTTCCAGGCGTTCAAGCGACACTCGCTGGAGACCGTCTACGACCACGAGCAGCACGTCGCGCTCTGCGACGCGCTCGACGCGAAGGGCCACCTGCCTCCGGGCTTCATGCTGCTGCAACCGCAGTCGTGGCACCCGGACGTATGGGCCGACGTGGCGCGGATGCGGACGCTCAACACGCTCCAGGCCGCGCAAGACCGCGTGCAGCACCTCTGTCCGATGCAGTTCGACATCGCGCACCGGATCATCCGGCGCTTCACGAAGAAGGGCGAGCGCGTCTACGACCCGTTTTGCGGGCTCGGGACGGTGCCCTACTGCGCGGTGGAGCTCGACCGCGAGGGCTACGGCTCCGAGCTGTCGCCGGTCTACTTCGACGAGTCGGTGCGCTACCTGCGCGCGCTCGAAAAGAAGAAGGGCGTGCCGACCCTCTTCGACCTCGACGCCTACGGGCCGCGCGAGGCGTCCGTCGGAGGGGACGCGGAATGAGCGGCGAGACGAACTACGCGACCCTCTACAACGGCGCGCGGGGCGGCTGCACGCGGCACGCGCGGCAGCGCTGCGCGTACTGTGTGCAGCGCGCGACGGGGCCGGTCGATCCGCTCCCCGCCAGCGCCGCGAGCGGGGTGGCGTACACGCACGGCGACGCGATCTGTTCGCGAGCGTGCTCGAACACCTCCGCGGACTCGACCGGGGGGTCGCGTAGATGGAACGCGTCGACCACATCGACGGCCGCTCGCTGTTCATGCTCGATCTCGGCGACGACGATGCCGCCCGTCTCGCGGATGTTCTCACCCGACGCGCCGCGAAGACGCAGAACCTCTACGAGCGCGGGCTCTGTCAAGAGGTCGCGCGGCAGATCGAAGCGGCGCTCGCCGAAGACACCGATGGCGACGCATGAAGGCCCGGTGTCCCAACGCCGGGTGCGGCCACGCCCACATCGAGACGTGGGGCGAGGGCGCCGCGCGCGTCTTCGCCGTCCACACGAAGCCGAAGACGAACGAGGTGTGCCTGATGTCAGGGTCGCGCGCCTTCGACAAAGACCTCGTGCTGGAGAGCCCCCGGTGAACGCGCCGCTCTATCAGCCGTCGCTCTTCGCGGAGCCCGCGCCGTCGCCGCCGCCCGTGGTGACGTTGCGCGCGTACCAGACCGAGGCCGTCGCGAAGATCGACGCCTCGCGGGCTCCCGGCGCACGCATCCTCTGCGTCGCGCCGACCGGAGCCGGAAAGACGACCATCTTCTGCGCGCTCGTCGCCGACGAGCTCGCGCGCGGCGGCAAGGTGCTGGTGATCGCGCACCGCACGGAGCTCATCGCGCAGGCGTACGGCAGGCTTCTCGCGTCGGGAGTGCCCGAGACTCACGTCGGCGTGATCATGGCCGATGGTGTGATCGTCCACCCGCGCACAGGGCGGCGCGTGTGCTGCGCGCGCCCGCTCGCGCCCGTGCAGGTGGTGTCGATCGACACGCTGCGCAACCGACCGAAGCCGCCCGGCGTGACGCTCGTGATCGTCGATGAAGCGCACCGCGCGCTCGCGAAGAGCTACCGCGACGTGTTCGAGGCGTACCCCGAGGCTGCCCATCTCGGGTTCACCGCGACGCCCTACCGGGGCGACGGGCGCGGCCTGGGGGATGTGTACCGGGAGCTTCACGTCGTCACCACGCCGCGCGCCCTCATGGGCGACGGGTTCTTGAGCGAGCCGCGTGTCTTCTCGCACCCGAAGCGCGCCGACCTCTCGAAAGTGCAGACCGTCGCCGGGGACTACGATCAGAGAGAGCTCGCCGAGGCGTGCGACAAGCGCGAGCTCGTCGGCTCCATCGTGGAGCACTGGCATCGACACCTCCAGGGCGTTCGAACGGTCGCCTTCTCGGTCAACGTGGCCCACGCGGTACGCATCGCCGAGGAGTTCCGCGCCGCGGGCGTCCCGGCCGAGTCGCTCGACGGCGAGACGCACCCCGAGGCGCGCGCCGCGATCCTCGCCAGGTTGGACCGCGGGGAGACGCTCGTGGTCGCCAACTGCAACGTGCTGACCGAGGGGTGGGATCAACCGAGCGCAAAGGGGTGCATCCTCGCGGCGCCCACGAAGAGCCGGGCGAAGTACATCCAACAGGCCGGGCGCGTGCTGCGGCCTTGGGGCGGCGTGACGCCCGTGATCCTCGATCACGCGGGGTGCGTGCTCGAACACGATCTGCCCCAGGCCGACTGGGAGTTCTCGCTCGACGGCAAGAAGAAGCGCGCCAAGGCGGCTGTGTCGGTCAAAGAGTGCCCGACGTGCTTCGGCGCGCTCCCGTCACAGACGCGCGTCTGCACCTACTGCGGGCACCCGTTCGTGTCCACGTCGGCGGAAGAAGGCGCGCCACCGGGCGAGCGCGACGGGCAGCTCGTGGAAGTCAAGGTCGATTCCCTCCGCGCGCTGCAACGGCAGACGCAGGCCGCGCGACATGAGCTGCAAGACTGGGCCGGCCGCGTCGACCACACGATCGGGATGCTTGACGGGTCGTGCAACGGACTCTGCAAGCGCAGGTTCCGCAAGAGCCGCTCCGAGATGGGGCCCGACGAGCTCGTGGCCGTGCGCGCGTGGTTCCTCGCGCAATGGCCGTGGCTCCTCGACGCGCCCGCGCCGGAACCCGAGCCCCCGCCCGTGCGACGCGCGCCGCTGCGCTTCAAGGCCCCCGTCGCGGAGGCGCTGTGGTGATCGACCTCGACGCACTCGCCTGTGAGCTCAAGCTCCCCACGGAGATCGACCGCGAGCAGGACTGGCAGAACGCGCTGCGCCTCGTGCTCTCGCGATGTCTGCCGGTGAAGCTCGTGCGTCAGCAGGCGGGACGTCACAAGGTCGAGCGCGGCGGCATCGTCCAAGGCGCCCCCGTCGGCGCCGCCGACCTCTCGGGCTGGATCGTCGGCAAGGGGACGCGCGTCGAGATTGAGGTCAAGCACGGGGCGCGGCGCGTCGATCCCGCACAACGCCGATGGCTCGACGCGCTGGCGTCCGATGGGTGCGTCGCGCTCGTGCTCCGGTACGACGCTACCGGCACCACGCTCACGAACCTCTACACCGCCATCGAGACGGTGCGCGCTGCGCTCGCGGCGAGGGAGGGCGCGGCGTGATGTACATCGACCCGCTCCTGCCGCTCATCCCACTCGGCCAGAAGCACCCGTCGTGGCCGAAGTTCCCGCGCCCGCGTCGCGTCGAGTACCACCCGCTCTCGAAGCTGCTCACGATGCACCACGCGGGCGACGCGCACATCGCGGCCTACAGCGTGCCGTCCGTCCTGTACCGCCTGTGCACGGACCCGCCCGCCTACGCGCGCATCGAGGGCGGCGTCCCGATGTGCGTGCTTCTGATCGATATCGACTGCGCGAAGTCGCACCGCGCGACGGGTGGCTCCGGCAAGGTCGCCGCCGATGACGCATGGTGGGCGGCGCTCTGCGAGAAGATTGAGCGGCTCCTGAAAGACCACCCAGGCGGGTTCGTGTACCGGACTCGCGGGGGGGCGCGCATCGTCTTCCGCCTGCCCGTCCCGTTCATCGTTTCCGACGGACCCAGCGAGCTCGGATGGAAACGGCTCTATCTCTCGACGCTCGCGTACCTGTCGCGGAACTACGGCATCGTCGGTGACCCCTCCATCAACGACTGGACGCGCCTCATCCGCCTGCCGCACACGATGCGGGAGGGCGTGCTCCAGTTGTTGGAGACCATCGGAGACCCGTACGACATCGGCGCGCTGGAGCACGACCTCGACGACCCGCGGCTCCTCGCACACGCGCGGCTCCTCGCGGAGCGCGTCCCAGGGTGGAAGCCCGTGCTCCGCATCCTCGCCCGTAACGCCCTGCCGCCCGAGCGGCGTGCGCGCAACGCCCGCGTTGTGGAACACCGGGACGTAGACACGGGCGTGTGGTCCGCTCTCGCCGCGGACCTCGGTCGCGCGCTCACCCGCCACCATGGCCGTCATCAGGTACACCTTCCGCTCGCCGGCGCGTGCTTCGACCGAGGACTGCCGCTCGACATGGCCACGTCCTTCGCGCAGGACGTGTGTCGCGCTTCCGGGGAGACGGACGATCGCCCCCAAGTTTGGCAGACCACGGCGGATCGCATCCGCGCCGGACAATCGGTTACGGGGTACGGCCACCTCGCGCAGAACTGGCCTGACCTTGCGGCCGTGATTGACACGGCGCTCCCCTCGGGCGGTGGGGCCCAGGCCGTCCGCGATGAACTCGACGAGCGGGGCACCCCCGACGACATCCTCGCGAGCGAGGCCTCGTCGACCATTCGAATGGTCCTTACGAGCCGCGTGCCCGGACCATCGCTCCTTCGCGTGACCGAGGGTGCGGGCAAGACCCGCACGGCCGTGGACGTCCTCCGCGAGCGCGCGTTGGCCGCCGGGGGCATGGAGAGCATCCCCTCCGCGATGAAGTCGCTCTACGTCGCACCGACGCACCGTGTGGCTGCTGAGGTCGCCGACGCGCTGCGCGGGGTCCGTGGCGTGTACCTCCGGTCGGTGCTCGCGGCCGGCGGGTGCGCGTATCACGTCCCGCTCGCGCGTGTCACCGCCGCGCGCCACGCGGTGCAGACGTGGTGCGAGGGGTGGGGCATGGGCTACAAGGGCGCCCCGAAGCCCTGCGACAAGCTCAAGGGATGCCCCGCGCGAGCGGGCGCGGTGGTGCAGCTCGGAGGCGATGGATCCCCGGCCGTCGTGGTGACGGTGCACTCGCTCTTGCAGCAGGGGCTTAACGAGGTCGGGGACAACGCCCTCGTCATCATCGACGAGGACCCGGACGCCGTGGAGGCACTGACGCTCACCCGCGAGGACCTGGAGACAGCCGCCTCGGCCGAGACTGAGTTTGCGATGTCCGAGCGATTCCGCGGGCCCGTGCTGCGCGCGCTGGCCGCCGGGCTTGAGCGCGGCGACCTCCCGATGAAGAATCCGCTCGCCGAGGTGTTCGCACGTGGATGCGATGTGCTCCGGGACGACGCAGCCTGGAAAGCGGACGTTGAGCGCGAATACGGCGCCGAAGTGTCCCAGGACGCGATCCTCCAGACCTTCGCATGGAAGGTCGTGTGGACGGAGTTCAAGGACACGAAGGAGACCACCTGGCGGCGGCGTGGCGCGTGGGCTCCCAGGCCCTCGAAGCGGGCCCACGGGGCCGTGATCGCCGGGACGTCAAGCGAGCGTTTCACGGCTGCGTCGCTCACCCATGCGACGGTCGCGAGGCTCGTGGCGGGTGTGGTGCAGGCGAAGGCCCCCCACGGCGCCGAGCACTCCGAGCGCGCTGTCGCGGCCGTGGAGGTCGCTCCCGGTGACGGATCGCACCGCGTGCTGCGAGCGGTGATCGCCTCGCCCGCCGTGGCCGCCGCCCTGCACCGCTACGGGCCCACTGTGCTCCTCGATGCAACGGCCAACGCCACGGTCATCAACGCACTCGCGCAGGGCAACGTTCCCGTGGCGAACGTCCGCGTCCGGGACGGCGCTCCCATTCTCCGGCGGCTGCTCTACTGGTCAGGGGCCTCGCGGAAGCACGTCCTCGGGAACTCGGGTGACGTCCGGTGGGCGGACGGGTTGGAGCGCTACCTCCGCGCCGCGCTGGCGCAGGTGATCGAGCGTGGAGCCAAACAGGTCGGGCTCTTCACGTGGAAGCCCCTCGCCGACGTCCTCCGCGCGGGGACGAACCCGACCGCGCGCGCGCTGCTCGACGAGCTCGTCGCAGCGGGCGTGGCCCTCACCGTGGGGCACTACGGTGACGCGCGCAGCCGCAACGACTGGGCGGACTGCGACGCGCTGGTGAGCCTCGGCGACCCGAAGCCCAACGTCGGGGCCTCGCGCGCCATCGCGGCCGTCCTGGGGCTCTCCGAGCAGCACGACGAGGTGTACCGCCGCGCCACGGCCGCGGAGCTGTCGCAGGTGGCGGGACGGCTTCGGATGCCCTGGCGGAAAGCCGACGCGACACACGTTCACGTCGGGACCATCCCGCCGGCGTCCTGGGACAGTCGCGCGGAGGTGTTGGAACTGCCTCAAGGGGTCACGACCGAGGTGAACCCCGCCGCGGTGCTGGAAGCCGTTCGCGTCTACGGGTCGAAGCGCCTCGCCGGGGCCGCTCTCGGGGTGAGTGAGAGCACCATCCGCCGCAGCCTCGCCGACGCAGGGAACGCCTATCCAGAAGGCAGTCACACGCGGTGTCACGTAACACCGTCTGAGAATACTAAGACGGTGGCACCTGCTACCGCGTGTGACACCCTGAAAACACAGCGTTTCAGCGTTCCGACGCCACCCGTGGACGACGCCGCGTTGATCGACCGCCTCGGCGGCGCGCTCGCCGTGGCCACCCTCCTCGGTGTCGGTCGCGCGACCGTCTACCACTGGCGCTCCGGCGCACGGCCGATGCCCGACGACGCCCGCCAGCGGCTCTTGGCGGCGCTCGCCACCCCTGCGACGCCCGAACCCCCGCCCGTCACCTTCGCGCCACCTGTGGCGGCCGCCAGGGCCCCCGCTGCGCGCGAATGGTTCACCGCCCCCGAGGTGCCCGATGCAACCGCCTGACGCGCTGGTCTGCGCCCATTGCGAACGTCCGGGCGTGCGGGTCTACCGGCGAGACCTCTGCCGCTCCTGCCACCGCAAGCTCTTCGACTGCGACCTCCCTATGCCCCCCGACGGCCGGAAGCGCCCCGTCCGGGAGTGGTTCGTCGCGTGGGTGCTCATGCTCCCTGCGCCGGTGCAGCAGGCGCTCTTCAACGCGCTCCAACGCTCACGAGGGACCGATGCCACGTAAGAAGCCTCCCACACCCGCAAAACCTGCGAAGCCTCAGAAGCCCCCCAAGACTGAGGAGACGCCGCAGCCTGCCCCGGAACGCCGCAGGAAAGGGGGGGAGGACGCGCGCGTCCACGCGATGCGGCTGCTCGCCGAAGGCATCACGGTGACCGACACGGCCGAAGAGGTCGGTGTCGATCGTAGGACGGTGCAGCGATGGCGTGACTCGCCCGACGGCCAGCGCGAACTCGACGCGGCCCGGAAGGCCCGCGCGCAGTTCTTCGCCGACGCGGCCGACCAGGGGCGCCGCATCCTGCGCGAGGCGGGACCGCTCGCGGCGCAGACGTTGGTCGACCATCTCGCGTCGAACGTGCCGTTCGAATCGCTCACCGCCGCGGAGGGCGTCCTCTCACGCATCGGTCTGCCGCGCACCACGAAGGTCGAGTCCTCGCCCGACGACGAGTATGACCTCGCGCAACTCAACGACACGGAGCAACAGCTCCTCGAAGTGCTGCTCGCGAAGGCGCGAAAGAAGGCGTGAGCACGACATGAGGTTGCGACCCCCGAGCGAGGCCGAACGAGACCGTGACGCGATCCGTCGCTACGGCCTGCGGGAGTTCGTCAAGCGTGCGTGGTCGCGCGTCGAGCAGACCCCGCTCGTGTGGAACTGGCACATGGACGCCATCTGCACCCACCTCGAAGCGGTCACGCGCGGCGAAGTCGTCGAGCTCGTCATGAACGTCCCGCCCGGACATTCGAAGTCACTCCTGACGAACGTGCTCTGGCCCGCGTGGGAGTGGGCGAGCGACCCGGGCCAGCGGTACATCTGCGCCACCTTCGACCACGACCTCGCCACGCGCGACGCCCGCAAGATGCGATCGCTCGTCATGTCGGACTGGTACACGGACCGCTGGCCGGGAGTGGACATCCCCAACGACCGCACCGCGTCGACGTCCGTCACGACCTTCACCAACACGTCGGGGGGCTTTCGCAACAGCGTCACGGTGCGCGGCGCCGTGCTCGGGAAGCACGCGCACAAGCACATCATCGACGACCCCATTGACCCCCAGGGCGCGGCGATGGCGTCGGGGATCGAGCTTGACGAAGTGCTCCGCTGGCACGGCGAGACGATGGGAACGCGGTTCGTGAACCCCGACCGCCCGACGACCGTGCTCATCATGCAGCGCATCCACATGCGCGACCTCGCGGGGAAGCTCATCTCCGAGGGCGCGACGGTGCTGTGTCTCCCGATGCGCTACGAGTCGCAGCATCCGCACCGCTGGGCCAACCGCTACGGCCGCGACCCGCGCACGACGGAGGGCGAGCTGCTCAACCCCGTGCGCTGGCCGGACGCCGCGGTACGCCGCCTGGAGAAGCGCCTCGGGCCGTACGGCACCGCCGCGCAGCTTCAACAGCGCCCCGCACCGGCCGAGGGCGGCATCTTCCGCAAGGAGTGGCTGCAACACTACTGGACGGTGCTGCCGTCCGGCGGGGTGTTCACGATCTCCGTGGACTGCGCCTTCAAGGGCCTCGACGACAGCGACCTCGTGGCGTTCCAGTGCTGGTACGAGTGCGACGCGAAGTTCTACCTCGTGGACAGGTGGACGGAGCGCAGGGACTTCAACACCACCTGCAACGACCTCGTGACCTTCGCCGCGCGGTGGAAGCGGGCGACGGAGAAACTCATCGAGGGCAAGGCCAACGGCGTCGCGGTGATGAACGCGCTCGAACGCGTCCTCATCGGCATGGTGGAGATCGATCCCGAGGGCGGCAAGGAGTCGCGCGCACACGGCGTCGTCCCGATCTTCGCCGCGGGTGAAGTGCTCCTCCCGCACCCCGAGCGCGCCGAGTACCCCGACGGCCGCCGCGGCGCCGAGTGGGTGCGCGGCGGGGTGGGCGACCTCACGCTCGACGCCGCGGAGGGCAGCTACGAGCACACGATGCTCTCGTTTCCGAAGGGGGCGCACGACGACGACGTCGACGCCACGACTCAGTACCTCAACCACGCCGCGGGCGACTTCGCCGCGCGGATGATCAACGCCTTCAAAGGGAGATAGACGATGTTTCAGACCATTCAGACTCCGCTCGCCGCCGCCATGACCCGCTTCGACTCGTGGGTCAACGCGCTCACGCGCGTGGGCCTGGACTACGGCAAGAACGCGTTCACGTTCGTCAACAACGGTCGGCTGACCGACCAGATGCTCGAAGACCTCTACAACGGCGACCCCTACGCGGCGACCATCTGCCACGTCTTCCCCGACGAGAGCATCCGCCAGGGTTTCGCGCTCAAGCTCGGGTCGCCCGAGGTCGAGACGGCGACGAAAGAGGCGCTCGACGGTCTCGGGGGCGTGGAAAAGCTCGCCGAGTCGTGGACGTGGGCGCGGTGCTTCGGAGGGGGCGTGGTCTTCGTCGGGGCCGACGATGGACAGGACCCGGCGGAGCCGCTGCGTGAGGACGCGATCCGCGCCGTGCGCTTCCTCACGGTGCTCGACAAGCGCGAGCTCATGCCGCAGCGCTGGTACACCGACCCGCTCGACGCGAGATTTGGCACCCCGAAGACGTACCGCTTTGCCGTCTCGGGCGGTGGCGGTGGTACGGACACGCGCGAGGTTCACCAGACGCGTCTCATCCGCTTCGACGGCGCGCGTACCACGCGACGCGAGCGCGCCCGAAACAACGGCTGGGGCCTCTCTGAACTCCAGCGGACCTTCACCGCGCTTCAACAGTTCAACGGGGCCTATGCGTCGTCGGCGACGCTCTTGCAGGAGGCGTCGCAGGGCGTGCTCTCCATCAAGAACCTGTACCGGCTGCTCGCGCAAGACAAAGACGACACGCTCAAGAAGCGCTTCGAGGCAATGGACATGGCCCGCTCGATCGGCAGGAGCGTGCTCATCGACGCCGACGGCGAGAAGTACGAGCGCATCGAGTCGGGCGCGTTCAGCGGTCTGCCCGACACCGTGGACAGGTTCATGTTCATGCTCGCGGGCGCGAGTCGCATCCCGGTCACGATCTTGATGGGCCAGGCTCCGGCGGGCTTGAACGCCACCGGGGACTCGGATGTGCGGACCTTCTACGACCGTACGCGCACGATGCAGATCAGCACCCTCAAGCCGCGGCTCCTGCGACTTGTGCGACTCTTCCTGCTCGCGAAAGAAGGCCCCGCCGACGGTCGTCTCCCGCCGACGCTCAACGTGGAGTTCGCGAAGCTCTACCAGATGACGCCCAAGGAAGAGGCCGAACTGCGCAAGCTGGTGGCCGACACCGACGGGGTGAACATCGAAAGGGGCATCGTCACGGCCGAGGAGGTGGCGATCAGCCGGTTCCGCAAGGAGGGGTGGTCGATGGAGACGCAGATCGACCTCGACGCGCGCAAGGCCGCGATGGACGCCGACGCGGACGACCCTGCGCAGGGCGACGCGCCCGGCGGTGACCACGCCGATGCCGCCGCGGCCGTGCTCGCGAAGGTGGCCGCGCGGGAGATCCCCCGGGACGCGGGGGTCGCGCTGCTGGTGTCGTCGCTCGGGATGACGCCCGAGGAAGCCGAGGCGGTGATGGGCGAGACGGGGCGCAGCTTCTGGACGAAGCCGGACCCCGCGCACGTCGCGGAGCTCGATGCGACGCGCGCCGAGAACGCCGCCCTCAAGCGGTCGCAGACCAGCACGAAGGCCATGCTCGCGCGCGTGCTCGAACGGAACCGCAACGGCGAACTCGTGCTCGGGAACGTCATCGCCGCGGAGCCGACGGACACCGAGGCGGGCGACGTGCTCGAAGAGGGCGACGTCGTCGCCGTGCCCGCGTCGGGCGTGCAGGACGCGCGCGCGCTGCTCCGCGCAGACGGAGGCCGTGGTGTTGCCGTGGTGCTCCCGCTGC
>ERZ724505.864-NODE-864-length-17882-cov-10.573288_pt1 | contig 17882 bp, 25 predicted proteins | sample MGYA00376038_ERZ724505 | MGnify/ENA primary metagenome ERZ724505 (study PRJEB28724, sample SAMN07190884) | wastewater metagenome | isolation source: effluent of sewage treatment plant in Hong Hong | place: Hong Kong | collected 2016-03-17 ... | reverse complement strand
GTCAAAACTACAACCGTCACGGCCACCGCGATCACTAGCAGTAGAGCTAGTGCCTTCATGGCTACTTGGTTAGCTGATTGAGGACGTTGCCGCCGAGAACCTGCGGGTCACACCCGTCTTCACCACACAGAGCCTTGATCTTATCAATCTGGGCCTGTGCCTTGTTCTCGGTGTAGGACTTCGCCTTCTCGCGAATCGCCTCAGCGTCCGCCTTGGCGACTTCCTTACGGCCCTCGGCCTCAGCGACCTGACGCTTGGCCTCAAGCTGAGCCTTAGCGACTTCCGTGCGCTTGGCCTGAGCCTCCACGATCTGCTGCTGAACCGGACCAGGGAACGTCACGCCACGCAGGCGGAAACGAATGTTCTGGAAATAGGGTCCACCCAGAGTGCGATTAAGCTCGTCCTGTAGAGTCTGCTGAATCTTCTCCTGGGCTTTATTGATGTTCTGGGCGTTGTTGACCTTCTCTACCTTGCCCTGAACGGCGTCATTGGCGTTCTGCACGTACTGGCAAGTGTTCACAAGCTCAGTACAGTCGAACTGACCGATGGCCTCACGAAGCGCGGAGTCCAGCACGGGACGGAACTGAATATTGAGGAAATTCGACCATCCCTCATCGCCCTCATCCGGACGAGTACCATTAAAGGTACGAACGCCATAGTTCTTGTAGAACTTAGTGAGAACGGCAGGATTAGTATTGAGGGCGAATAGAGCCTGACCCTCAATGCTGACAGTAACGGCGTCCTTGGTCGGGACGGTCACTACGTCAACGCGCTTTTCCTCACCGTCGCCAGCCTTGGCCGACACGGTGTAGTTACGCTGGGTGTTCGGAAAACAGCGCTGCTTGTTGAGTGCGCCGATGGGCTTCGGACCTTCGCCACCCTGGCGAACTTCCTTAATACCCTTGCCGTCGAAAGGACCACCCTCCTGCACAATACAAACTGTGCCCGGATCGGTGCCCTTAAACGAGAAGAGCCACCCTAGACCAGCAATAATGGCGACAGCCGCTACGCACGCCACGCCAATACCGATGATCCATGCTAGCGGACCCGCTCTATAGCTATCGTTCATTTTCTCTTTTCTTAATCTAGACAGGGAGAAAGAGGGTCGGCCCATCCAGTAAGCCGACCCTCTTTCATGGTGACTACTGCGGGGGCGCAGCAGCGACGACGGCGATACCGATCCCGCCCTGGTTCGTGAACTCAGACGGAAGCTCGATCACCGGAAGACCGGCAGACCCCTCAGCGATGCGAAGCGGGAGGTCAATCCCCTGCGCCTTGGCGACGGCCTGAGCAAGCGCCTGAGCGGCGCTACGAATCTCAGGGGAGTCCACAACGGTACCCGGACCCTGAGACTGCGCGGCCTCATGGTCGGCCTTGAGCGAATCAAGCTCGGCCTGAATGCCTGCGATGCGTGCCTCAATACTCATGTATTCACCCCCTCCCTATGAATCTCTAGATCGACGTTGTGCCAACAGTCTAGCAGGATTGCTAGGCCATTGTCAAGGGATTGCGGCCCCAGATTGGCGTACCGCACCAATCACAGTAAACAGGACGCTTCTCACTCACCTTAATGTTGATGCCCGCATACCGCTGATTGATTTCGGTAGAGAACATCTCCCTCGTGTGGCCGTGCGTGTTAGAAGGGTTCTCTGACGCACACTTTACACAAAAGAGGGCGGTGGTCCACTCGTTCTCGTAGATGAAGATTCCGGCTGGCATAGCGCCATCATAGCAAAGGAAAGGCCCCCGCCCGACAGAGCAGGGGCCTCGCCCGAGATTACTACGTGAATCACTCTACCGTGGTTGAGAGAGGGAAAGAGCAGGCACGATTCCATCACGAACGTCCCTGACAAAAAACTCTCCACTAACGGGCACTCACGGCTTACCCAGTGCCAAGCTTAGCGCGGGTGCTACCCCTCTGTCAAGGGGCGCATGATGCCGTAGACACAGGGATGGGCATCCCGATCAAAGCTCTTCTCTAGGACGTAATAGTCGAAGACGTAGGTACCGGGCTTGACCTGTACCTCGTGAACGGTGTATGGGTAATCAAGGTTACGACGGGTAGCCTCGTCCTTATCCACCATTGACGCCCACCACAAATCGGTAATCTGTTTTCGTCAGTCACTCTTATGGTCCTCAAACTGCGTGTCGAGGATAAAGTCAGACGCCTTCTGAGCGGCAGCCGCAGCCTGGATGACCAGCTTACGGTCCTCGCTGATCTTATCGAGCCAACCCTTGATGTAGGCGGCGCTGTTGTCGATGGTGGCGTTCTCGATCCCGGCCAGCCCGCAGAGCATAGCGGCTCCCATCTCAGCGACAAGCTCCTCGCGAGCGTAGGGGTCGGAGCCGAACGTCGTCCAGTCCTTGACGCGATGCAGGCGCGACTCATGCCCGGTGGAGTGGACCATCTCATGGAAGGCCGTGCTGTAATACTCCTCCGGGTTACTGAAACTGGCCTGCTTAGGCAGACGGATGGAGTCGGTGCCCGGACGGTAGTACGCGCGGTCGCCGCCGTGAGAGAGCTTGGGGCGCTTCGGCATATTGTCCATGATGGCCTGAGCCGACTCGATGGGGTTAAAAGTCTCCTCAGGTTGCTCCGGAAGCGTCAGGCCCGTGACCTGATCGGTATTGAAAACGCTGTAGTAGCGCAGGAAGGGAATCGTCTTGACGACGGGATCGCCGTTGTCGTCCTTCTCGCCAGTCTCCCAGCGCTGCATCTTCCAGAAGACCACCGGGGTAGAGCGCTGGCCCGTACCCTTTTCGGCGTCGTCCTTCTGGATCAGAGAGCCACCGGCCTCAGTGAGCTTTTTGTAGGTGACCCAGTAGGGGGAATCGTACCCCTGGTCAGCCGCCACCATATCGAGGAGGAACTGATTGATTCCGCGATAGGGGCGCTTGGAATTGAAGTTGCGGTGCAGGCCCGTAACCTTCCAGGGCTTCTGCCACGGCACGGTGCCAGCTTCAAGGGCGTCCACGATGCGATCCGTGACCATCTGATAGATCGCGTCGGCACCCTTCTTCGTCTTAGTAGCCATGCCAGTAGTATAGCAGGTCAGACAGCCTTGTCAAGCATCTCCTGTAGAGCCACGTCATTACGTCCCCGCATATCTGCTATCTCCTCCTCGCTCAGCCGCGAAATAGGAAAGCCATTCTTGATCGCCCACTCCATCTGAGCCAGATGGTAGGTGTGATTAACGTACCACGTTAGCTCTTCCACCTTTTGGGCAGGCCCAATCATGATGTTATTCACGACGGACTGGCAATTGAAAACGATAAGCTCTTCGGTGGTAATCATGAGAAAAAGGAAGCCGCTAGAATTCAAGCGGCTCCCACTGTTCGATGACCTCTTCCTTCCACAGCGTGTCGTACATCTTGTCGCGCACGTTATGGTCGATGACGTGACCCTCGGCACGCAGGCGAGCAATCTCCTCCTGCATATGGGCCTCAAGCTCGCCGCGAAGCTGAGCCTGCTTCTCGCGCCACCACTCAACTACACCATCCATGGTCTGGGTGATTGCGATATTACCCTCATCGTCAGCGGCACCGTAGTCTTCTCCACCCTGGTCCCACAGGTGAATAAGCTCATCGGCCTCCACGTCTTCACGATGGGCCTTGAGTGCCTTGGCACGCTCGTCGTATTCCTTAACGAGAGCCTTAGCCGCAAGCGCACCCTCCTCGCCGTCCAGACCCGTAGCCTTCACGGTCCGATCCAGGCGAAGACGCTGATCGAATACCTCGGCCAGCGCGGCGTCGATGTCGTCCAGAGTCAGCGTGCCGCGAGCGTCCGCCTCAAGGGCGTCGGTCAGGCTATTTTCCTTAAACAACATGCTCTGCCACCACCCCTTCGTCTTCCTTGTAGTCCAGCGGGAGAATAAGGTACGCCTGGGCGTCATCGCCGGTAGTACCGTATTCCTTACGGGCAAATTCCTTTGCCTTCCACTCGTCCTTCGCGACGACGTAGTACGTGCCACGGAAGGTCTTGGGCGTCTTCTTTAGTTCCTTGTCCCACTTGCCGTAGGCCCACAGATCGACGCGCCAAGTAAAGCGGCCATGCTCGTCCACCAAATCATAAGCGGACGGTACGCCGTTGCTCTTGGGCTTGACTCCATCGTCGTGGAAAAGGTCAAAGTCCTTGGTCAGCTTACTGGTGCTGCGGGCCTCAACCTCAAACGACACATCCTGATAATGGTGCGTGAGCGCCATACCAAGGTTGTGACGACGACGGATTTCTCTCATCTCATCACGGAATGCTTCGCGCAGACCGATGTTCGCCTGACGGTAATCGTCATCATTCTGAATCTGAAAACCATCGGGCAGAAAGCGCTCATTCTGCTTCGCGTGCATAAGCTCATGAAGCAGGGTCGTCGTGGCGAAGGAGCCATTCAGACCGGAATCCACCGTGATGTGGTGGGCAGGAATCTCTAGGCGCTCCTCGGTAGCGGGACCGAATCGGCCAATGCCGTGATACTTCCCGGCAATCCCTTGCGGGCCACCATCAAGCAGGCGCACACGTACGGGATACGCAAGTTCATATGCGACTACCGCACGCTCTAGCTCCTGTTCGTTTAGTGTAATCAATGTGTTCCTTTCTTGGGGTACTTTCCCCAACGTACAACACATTGTAGCAGGCTTGCTATACCACTGTCAAGTGTTCAGGGAAGGAGCGGGCGACGGCATACTTCCAGCTACCGAACTTGTTACGTACAGTCGATCCACTCGGAGCGTCATTACTCTTTGCCCAAGTGTCATAGGCGCTATAAGAAGGCACGCGGCCAAGCTCCTCGGCACACTGACGAATAGCCGTGGCGCAATCCTCTTGCGAGATAGACCATGAGCGCGTGGCGCGCTTATCGAAAGTCTGGACGCCTGCCTGCTTGCACGCCTCGTGCCATGAGCCAAAGTGGCGCTCAATGGTATAGTGCGCTGGCATATTGTAATCAGGTGCGTGAGACTGATACGCATTACGCGACAGCGGCTCACCGATCACCGCAGCAGCGTACTTTATTGAGGCAAGAATTTGATCCTTCGTCCACGCCTTGGCGCTCGAATGGTTGCGATACGCCTCGGCCAGCGGAAAACTCTGGATTACGTTTCTAACAAGGGTTAGCGGTAGCTCGACCTCTGCGGCGGTAGCGGCCAGCGATCCCTTGTCCTTGTAGACCTCGATGATTTCATCACGGCGCTCCTCGGCAATCTCCTCATTGCGCTCGCGGCGAAGAACATGCCAGGGCTTGCGCTTGGCTAGCCCATGCTCTTCGAATAGCTGGCGAACACGCTCATGCGAGATACCATTCTCTGCGGCCAATTCACGCAGAGTCGCCCCTTCGTCCATGAACTTGCGGTGCATAACTAGCACCTGATCCTTTGTCACATCACTTCACCCTCTGCGTACTGCTTTAGCATTCTATCAATACGAGAGTCGGTGAGCTTGACGCCGTTCTTCTCCGGATACGTACGCCAATAGCCCTTTGACACCCATTGGGCTGCATTGTACCATGCGCCAGAGCGCTTGACCAGCTTCCAAACGGTCAGCCGGTCAGTTACACTATGCTTCTGGCGTGCGACAAGGGCCATCGGCAGGCCCGTGTCCGGGTCTGTGGCCTGCGTGAGCAAGTGCCATGTTTCAGGGACAAGCGACACCGTTGGTATCGTACCACGGCATTAAGCCATTGTCAAGTATGGCGACGAATGAACGGACCCGGCGGCTGGTGGTCCGTCTTGCTGATCTGGCTTGGCTCTAGGAAGCAGCGAACGTGGTAGGGCGTCAGTTCTCCACCCTTGAGCGGGAAGATTACTTCAACCCAGCCTGTAGTTTTATCCTGATCGAGAACTTCGCCGGTAGAGCCTTGCGGTACTTCCTTATACTGACCGGCCCCATGCTCTTCGCTCTTGCCCTCAGCCAATCCGTAGACCGACTCATTCAACCTTACGATTTCCGGTGGCACAAATACATCACCGGTAGCCGAATAGGTACCGCCCGGGTACTGAATGGGATTATATGGTGAGGGTAGACGAGCGCCGGGGACAGACGGAGTACCAGGGGGAGCCGTAGTGCCTCCCGGGGCGGTGCCCGGAATAGGAGGAGCCTGCTGCTGCATATCCATCGGCGGGGTCGGTAGGTGTCCAGGCTCAGCCGGGGGAGCCATCGGGGCCTGAGCCGGTGAGGATTCTGGAACCGGGCCGTACTGCTCCATGCCGGGTAGCGACGGCTGGCCCTCCTCGGGCGGGGCTTCTCCTCCCTCGCCAGGACGGCCGGACTCTTGTAGCTCTAGTGGCGTCGGTGATTTTGTCTGACCAGGGGGGAGCGGACCATGCTCTTCTGGATTATAGTCATCCAGGGGCGTGCCTAGGCTGAGCCAGTAGAGCGCCATGACGTGAGCGCATGGGCGTCCTTCATATTTCTTCCACTTACGGGTGCGCTGCCATGCGTACTGATCCCATGGACACTCGCACTGCCATGTAGTGATGGCGCGAGAGGTCGGATCGTCGCGTCCAATCTCGGCGTCATATTCACCGTGGTCACCGATGACGTGACCGGCGACGACGTTCCAACCGTTGCGCAGGATAGTGACATTACCGGAATTGATAAGGCGAACAGCCTTTGCTTCGATATCCTTCCACTCGCCCGTCTTCTCGAATGTGCCCTCGATGTCGAAAGCTACACGCTTAAAACCGTACGCCTCTAGGAGAATCTTCGTGTACTGCTCAGCGAAGGCTCGATTGTCGGCGGTTCCACCCTCGGCAATAATGACAGCATCGCCCGGGTTGGGCGAGAACCAATGAACCGTTGAGCCATAATAGACCTGACGCTGGCCGGGATACTCGGGTGGCTGTACATATTGCCAGGCAGGAGCATCGGGGCCACTATGGGGACCGGGTTCCCGGAATAGAGGAGTAGCATGAAGATCGTACCCGGAGGTCCAGTCAGCTTTATTCCAGTCGTAATACGGAGCAGCAAATTCGCCATTAAAGTATGACTTCTTGTCATGCTCATCAAATTGTTGCTTGAGATTCTGCATCTCAGGCGTATTAATGTCGGGGTGATTGTTAATCGCGTTTCGCAGTCCCTCGTGGTAGTCCTGTCCAGTTATATGGTTGTAGCCACCATGAGACACGTTGTGGAAAAAGTCCCTCAGCGCGACGGGATCGTGTCCATAGTTGTGAGCCGCGTCCTCGGCCATCGCCGTCCAATTCGGTGGCTCAAACTCAATCTCGGTGTCGTCCCCAATCCAGGCGTCAGGGACGTGTTCTTGAGCAGCCGTTATGGCATCTCCATAACGAGGATGATGCGCAGAGCGAAAATCATCAACCGTCCAAAGAGCGGGGACCATTACATGAGGATCATATATACTATGCTCGCCTACTTCCTCAGTAGGAAATCCGTACTGATTTTGGTGTTCATGGAACATATCCATGTACTCAGGCTTAGGCCGCCCCGAACGACCTTGGACGTGAGCAAGTGACCCATCGCTATTATGGTGCCACGTCATATGTGGGTAGCCCTCAGGATCGCGTAGGCTGAACGCACGAATGCGTCCGCGATCCAGAGCTTCCCTGTACGGCTGCTCATCAGAGCCAATACAGTGGCCTAGGGCGTCAGACTCGGCCTCAAGGTCTTCGCTATTCAATAGCTCATTGACGTGCCAACCATTGGGGAAGCGGTGGCGCACTTCGCCGGGGTTAATCCAATCAGCTAGCCAACTTTCTTTTTCTCGCTTCTGGCGAAGCTCCTCTTCAAGCTGGCCCGCTAGCTCACGCATATCTCCAAGCGGCATCTGCATGATGTTCTGTCCCCGTCGTAGGGGGTGCTGACGAGCATTCACATATTGGGAGAGTAGTTCGGCTTCACGCGGGCCAAAGGCGCGAAAGGGGATGCTGTGATCCCTGGGTTGCGCGCTTTGGTCTAGAGTCTCCATCCAATCTCGCAGATGCTTACCATCGGTAAACTCATCGGGGGCAGACGCCCAAGCGGGATAGTAGCGAGGATCGCTTTTGTACTCTTGAATACGTCGAGCCGATCTATCGGGATCAGTGTAGTATTCGATATGGTGAGGAAGAACATATCCGTGACCCATGCCGGGGATGTAACCTACCTCACCATGAGGGTAACGCGCTGCTAGATACTCTGCAATCGGCTCACGAATCTGTGGAGACTTCTCAACCCATTTCTCTAGTTCGTTTAGATAACGCTGACCAGCATCGGTACGAAATGCTTTCATGTTGCGATTGCGCACCTTACGCACACCGACAGAGGCGTTACGACGGCGGCGGTGCGAGCGATGACGCTTCGAGGCTCCCCACGGGCAATTACACACCGCGCCCGTGCGAGTATTAAAGTGGAAGTCCGCAGAAGCGAAATCAGACGGCTGGCCGTCAGCAAAGGAAGTCTTGTCACTCATGGATTGTGTCAGCCTTACGTCTGTTGCACGTAGCATGAGCGGGCTGGCAGTTACCGTAGTTATGTCTACCGCCCTTGGACAACGGGATGATGTGGTCGATTGTCATGCTCATGTATTTCACTTCTCCACCGCAGATACCGCACTCGCCATTGTAGAGCGACCAAAGCGTTCTCTTATTCACGTCTTCATCATAGACGCCGAACTCGATAGCTCTACGTTTGGCTGCTGAGGGATAGCCCTTCTTCTTTTCTCTCTCTTCTGCGGCTTTCTGCTGTGCCTGATAAATTTCAGGATTTCTCATGCTCCATTTGCGGGCGCGCTCTCGGTGTTCTTCGATGCGCATCAGCCGCTCCCGATTGGGATGGCGCTTTTTGTAAGGCTCCTGCTCTTTACGAGCCGCATAACGAGCTTTACTATAACTCCGGACGCACTTCTTGCATTTAGACTTCGGTGCGCCAGCGGGAGTCTTGAAAAACTCGTCAATGGGCTTAGGGACGCGGCATTCCTTACAATACTTCCACTTTTTACGTGACCTACGCAATGTATTCGCCTGAGACTTGTGAAATCTCAGGGAAGAGTCCGCGATTGTTAAGCATCTTGTAGATAATGTTGGAAGGGGCATAGTCGCCCTTTCCAGCTTGCATATCGCGCTGTCTGCGCTTATGAATCTGATGCCAGTACATGATGGCCTTCTGTGGCTCATAGCGAAGCAGCTTCTCCATCTTGTCTGCTGCCTCTAGAGCAATAGTGTAAGCCTCGTTCATCTCGCGTTCTACATCACGGCTGCGTCCTTTATCGGGGGGCACGATCCACTGATCTAGATCAATGTCATAGCCCGAACGTAGTCCGGGCTTGTATAGGTCTTCCTTCGTGACCTTGGGGCTGACCACGAAGCACTGCATTTGGTAACCAGTACCGGGGAGTAGCGTGCCGTCAATGTTCGACACCATGACGCCGATCATCTCAGCGCGACTCCACTCCGGAAAAACGTCTGTATTTACAAAAAGGGATACATCCACGTCAGAGTCCACGTCATATTGATACGTGGTCAGAGAGCCGGTTAAAACGAGCGATAGCCACTCCTCCATGCCGTCATACCCATGATGATCCAGCACAGAGTGAATGGTATTCGTAATCCAGTCGCGATGCTCAGGGCGTAGGACCGGCTCAGGAGACTGAGGATTTTCCCAGACCTCTGGTGCTAGCGAGTCATGAATCGGATCGAGAATATTGGCACGACGGCCTTGGCGGGCCTCAAACATGCGCGCCGTGTCCTCCATGCCGTGCGTGCCCTCGCCGTAGCCGATAATGTGATCGGCAAGCTCCTCGTCATCATCAGGGGCAAGGTGGCCCAGACCATTCTCATGCAGGAAGTGGTGAGTCAGCCAGTAGGCAGTTCTCTTATTCCCATCCTCGAATGCCTGGGCCTGACCTACACCGTGCGCAAGGGCAGCAGCCGCTCTGGGAAGCGACCGCTCATAATGCCAGTAATTCTGTGCGCGTCCTAGTGCGCCCTCTAGGACATCAGGGCGTAAGAGAGCGTGGTTGGTCTGACCCCAGCCAGCAAGGGACGCCTTATTCGCCTCTACCGCATCTTCGACGGTAGGGAAGAATGGCTCTACTTGAGCTTGGTCATCGCCTTGGGATGCTTCGGCCAGTGCTTTGCGATGTGCTGAGCCACCGGCACCTTTGGCCGCTTGGGGCGCGGAATGTTCTGCTCTGGCTTCATGCTTGCGGAATTTTCGCATATCCTTGGGCGATTGTCAAGAGATTGTCACGCTGGTTCTGACGAGGATCGTCAATCACAATGCGAGTCAACTCTCTTAGAATCTCTCCAACCAGCGGTCCCGGCTGAACACCCAAGTTCAGGATATCCTTGCCGTTAATCGCTAGCTGTGATTGTGTAGTTGGCTGCTGCTGATTACGAACGCGATCTACGAGCTTTCTCTGCACGTCCAAGCTCAGCGTCGGGTCAGACGGATACACAGACTTACCGCCTGAGTCGGCCCAGCGAATGTTGAAAAGGTCATCGGCGTGGTCACCCACACGGTTCAGGAAGCGCCGTGCCCCACGCTCGGAGACAAACGCCCTCCACATATGATGGCGCACTAAATCGGACACGCGGTCACGGCGTTCCTTAGAATAACGCAGGCGATCCATGAGGTTGGCCGTCATATCGGCCCCGACCTCTTCGTGGTTCTGGCCCAGGACGGTGCCGTCGTCCATTACCTTTTTGTAGAAATGATTGGTGCCTCGCACCGGGTCCACCCACTCAGACGAGGGCTTACCGATATCATGCAGGAGGGCGGCTAGGCGCACGTCCGGATCATCGGTCTTCTGAGAGGCGAGGCGCAGCACGCTGAGTAGGTGTTCTCCTAGCTCCTGCTCATGGTGCGGGTTATTCTGATTGTAACCCATGCAGTCGGCCACTTCTGGCAGGAAGTGACGCAATACGTCAGTATCATGGGCAAGGCGAATACCGCCCTCGGGGTCCGGGGCGGCAAACAGCTTGTCTAGCTCCTCGCGAATACGCTCGGCCGGTAGGTGAGCCAGCGCAGGGGCGTGCTTGGTCATCTCCTGACGGGTGGTGCCATCCGGCTCTAGGCCAAAGCGGGCACGGGCTACCAGGGCGCGCATGGTGCGAAGCGGGTCTTCGCTCAGAGCCTCAGGGCGCACGCTACGTAGACGACCCTCGGCCAAATCCTTCTGTCCACCGTACGGATCGACCAGCTTGCCATTCTGTAGGTCTACGGCCATAGCGTTGACCGTGAAGTCTCGACGGAAAAGGTCTTCTTCCGGAGACATCGTGTGGTCAGCTTGAACCTCGAAGTCCTTATGGCCCTCGCCGGTATTACGATCACGACGGGGTAGAGCAATCTCTACCTCAGAACCGTGGTAGCGGAAGCGAAAGACACCAAAATCCTTGCCGGTCACGTCTACGCGCCCGCCCTTTAGACCTCCAAGTAGGGCCTCGACCTCGCGTGGAGGGATACCCGTAACCATAAGGTCGATGTCCTTGGGATCGCGTCCGGCCAGCGCGTCACGGACCGCACCACCCACAGCGAACACCCGTCCACCGTAGGTCTGTAGTGCCGTCTTGGCTCGGCTGGCAGCAGGGTCAGCAGCGACAAGCGCCTGGATGGTGCCTGCGGCTCCCTCGTTTGCCAGCTTCGTTTCTCTTCCTGCGTCGTCCTGCAACATCACATTCTTCACTGTGTATTCTGGATACTGATAGTACCACAACTGTACCATGTGCCGCACCGTGTACGGTACGTTGGTCATCGACCGTACGACGACCTTACCTCCGGGGTGGTATACCCCTTCCAAGATACCTCCCGGGGTGAACTTACCCGGGATTTGAGAGGAGCGCTGTCCTGGCTTTCCTACAGTGATCTTATCGTCGTATACGTCGTAGATGAAGGGGATCGGCTGATCGAGCAAGTCCTTAGGCTCTTTGCCCGAATAGCGCGTTACCTTTTCCATCAGGGGCTTGCGGTAAGCCTCGTCTACCACGCGCAGATCACGTAGCGCACCGTGGCGCAACTGTGCATATCCTACCGGAGAACCCAGGTGGTATGCAACATAGAATTCGTCAGTAGGGATGCCGTAGTCAAAGCCGTCTACGCGCTTGGCCTCTTGGAGAGAAGCCAGCGGCATAATGTCAGGCTGTAGCGGCGTGAAGTGTGGTTGAAACGGCGAGGCAACATCGGGGTCTAGCTCAGGGAAGCCACCGTGCTGCTCGGGTTCCTCGTTCTCTACTTTCTTGCGGTGCTGTGAGTATTCGTGCCACGCCGGGAAGAGGCGATCACAATGCGGGCAGCGATAAAGTCCAGAAGTCTCGCGCTCAGCAGTCTGTAGTTCGGTTGAGTCTGCTCCCACATTTTCAAGCTCCAAGTCTGGGATACGCTTGATAACGTTGTCGTTACCAGCGTAGAGGATTAGATCATTATCCCCCGCCCATTCGTGGAGAGCTTCTAGAGCCGCCACATGAATCGGCCAAACGTGGGCGCATCCGTTACTGATGCGCACCCAACCCGTGATAGGGTTGGCGAGACTTGAGTTGATGATAAGTTCACTATGTGACACCTTACCCAAGAAAAGGTGTTCTCCGTCAAAGGCGTAGTGAAGTGTACTGCTTTTAGAGGGGGCGAATTCATCGCTAATCGGTTCTCCCTCGATATTGGTCATTCCGCCCCATTGCCACCCAAGGTTCTTACAGTAGTCCTTGAAGATGCGCTCTAGGGCCTTGAGGCTAACGTTGGTCTGGACCTCGAAGGTTGCCTTATTCTTATTGACAACAATCCAACCGGTAGCCATCGGGCCTCGATGGGCGGGTGTCATGCCAGCATGGTCGGCTAGCTCGGTGTGAGTATGGCTTGGACTGACCTCTAGCCCACCGTTGCCGTAGACGAATTTGTACTCGGCTGAGGTATCGTCAATGGCTGGCTCATCGTGCCAGTAACCGCGATCCTCTACGGCCTGAGGCTCCTCGCCGGGGTAGGCATCCCCCATGTAGTCCAAAGCTACCTTGAGGAGCGAGTCCAGATTGTCAAAAATGAGATTGGCCCGCTTGATAAAACGAGCCGTGCGCTCATTGTCTACAACTTGGCAAGCTGAGTAGTGGCCTTGATTCTCGCGGTATTGCTGCTTAGTGCTATCGCCGCAGCCTGCCAGATCAATAAGCCAAGCGCCGTCACTTGAGAGCCATACATAGTGCCCTGCGGCGCGTCCAACCGTACCTCCAAGGCGTTCAACCAACCACCTAGACGTGACATAGCACTGCCCAAAAGCAGGATCGGCAACAGACGCATAACGCGCCATACGAGTGTCGTTACCCCAGGCTCGTCTAGCTGCTTCTCTAAGTGCATCTAGCTCTCCTGGCGTGATTGAGTCACGAAGCCAAGCCATTACTTATTACGACGAAGAAGAGCGCTTCTCGTGAGTAGAAAGCGCTAGCTCAATCGCGTCACCATCGCAAAACGGGCATAGCTCAACGGGCAGTCCCTTGCGCTTAAACGACTTATCCTGTGTTACTTCGACAGGGAGTCGGTGAAGCTTACGCGGGGAATGTCCTTTGCCTTCGCGTTCGTTTTTGCATCCGTTACAATTTGGCACGGCAATTGATCCCACAGGTATAACCCTTTCCAAAGCGCCGCGCTTTACTTCCACATCTGGTACAACGGATTTCTCCGTTAGAACAGCGTACAAAGCGAGAAGACGGAGCAGCATAGTAGCTACCACCGCACTCACACTGAGTTTCACAAGTATTCGGGCGATCATTCTCAATCGTCCGTGGGACCTGCTGTCCCCTACCGTCCTGACTCATCTAGTTCCTCGGCAATCGACTTAAGGATTTGCCACGCCTGAGGCGTCAATCCCCCTACGTATGACTCAAACTGTGGAAGGCCATTCTCCAAGTTCACCGTCATGATGATAAAGCCGTCGCTTTCCGCTGCGGCATTAGCGGCGTCCATGATCGCCTCGTAATAGTCCTCAAAGACCTTTTCCAGCCCCTCATCCTTTTCGACAGGAGTAGGCAGAGGTTCATGACCGATTACGTTAAAATGGCTTTGGAAAGTCCAGCCATCATTTTCGCCAGCGTACTTCCAATGATCCTTATCCCAATCGACAAAAACGAGAGGAAAGCCATAACCGTCAACCTTGGTCTTTGTAGCTAGACCACGCATTCCGGGAGAAACAGCATCATAAAACCGCTGCATCTCTGGCTTCAACTCGATTTTATCGCCCGGATGAATCATGTGGGTAAACGTATCCATCGCCACCATAGCTGGTATAGATACTACTGCTATTTCTTAAGGTCGCGATTTTATCCAATTTCGTGGCGAATACTTGTACGTACTGGTCGCCACGACGTGCCAAAAACCAGAGAAATACTGCGTAAGCGAAGCCCTTACGACCCGCTAGAAGGCCCGCCGCGACAAGCAGCAGCATATCTGAGTCGGAGATGACCGTCTTACCGAACTGGATAAACGTTCCTACGATAAAGCTCAGACGTTCCATTGGTAAGACTCAACCTTTGTTACGCTCTTCCATGGCTCTTGTACGATTTCAGCCAGCGTGTCGTAGTACATATCCATGGTGATTTCCATCATATTCTCAGACCAACCGGCATCGCCCTTAGCTGCGTTACGGGTAGTCGCTTCAAGTACATTCTTGAACAGCACTAGGTGAGGCTCAGCACCGAACTTCTCGCAAGTATCTAAAAGCTCTCGCCGGTAAACTCGGGAAAGCCCAGCGGCTCCGTCGATGATCGTATCGACGTTATGGTTTAGTAGGTCTTCTAGGCGAGGCTTCTCGCTCGGCCCAATTACTGTGTACTTAAGCGAGAAGAGGCTGTTTGCCCATGTGGTCTTCCCGGCTCCTGGCGCTCCTGCCAGTAGAAGTAACTTAGTCATCTTTCACCGTCTTTGGTGTGGGTACGTCGCTTGGGGGACCAAGCGTGATGTCTGCTATAGCAATGAGAATAGGATAAATGAAAGAGGCAGTCAAGCCGCCCGCCTCATGAGCGACCGTATGAGAAACGTGCCTAACCTCTACTACACAGCCGTCGTAAATCTTCGAGAGCGCCACGCGCATCGTCATAAGCCTGGGAGTCAATGAAAGAGAGGGCATCATCTATTCCCCGCTTGATCTGTGTCAAAGACATTGGTAGCGCACTTGACTGTGGAGTAGGCGGCTCAAAAAGCGTCGGCTGATAAAACGGGCTACTCCCCGGGAAGCTCATCCTCTTCCTCCTCTACTGATCCTAACAGGGCCTCAACCTTTGCCAGCGCCTCGTCAAGCGCCTTGGTCATAGGCGAATTCTGTGGGCGTACGCTGAGCTTGCGGTACTGATCTGCCAAATCCTGGGCGAGATACCCATGATAGGCGGAATTTAGCGCAGCCCGCAGAATCTCTAGGTCGCTAACTAAGACTGAGATTTCTGACACTTGACTCATCTAGCACTCCTTCCTTCGATAAGTAGTAACCAATGCCCGCCCATGTTGGGGCTAGAAAGATACCCGGAACGTCAGTCAGGGCGCGATTATGCTCAAAGAGAAGTCCGAATCCCTTACGCTCATCACGTAAACCGGCATTTACAGCACGACGCCAAAGGAAGCTGTACACAAATTGTACTAGCGTCTTTGGGCGATCATCAATGATATACCGACACTCTGACATATAGGGTTCCTTGTCACCCATCACACATACTAGGTCCCCATTGGGAAATCCGCAGTCATACAGCCATTCCTTAGTTGCGCGATGACAGTCGGGCGATCTATTACTGATATAGATCAGCTTGTTGTTTTCGGACAAAGCTTGTAGCACTCCGACAGAGTGATCGTAGGGAGTGCGAGACTGAATTACCTCATCGGAGTGTACGCGATCTAGTGCCTGAGAAAATGCGTCAAATCCGCAGACGTCAGACGGCGAGCGCCATTCCACCCAGGATTGATACGCACCCCGGAAATAGTGATCCTTATCGCCATGCTCTAGAGCTAGGTCTAGAAACGCCTGACGAAATGGCGTTTCAAAGTCGTAAATAAAGAGTAGCATCAATATCAATTGCGATTCTACTCATAAGGCATCACCTACCTTGTAGATATTGAAGAACGCGAGCCAAGCTTTCTTCTGTATCTCCTAGGCAACCAATTAAATGGTTGCAACGATAACATAACAATCCTCGAACCCGCCCAGTAGCATGGCAATGGTCTACGGCTAGTGCCCGAGTTTTTCCAGAACGTCCATCCTTTGCAGTTTCCATCTTTTGACAAATCGCACACACTCCACCCTGATCTTTAAGCATTTGGTTATACTCTTCTAGAGATATTCCAAACTTATATTTCAGGTGGTTATCCTTAGCACGATCTTTGTTTCGATGGTACCAATCCTTCGTACGAGCATCTTTGCGCTTCTTATTTTTAGCGTACCACGCCCGATGTCGAGCAGACACACACTTACGGCATTGGGTAGCTAGGCCATCTTTCTTGTGCTTGCTTTTATTGAATTCGTTTTTGGCCTTATACGTTTTACAACCGCCGCAATACTTCATACCGATTAACTGCTCGGTATAGACTTAATTCAAGCGTGGCGTCGATGTCTACAGCAATTGTCGTCATTGTCTATAGAAAGTGTCAATATGGACGCCAAAGTGCGTTACGATAACACGATTGGCACCTAGGGGTTGTAGCTTTTCAGTTACGTACTTTTCGACTTCGGCAATATCCTGATCGGTGGGAATCCAGGGTCCATTACCATCACCAAGGTTAGGGTGACCCAACTTTACATGATAAATAACAGCGCTCATAGGTGAACGACCTCCACATCGGCTTCTTCGTACATATCTAGGGCGCGCTCAGCAGGCTCCTTCCACCGACTGGCGAAATCACTCTGGTCACGCTTATGAACTACTCGGGTAATACCAGATTGGATGATGTGAGCAGCACAACGGTCGCACGACGGCCCCCACCCCGCCGGGTAGGTGTACATCGTGTAGCCCTTAAGCGGCTCACGGGCAAAGAGAATCGCGTTTAGCTCAGCGTGGACGACACGGGCGAGCTTAAGATCACGATCCGCATACTTCTCGTCGGCATCTGAGCAACCCTTGGGGAAGCCGTTAAAGCCAACACTGGCAACGGTACGATCCGGACGGACAATCACCGCTCCGCACTGAGTGGATGGGTCCTTGCTCCAAGAGGCGACCACTTCGGCCATCTCAATAAAGCGCTTATCCCACTTTAGCTGGCGCTCGCGCTTTAGACGGTAGTTACGGCCTGTCACGGTTTCCGGCATTTCGCTTGCGTAATGTCCCATTACTTTACTAGTCCAATCGCTTGGTCACGTAGGTCTTCCAAAGACCTATCATTTACAATAACATAGTCCACAAGGTCAGAAGGGAGTGGAACTTCTGAGGCGTGGGTATCGCCTTCCTGCTCTAGTTCAGGACGAAGGATGTGCCACACTTCACCGCCTAGGTCACGAATACGCTGTGCCTCATTCGGAAAGCGAACATCGGTGACGACGACGATGGTGTCATCCGGTAGCTCAGAGGAATGGGGCGGGAGACACATATCGACCCAGAAGTCTGTGCCGAATATATCTCGATGGGCTTGTGTACCGTAATTCTGTAGGTACTCTCTGCCCGAGATAACTACACTGGGTGTGTGCCCTAGCGCACCGTGACGAATCTCGCCATGGAGCTTAAATAGCTCAGCCCATTCCTCGGCCTCTTCTGCCGTTTCAAATTGAAGGCCGATGGCACGAGCAGCAGACAGCTTAAGTGAAGAGGCAAAGGATCGGCGCTCTACGCCGTAGCCCAATTGCTCATACCACTCAAGCAGAAATCCGCATACTGTGTCCTTTCCAACTCGCTTCTGACCATGTAGACCAATTAGCACTTTACTCTCCGTCGCGTTGTGAAACCAACTCATCCATTTCGGACTGAGCTACAGACTCAAGCTCCTCACGAAGCTCAGCGATCTT
>ERZ724505.863-NODE-863-length-17891-cov-4.410798_pt1 | contig 17891 bp, 13 predicted proteins | sample MGYA00376038_ERZ724505 | MGnify/ENA primary metagenome ERZ724505 (study PRJEB28724, sample SAMN07190884) | wastewater metagenome | isolation source: effluent of sewage treatment plant in Hong Hong | place: Hong Kong | collected 2016-03-17 ... | reverse complement strand
AGTCCGACGGCTACCGCCCGCTGTGAGGAAGTATTCCGCCGCATCGGGGTTTGGATGGCGACGCTTGGATGGCAGACCCACAAGGCGATTCACGAATTCCGGGCCTATGCCGGCTGCCAGGTCGCTCGCCGGGATGGCATCGAGGCAGCCTCGCGCTGGCTTCGCCATCACAGCATCGTCGTCACCCAGCGCCACTACGGCCGCTACCTTCGACCGGTGGTCACTGACGCGCCGTTGGTAATACCCAAAGCAAAACCCTTCGAACCGAAGATCGTCGGCGGCTGAGAACGGCAGCGGAAATGAAGTGGAAACGGAAGTGGAATTATTGGAACTATTGGACGCCAAAAATGTCGAAAACAGGCCAAAACACTGGGTTTTCAACGGAATTATTGGTGGAACTATTGGGGAACCATCCGGAGATTCCGGAGAGTTGGAGATGCAGAATTTCCCTGCCAGGTTCACAGCCTGTCGGGTTTGATCCTCTTAAATGATTGCACTCGAACCTTGGAGCCGAACCAGAGAATAGCCTCTTAATCAATTGGTCCTAGGTTCGAGTCCTAGCCGGGGCACCACTCTCCCACAACGACTTACACTCCCAACTCCTCTCCCATCAAGCGCTTGGTTCGTCCTTAAAGGCTAAACCACCGCTTCGGCTGATGTCGGTTAATATCGGGTGCCGCCGCAAAAGAAACCTGCCAAGGTCCCAGCCAAGGAAAGTTTGGCAGGGACCCCCTGCCAAATGTGTGAAGTTACCCTTCCCAATTGTGAAGTTCCACTTCACATATGTGAAGCGGGGCTTCACGGGGCCTCGAGCTTTCGCAAGCGTTCCACCCGGTCCAGTCCTAGGGTTGCCTTGGCCCGCAGGGTCGCTTCCCCTGACAGGCTGGACACGATTCGCTTGGCTTCGTCGGGCGGCGCGGCCGCGATGCGAGGGAGGGCACCCACCAGAGCACCCTTAAGCAGGGTCCCCCGCAACTCCACCAGGCTGTAGTGCTCCTCCGGCGTGAAGTACCCCTGATCTGGGACCGATGGCCAGGCCTGCTTGGCGCTTAGCACGGTCCAGATCTCATCTCCCTTTTCAGCGCTGGTGAATCGGCTGGCCGGCGAGAGGACCACCGGTTCCCCGAGACTGTTCAGAGCAGGCTTCAGGTTGCGCCGAGCGAATGGGATTTGAGCCACCACGCGTTCAACGACGGTTCCCGGCTCTGTCATGGCCGGATCGAAGACTCGATCGATCTGCCGCAAAGCCTGAGGGATCGCCAAAGTGGTGACCGACCGGCTGACCACATCCACCGCCCGCTGGTCCGCCGACCTGGCGGAGACGTGATCGAGGGAGCCGAGCAGCTGGGCTACGTTGTCCAGGTAGGACTGCTGCACCACAACATTGCCTGCGGTCCCCACGGCGAAGGCCACACGGTTGAGAATGTCGGTCTCCTCAAGCTTCCGATACTTCAGCGCATCCAGGTAGTTTCCCACGATTGCCAGCGGCACAGCCAACGGCGTATTGGCATAGCTCCAGTAACGCTTGCCGATCCGCAGGCTGTGCGGGATCCAGCCGGTGGCCCGCAAGGCCTTCCGTTGGTCCGGGGTGACGGGCCCCGCGCCACTGATAGCAAACCAATAGTCATCATCCCCGGCACCCGCAGCCGCTAGTGCCAGTAATGCCCCGGTGGCCAAAAGTCCAAGGCTCGCCTTGGCGTAGGCATCGTGCACCGTATCGAGACTCGTAATGTCCCGACCGTGGATTCTCCCCTGCCCCTTGGTCCGTACGTTCCAGTGAGCCCAGGCGGCACGCCCAAAGCCCACCGGCGAATAGTTCAAGGTCTCGTTGGTGACGTTGGCTACTACGTTGACGAACGGCACCACCATCCGCGTCACCACCGCCTTGCGATGGATCATATTGAAGCCATCTGCGATCGCTCCAAGCAAACCATAGGGCGTCCCGTTGAAGGTCGTCAGCAAAGCGAATTCATGCGCATCCTCGCGGATGGTCTCAGGCCGCTGGGCTTCCATGATCTGATCCACCCGCCGCGCGTAGGCTAAACCGGTCAAGCCCTCGGTAGTCGCTTGAGCCTTGGCTAGCTGTTTGGCCGCCGTGTCGTTCCCGAGAATCTCCCGAACCCTAGCCGCCAGGCGTTGACCCTTTAGCCCCTCCCGCTTAGCCAGGCCGCGGGCCAGCACAGCCGCCTTGACCTCCTTGGCTGGTGCGTAGAATAGCTGATCGGTCGCCGAGAGCATGCGGCCGACGTATCGCCAATGCTTGAGGATCTTACCAGCCCCCTTCAGATCAGAGTCCTGCATGAGCTCCAGCGGCCCTTGGGACTCCATCTTCACCGAGGCCGCCTTGGACACACCGGTGCCCAAGATCGATCGCGCCTCGCGCCCCCCCTGCACGAATCCTCGGTAAATAGCCGAGGTTGCAGTCCCGATCGCGGTCGGATTGTGCGCTAGGACCGAGGCCACGTTTCCACCCAGGCTCAGCAGATTGCTCGCCGCATTGACCGCGTGAGTGATCGGGCCACTGAGGGTGTTGGCATACCAGAACGCCATAGGGAGCTCCCACCAGCTCAGTCCCTTCTGCCGGGCGATGAAGTTCATTATCTGGACAGTCGCCTCACCACGCTGATTAGATCCTTCCGGCATCTGCTGGAGGGCATCCGCCCGCTTCACAATCTCCGCCTTGGCTTCTGCCGTCAGGCTGGGCAGGCCGAGGGATTCCGAGACCGCCTCGAGCGCAGCCGCATCATCAAATCCGCCCAAGTTCGCGAGCTCGATCAGCCGTTCCTGCGTGGTCTTCCGCTTCACTACCCGGGCCGTGTTTGGATCCTTGGCCATCTGGGCTAGGAGCTTTCGACGCTTCTCCTCCGCGAGCTTGGCAAATCGGCTGGAGATGCGAGCAGCTAAGGTCAGAGCCGCCTCACCCTGCACCCCAGCGTCCTTGATGAGGGAATCCGCGAGCCTACGCTGCACCGCCGACCTCTCGAGGAAGTGCCGTTTCACCGTGTCGCCAATCTTGAATCTCAGCGCCTTGAGTTTGGAGGCGATCGCGCCATCCAACCGGGTCGGCGCGATCAACTCCGGATCCTGAGCGAACACCTCCTCGAGCTGCTGGAGCACCCCCGGCTGATCTACGAGCTCCGATTGCAGGACGCTGACCACCCGCGCCCAGGCCTCACGATACTTCTCCGGGTTCTTCAGTGCCTCGCCGATAACCTGAATATCGGTGAGCTCTGGCTTTCCGGGTGCCTTGGCAGGCAACGCAGCACGGACCTGAGCACCCAACGCCGAGGCCACCCGACTCGAGAACACTTCCAACGCGCCTTTGGGGTTGGGTTTAGCCAGGTGAACCTTGACCTGGGCCGCCACAGTGGTGGCGATCAGGTTCTGGTAACGCTGCCACAAGGTGCGCTGCTCTGCCGTTCGCTTCTTCAGGCCGCGCTTGTAGCGCTCCACCTCGCTGGCCCACTTGCGCTCCACGCGCTTGGCCAGCTTGGCCGCTTCCTCGTCCGAGATCTGCAGCTCTGCTTTCAGCCGAGCCGCCAAAGTCTCTTTGGATTGCCCACTGAACTGCGTGATCACGATCCCGGCCAGGTTCCCGAAAGCCTTCGAGGCCTCCTTGCGGATCTCCTGGTTCACCTCGGAGTCCGCTTCGATAGTCTGGTCCACCGCATCCACCGTCGCCGCTTGGACATCGGCCGCGTTAGGCAGCTGGGCTAGCGTCTCCTCGTTGATCTGCCGCATTCCACCGGCGATCTCCTTCACGGGCTTCACCATATCGGCCAGCACATTTCCCCTGGCGGTCTCGATGATGCGCTTGGTCGTGGCGATCCATCCGCTGGGCGTCAGGTAAGAAAAGACGCTGAACGCCTGCAAGGCCTGCGCGATCTCGGTACTGCGCGGGAGCACGTCGTTGTCAATGAAGGCAGCCGTTCGGTCGGCGATCCGGTTGGCCTGGTCCGTTCGCCCTTCCATACGCGCCTGGCGCTCGAGTTGACCCCACGCCTTGATCACCGCGTGACCGATCATGGTTCGGACCGCCTCAGGCATGCCCACCGATTGATCCCGGAACACGTGTTCAGCCCGGTCTGGTCCATTTCCGGCCACGAGTTCCGCCGCGAAGGCCGCATCATTCTTGTTGTTCCGGCGCTCGTAAAGGTAGTTGCGGATCCGCTCCTTGATCGTGTCATCGATATCGATAGACGCGTTGAGCTGCTCGGTGTGCTGACGCACGGGACCGCCGCGCGGCTCGCCTAGACTGAACCTAGGCTGCTCAGGTGGAGGAACTGTAGGAAGTTGACCGGGTGTCTGCTGCACGGGAGCGGGCTGAGCAGCGACTGACGGTTGGACCGCCGATTGGACCAGCGGAGCATCTACCCGAGATTGCGCCACCGGCGCGATCGTCTCGCTTGCGCCGCGCTGATCCACCGTGGCGTCCGCCCGCAGGCGACGCATAGAAGAAGCCAGGATGCGCCTTGCGTCCACGTCTTGGAACCGCACCCCCGCCCAGCCGAGCGACGTTTGCAGAGCGGTCCGCACGGTAGCCCAGACCCTTTCCCAGGCCGAGCGCTGCTTGCCGTCCAGGTGCTCCTGCTCCAGCATTCTGGCCACCGCCTCCACCGGGGCCTCCTGCTCTGAGTAGCCGCGGATCAGAGTCTCCTCGATCTGCTTTGGCGTTAGAGTCCGCTGAAGGGCTTCGAGGGAGGCCTTAACCTCTGGCATCTGCTCCACCGTGTGAAATCCCTCGTGCAACAGCACGGCCTCCAGATCGTCGGTGCTCTCGATGTTTCCGACATTCAGTCGGATCTTGCCAGCGAAGTTCGATCCCTTGACCACCCCACCCGACTCGGAGACTTCCCCAGGCGTCGAATACACCTCGACGTAACTCGGGAGCTTCGAGCCGAGCACCTTGGTCATATGCTTGCTCGCGTCTTCCACGGTGAGCCCGGTAGTCGGAGCGGGCTGGCTCTGGTCAGTGGACACGCTTGGAGCTACTTCCGCCTGCGCAGCCGCCGCCGGCGCCGAAGCTTCCCCACCTGGCAGGTTGAAATCCCCATCTCCCTCCACTTTATCGATCCGGACCGGGATACCCAATTCCTGGAGGGTATCCATCTTGAGCCCCGTTTCCTTCATCTCGTCGATCGTCATGCCCTTGGCCTGGCGATCCGAGATCCAGTCCAAGGTCTGCTTGGCCGCACCCCGGCGCTGGCTGTGTGCGAGGCCGCCGAGCAGCGCCTGCACCAATCCTCCGGCCCCACCCTCGCGCACCACCGCGTTGATATCGATAGCCCCATCCACGATGAAGTCTTGGGCCGCCCGCTGCAGCGCTTCCTCCGTGAATCCCGCCGTCAATTCCTTCACCGTCGCCTTGGCGATGCCCTCTTTGGCCGTCTTCTCCAGGGCCTCCTTGGTCGGCTCTGCCAATCCAAAGCGCTTAGCCAGCCGGCCCACTCCTAGCTTGGCCTCCACCGCCGTGGCGAATACTGAATAGGCCGTAGCCTTGCCTAGCGCCAGGTCCTGGCTGTCTCCCCGCTCCACCGATCGCTGGTACGCGTCATCGAATTCGGAAGCCGCCATCTGGCTGAGGGTGGAGGTTACTGCCACATCGGCACCGATCTTGGCTGCCGCCTTGACCCCCAAAGCCCCAAGCCCACCTTGCACCGCTCCCTTAACCGCTCCGCCCGTGGCCAGAGCACCCCCAACCTGTCCGATCCCGCTGGGAACGTCAGTGAAAAGGAAGGATCCCTCGAGCCCGGGGACATCCGGACTGGCTGTTTCAGCAGAATCCTCGAGAGCCTTCCCCGCCTGGTACGTTAGTAAGTCCTTGGGATCACCGCTGCGCACCGTGCCAGGTTCCCCGCCGTCATACACCAGTCGGTTCACGCCGGCGCTGACTTCGCCGATCAGCTTAGGGATCCCTGCCGCACCACGGATTGCACCCTTGCCGATGGATCGAATGGTCTGGACGAATTTGTCTGAAGCCGTCGGTGGATCCGCCGCCACAGTCTCGGCTTCCATCTGCTGGATCCGCGCCGACTTGAGACTGGCGGTGATGTTGGAGTGATTGTCTGTGATCGCGGCGTTGACTTCGTCCCACGACATCTCGTCGGGGAAATCAACGGCACCGAGCTCGGGGAACTCGACAGTCTTGGGCATGGTTCATTTGGGGAAGACTAACTTTCCGTTCTTCCAGGTCGCCCTGATCCCAGGGGAGGCAGTCGGAGCGGATGGAGTTGCGGTCGGAGCCCCAGCGCCCGACGCGCCCTGAGGCCCCTGCGATCCGAACTCTCGATCATAGTGCATCTGCAAGCGTGCCCGTCGCTCCCTAAGTTGCTTGAGGTAGTCAGGCTTGGCATACTTGCTCTTCTGCTCGATGAGCTGCTCCTGGTCCGAGATATCCTTGTCGAGCGCCCGCAGGCCTTCCTCGAATTTGAGCACGTCAGCTGCTCCGGGCTTATCGGTCTGCTTGAGCATGACCGGCTTGCCTGATTCCGGATCGGTGATGTAATGACCCAAGACATTGCCCGCCTCATCCTTCAAGGCCTTAGGCACCAGAGATCCCTCATCGGCCCTCACGTTTCGCTGGAGTGTGTTGGGCTTAGGCGAGAACACAAAGGAGTTACCTCCAAAGGAGAGCTCACGTGGGGTGATGTCCACCCCAGACTGCTCGGCCTGCTGCACCTCTGCCAGGGACCTCACCGGGTCCTCATTGATCCCGTGCTTGACCGATAATTCGAAGAGCTCCCGCGGACTCAGTGGCTTGACCGGGCCAAGTTGCCCATCCGGCATCTCCAATCGCCGCTGCACATCAGCGTTGAACAGATCCCTTTTCGCAGCCAACTCCACTTGCTGGTCGCGCTGGAACGCCCGAGTCTTGTTGGCACCCTCAACTGCGCGCGTCTGAGCTTCCAATGCTCTATTATTAGCCAACTGCGCGATGATGTCAGCCGCACCCTTGCGGTAAGCCTGCGCCTCCACCAGCCCCTTCATCTTGGCCACTTTGTCGGTTGCAGCCAGATTCTTGAAGGCCTGCAGGTCCATGGGCCGCTCCTTCTCGGGGATAGCCTCGAAGAATGTTTCAGCAGCCTTTCCTAGTTTAGCCTCCTGCTTGTGTCGTTCGTCTGCGGCGGTCATTCCATCTGCCACACCGGCTGCCAACTGCTGAATACCCTGGCCGATGAGTTGGCCTGGCATGGATGCAGCCTGCATGAATCCCGCTGGAACGCCACGGTCCCTGCCCCTGTAGTTCGAGAAGATGCTTGGCATAGATTATCCCCACTTCTTGATTGCGGCCCCACCGAGAATCCCGCCGGCGCTCAGGATGCCACCGATCATGCCGGCCCGACTGTTTGCGGTAGCGGTTCGCGCAGCGAGCTCGCCTTCGTAATTTCCCTGGTTGATGTCAGCTGCGTACTGAGACTCAGGACTGAACAGGCTAGGTCCGATCGCTTTCGCGAACGACTGGCCGGCTCCAGTGAAATTCTGGGCATCGCCCGTCGCGCGAGACGGCCGGCCGAGGATCGCCATCAGGGGGTCGGCGGCTACTCGCTGGTTGAGGTCCACAACACTCCCAGCGAACGCCCGGCGCCGGTCGAGCAGCTGCTGGCCGGCCGTTCCAAGGGTGAATGCCTCTTCGAACAGGTCCTTGTTCCCGAGGCCCATCCCTCGTGCCGACTGCCCGCCTCGGACGTAGCTTTGCAGTTCGTCACGCATGGCCGGTGTCAGAGTGCTTCCGGCGGCTAGGTCTCCAGTGGCCTGGCGAGTAAGTTCATCGATGAGCGCCCATTGCTCGGGATTGGCCGCCTTGATCGCAGCCTGCATCTCCGGACCAAGAGTCCGCACGTCGTTGATATCTGCCCCCCGTTGATAACTGGCCGCACTCGCGTCGGCAGCGCCGATGCGAGGCACCATATCCTCGTACAAGGCCACGAGTCCCTTCTTCCCGTTAACACCGTTCAGAGACTGGTCCAGGGTCTCAAGATCCAGCGCCGTGTAACCCGGCCGGGTCTTCTGTTCTGCAGCCAGAATCTTCGGGGCCAGGTCGATCTGTGCCTGAAGCGTATCGCGGGTCTCCTGACCGTAATTTCGTGCCGCTGGTGCTCTTACTGTGGTTCCCATATCGTGTTTGGCTGGTCAGTTGTTTTAGGCGATCCCACGGATAAATCTTGAGCTTGTCGTCGCGGTGGAAGGCCACCAACTCCAGACGCCTGGGCGCGAGCTCAAAGAAACGATGTAAGGTGCAGCGGCCGTCCGTTGCCGCCAAAAGTAAGAACCAAGTGTCCGGATCTCGACTGTCTTCCCAGATTCCGGTGCCGATCTCCCACGGCCGCGCAAGCACACAAGCCTCGCAAGACAGGTAAACCAGACCATGACGAGAATACCACTCCACCACCTCCATGAAGGGGATGGTTGGGTTTGCCTTCTCCCACCACTCTCTGGCTTGTTGAGTTGCGTCATGCTTGGTCACGGGTATCCGAACACGGTTACATTAATTTCGTCCGCGTCGGTCAGTGGCATGTTTACCGGATCCATCTGATACGTTTTAATCCGCACGCTTCCAGCGAGGCGATTCGCAGCAGATTCGATCCCCCCCAACACAGCACGCGGGGTTGCGTTTGGGCCACAGGTGACATGGACGGTGTAGAGGTTACTCGGAAGCGCCGTCGCAAAATTGATCGTGTAGTCTCCAGTTGCATTCTTGGCGATCTTAGCGGTGGCGTCGATGTTGTATCCGACCCGCGGAGCGATTGGGCCGGTCAATGTGCCGTCGAAGTTTGCCATCGCCATGATCACCGGCTGGCAGCTCGGTGTCTGGAGAATCCAGTAAGTGCCATCGAACACCATCACCACGTGCCCGGCCTTGACGTCTCCTGAGTCCAACGCCCTGCCGCCGAATTTCCTGACCGGGTGAGGTCCGTGTGTTGTGGCACTCGCTGGGCTTGATGGCGCGAATGTTACCGCCCCGGTGTTCGGGGTGGCGATTTTCAGCAGGACCCCCAGCCCGACCACGGGCGACTCAGGCAAACCTGGGATAGAGGCCACCCATGCTGTGGCAGAGTTACTGGTTTCGAGCGCTCCGAACAAACCACTCGGTTGCTCGCCAACGACCAGGAATTGACCCAAAAGGGTATCGTACGAAAATGCGATCAGCTGACCCTTGCGTAGTTGCGATTGAGCGATCGACCGACCGTCCATCCACCGCAGAGCCACTGCCGTTCCGCCGCCGAGCTTAATGGTCGGGTTGGCGTTGCAGTCCGCATGCAGCCGTGCGTGCCAGGTGCGACCAGCCCACTGGTACAGAGTTGGCCAATCCACTTCCAGATTCAGCTCATACGCCGAGCAGCGGTTCGACGTGACCGTGCCCTCCGTCAGCCCGTAATCCTGCCGCTCATAGAGCGAGTTAGCCGAGATTTCCCAGTGAGCAACGTTGCTCGAATTGTATGTCACTTCGATGATCTGCCCGGGGATGATTTCGCCTGCGACCAATTTGTTTCCGAGACGCTTTCGTATCGTGACACCGCCGGCATTGGGAAGGCCGTTCACCACTAACTTGGGCTCGACGGGGCCATTTGCCGATGGGGCCTTGAATAGCACCTTCACGCCATCCGCAAGGCCGGTCAGCGGCGGGGAAAGTGTCACCGAGTAAATGTCCGAAGCGAAGGTAGCCACTCCATAGAAGTAGGCTCCAGGACTCACTTTGGCCGGCGTGATCGACCCATCTACAACCTCGCCGCCGGACACCGTGCCAGAGATTGTCACGGTGAAGCCGCTTGCCAGCTTGCGAATCGCCGCCATGGTCAGCGGCACACCCTTCGGCGGAACATACCCAGTGATTGCTACCGTCAATGGCATATCAGGTTCTCTCTCCTTTCGAGCGACTGCTAAAGGTTCCTTCCGGTCCGATACCGCGCACGATCATGCGACCCTGACGGCATCGAAATCGCAATTGGACCACCCGCCCGCGAACCGCCGGCGGAATGCGCAGGCCTTCGGTAAACTCTTGGTGTTGATCAATGACCATACCTTTGTCCCCGATATCCACATAGCTGCCCGGCGGGTAGACCAGTGGGGTTCCGGACACGATCGTGAAGCTGGTTTGGCCAGCCACACCCGTGAAGGTCGTTTGGTTCGGGATAGTCTGACCGTTGTACAGAATGGAACAGTCCGACGTGACGTCACTCGATTCCACAAAGTACACAAGATTGGGTCGGATCGTCCCGGTCACCGGTGGAATGGTGGTCTCTCCAACGACCAACGAATAGTCCTGGCGCCCTGGAGTCTGGTGATCGTCATTTGGGTTAGAAGGATTCCAAGGACGCGCGTCCCACGGATCGTCGTAAGTCGTGGCAGACTTTGTCTGCCACCCTTCGTCCGGAGTTACCTGCACTTCCGTGTTGTAACCCTCAGACTTGGCTAGCACCTGGTAGGACGGGAACCACGTGGCGGCATGCATCTCCAGGTCCGACCACTTCTTGCGGGAAATCGTGTCCCCACCATAGCCGCGGCTGGTCCAGTCATAATCGATATACTCCACACTGGGCGTCCAGACGTGAGCCCTTAGGCTGGCATCCATCTCGGTTGCGTCCCCGAACAAATCAACTAGCCGGACCGTGTTGCTGGCCGCCACAAAGTCCTTGGTTCCGTCGTAAGTCTCGAATCCGTTCTCCAGGGTGGAGAAGTTGAACCCTGGAACGAATCGGTAGGTCGTCCCTGGCTCAACCGGGATCGTGATAGAGTCCAGATTGTAATCCAGTCCAGTCGTGAGATCGGTTGAGCTCAGCGACCAGTACGCGCATTCGTCGTAGAAGAGCTCTTCGATGCAATTGATGAAGCCATCCTCCCCAACGAACATGAGCCGCTTGACCCCGTTGAAGGTCGCCGTCACCCAATCCTTGACGCAGAACACACAGCCGTCATCCATTCCAGCCCATTCCTGGGTGGTGAAATCATAAACCAACACGGCGTTGTTGCTATCCACGAAGACGCGACGGAATTCATCCTCTATGAGCGCGTCTCCCCCTCCAGAGAGTTGAACCGTGGTCCCGGCTGCAACAAAGTCCCCGTCGTCAGTCAGCACCTCGAGGCCGTTCAACAGATAGTTGGTTGAGCCTCCCTTCTTCCAGCGATAGGTGTCACCGGGAATGACGTCGATGATCTTTAGACCGCCGCCGTCAAAGGATCCACTGACCTGATTTGCCCCTTGCTGGGTGGCGTCATCAAGTGGCACGGCCAAGTAGAATTTGTTGGCGAAGTAGGCAGCTGTAGCAGTCCTGCTGGCCACGCGCCAGTTGATCCGATCGATCGTGTTCTGGATCATGAAGGACTTTGGGATATCCTCACCTTGGAGCTTGTTCTGTTCGGTGAGTCGCACGCTCACCACGCCCCGCTTTGGCGCGAGAAACCAGAGGTCCTTGCCAGTGTTCGCGACTGCCTTGTGAGAACAGAGGCCGTATTCGTCCGTGAAACCCGAGAGGGTCATGGTGGACAAATCATACTTCACGTTTTCCAACACATAGATCGAAGCCTCCTTGAAGCAGATCGCTACGTTGTCAACGACCTGCACCACTCGAAGCAAACGATCAGAGCTCCCCTGATTGATCCGCCCTTGGTTCCGCACTCCAGGGAACCGGGTGGCGTTTAGGTAGTCGGTGATTCCAAGCAGGTCCAACTCGGATTCCGTCTTGTAAGGAAAAAACAGGCGATTCCCGATCCAGTCACCGCGTTCCGCTGGAGGAATGTCCAGACTACCAACCATGTTAGTCGGGTTTTCAGTTGAATCGCCCTCAATGGCATTAGCCTGCTTGGTCATCGTCACGAACCCAGTCTCTAGGTTCGGCATGATTAAAGGGCGCTCCGTGCCCCGCCACATCACGAGCCCATTGGCTGTCTGAGTAAATGTGACATCTCTAGTGATTGTGACCCCCGGGGGCAGGGCGATTTCCACGGCGGCTGCAAATTGCTGGCAGCGGTAGACCTTCCCGTCCGCGGCGACGATGAGCCACGTGATTCCCAGCGCCTCGTTGAACTCCTCAGCGCCATACACCTTGCCGAATGGCTGGGCGCTCTTGCTCTGGCTGTTGATGCGGTTGGTCCATGGCAGCTTCGCCACTCCGAGCCGCGGTGCCGCCTCACCTTGAGTGAAACGGCAGTTGCGAGCATCCGCCACGAACCCGGGAGGGATCTCGCCCGGGTTGATTTGGCGCACCCCCAAGAACACACGGTCGATATCCCTGGATTCAGGGACATCTTCCGTTGGAGCGTAATTTCCGAAGCGAGCCATTAGGGGATGACGCTCTTCTTGATGACGTTCGGCAGTCCGTCCATCACCTTCCCAGTGACGTCGGTGAGTGTCTTACCAGTGGACTCTTGCGCGGAAGCATCCACGCCAACGCTCTGGGTCTTGTCCGTCTGAAGGGATTTCGCCTTCGTCAGATTCGCCTTGGAATCCAAGAAGGTGAACCCTCGGAACCGCGTGACTTCAGACACGACATTGGTGCCCTGGTATTGGCGCTCGGTTACGCCAGAGAATTTGGCGCATCCCACCGTGGAGACGAGCAGGAGAATCAACAAACCGACGCCGGCCGGCGGCCCCGCCGATCGAGAGGTCTGAATCGCTCCCACCTGCTCGGAGCTTACAACATTGTCTCGGGCGCAAAGCAGAGCCCAGCCAGCCAGGATGCTGGTCCACAGATCTGCCGGTGCCACGTTAGTGGATGGATCTCCATCGAGTTGAGCCAAGGCGAACTTGGCGATGGCCGATACGATTAACAGGATTCCACAGAGGGAAGTCCTCCAGCTGCCTTTGAGTAGGTTATTCATGTTTTTGTTGGAAAGAGTGCCTTCACGACGAATGGACCGATGAATGCCAAAACCGCACAGGAGCCCAAGGTCCACGCGCACCACTTCTCGAGCACCCTTAATCGGTTCTCGAAATCGGTTAGGGCCTTGGTTATCGCCGCCAGCTGGATCACGAGGTTCTTATTTTGCTCCTCGAGACGAGCCAGGCTCACCTCAAGCGATTCCCCTTGTGACATGGTCAAGATCACGATTGTTTCACGAACACGTCGATCAGGACGTTCTTCGTTGGGTCGTTGGTGTAGGTCGGGGTTCCGCGAGCTATGATCACAATGTAAACGCCGCCGTCAGCTCGCGCGGAATAGATGGGTAGCGGAAAGACCTTCTGAGCCACCTTGATGCCGCCGCCCACGCTGATGTAATCCGCGGCGACGATGCGGATGTAGCCGGTGATCTTGGGCTTATCCAGAGCGGCCCAAGTGGGCGGTGAGTTATCGGTTAAAACGCTCGCGCTCGGATCATCACTTAGGAAGATCAAATCCATGTCGGCCCCTTGGTCGTCCATGTCTAGCACGCGCACCGATTCAAGAAGGGCTTCACCAGCTCGGCCGATGAGCTTATCAGCAAAGAGCTTTCCGCCCATCACGTCCCCCGCGGTGTACTGAGTGCTGTTAAATAGCGTGAGTGCAGGAGTGACCTGCTTGATATTCACCGACTCGCGATCGTCTCCGGCCTGCACCAAGAGCCTCCCGGTCTCTTTGTCTATGAGCAGCTGCTCATAGCCCGCATCGGTTAGATTCGCCCCCTTGAATGTCGGTTTGAACGTCTTCTTATCGACGTGCCGGCCTTGGATCATCACATTGCTTTTCATTGGTAACTCCTCACATTCTGCCGTCGACCCTGACGTTGGCGGGCTTCAATCTCCTCGATCTCCGCATCGTTCATGCGATCGGCTCTGATTAGGTTGCGGTTGGACTTCTCAGGCTGACCCTCGGAATCCAGCCAGCCAGCGTATGCCGCGCGAGGCACTGAACTGCGCAGCACGTACGGAAATTCTAATTTCTCCCAGGCGCCCACCGTGGTCGGAAGCAGCTCGGTAGTTCCCAAGGCACGGTAAAAGTCCGATCCATAATATACCTGCTCTCCGAGTGCGTAGGTGACATCTGGATCATGCACCGTTCCCGACCAACTTGGGATGCGTCGCCGAAACTTGATCCAAGGCCTAGCGATGTCTCCAAGGACAATGATCTCAGTGGTGAGGAGGAACGGAAATGACTGCGCGTCGGGATTCAGATCCGGGTTGTCGTCATAGACACCTTGAACAGAATCGACCGGCACGAATCCCGTTTGTTCGTATTGGAGCGACGGCACCCAAACGATCAACGCACCAAACTTAGTCGCATCGAATGAGCCACCAGCCGTGTGGTCCGTGTGGCAGCCGTAGAACTTTCCGTCCGTCGGATTCCGGACGGTTTGACCCTTCTTTAGGATGAGGCCAGTGGCCCAATCATCGCCGCTCAATGTCGTCTGGACTTCGATCCATTGGCTATAGTCCGTCACCCAGACACCATTGGTGAGTGTTGCCGGCGGGACGCTGGTTGGCCCTTTGAGTGCGAGGTAATAGGCCTGCGCTGGAGGAAAGTATACTTCTGCACCAGCGGCATGGTTACCGGCGTAGATCGGCCGGAACTCTCGCTGCTCGACCTTCATCAGCTCCGGCCACCAGAATGATCGCCAGTAATGGCTCGCGAACTCGTTGATGAACGTGTTCAGCGTGGCAGCGTCCCCACGGTTAGGGCTCGGCACACCGAAAGCCAGTTGGCTGGCTTGACCAAGGACGTGGGCGTAGGAGACAGATCTCACAGGTAGACCTTGGCGTCCGGGTTGTCGCGCCGGTATGAGCGCAGGTTAGAGTCGTCCTTCCAAAAATGTTCGTCCTTCTTGCGCATCATGAGATAGGTCATGAGCGGGACGTGCGCCAGGACACGAGCATCCACTTTGTTGTTCTGCTTGAAATTCTTGGTGCGGATAGCCACCGCACGAAGTGAGGCGTCCGTCTGCCGCTTCTTGAATTCGTAGTAGCGTTGGAGGTATCCACCCTCTTTGAGCTCTTTGTGAACCCACTCGCGCACGCTGGGCATCCTTCGCGCCTTCTTAATCAGCAGCGCCGGGATCCGCTCATATTTTCCGACTGAAACAATTTTGCTCATGGCAAAAGGCGCTGCGGGTCGTTGCAACCCGCAGCGCTTGACTTGGAATTAGAAGCTTCCGCGCTTGGTGACGCGATCGGTTCGGCGAATGATCGGCACAGTGATCCAGATCTCGCCGCCAGTGGTTGCGGAAACGTTTCCGGAACCGACAGTCACGACAGCTACAAGATCGATGTCGGCCGCGTTAGCTCGGACGTATGGGTTCAGATCCGCAAGGGTAGCGGAGGAAGGCACCAGCGTGGCGCCGTTCAGGTCGTTACCTTTGATGTCCGTGTTCACAATGAACCGGTCAGTATCTCCGGTGACACCCACCTGAACGGACCAGGAAGCGGCGTGCGATACCGGTTTGACGTGATCCACTCGCACTAGGTGCGAAAGGACAATGTCGCCAGCCTGGAGCTGATCGAGGACAAATGTTTGGTTGATGGCCGCTGCAGAGAAGTCCGAAGACCCGGCTGCGCCAAGCGTGAACCCCAAGGCAAACGTCTTCCACTCGATCGTGGATGCGTTGTTTTCGTGAAGAGTAGCAGTTTTCATTTTCGATGATATGATTGATGGCTTATGTCGTGGGCTTACTGGTCTGCTCGATTAGGCCTGGGTGAGGATTGCCCCTTGTCCCTTGGGGTTGCGGCAGATGTTGGCATACATGCAGCGAGCCCAGCCCGATCGACCGCCGCTGCGGTCCGGATTCTCCTCGGAGACCATTTCCTCGAGGTACTGGTTTTCCCAATACTCCATCACAGCGATAGCCGCCGCCTTGGGATTGCCCAACTGGGTGACTTCGTCGTAAGCCACGAACTGGTCAGGGACCATCTCTACGCGAGCAAAGCTCGTATCGAACACCGTGACATACAGACTGATCTCATGAGTGTTTTCACCCTCCTGCACGGTGTAGCGAGTGTTGTTTCCAGCGCCATCCGATCGGGTGAAATTATCAACCATCTCAATGATGTCATCACCCGCGAAAGCAACCGCATTGACCTTGTGGCCATATGCCTGCTTCATGGATTTTAGCAGCGCATTGAAGGATTTATACGCTGGGGTTCCCGCTCCAGCAGAAGCTAGAGTCTTGCTCTCGCTAAGCACTTCACCGTCGGACAGATCGAGAGTGATGATTGACGCAGCTGGAGTCCGGAACTGCGGAGGAACCGGATCGATGGCTTGAGCCCCGTTCTGAACCCACTTGAAGAAGCCTCGAGTCCGCATGTCATCGTCAGACCCGCCAGCACCTTCCTGGAGTCCAAGATTGGTTGCCTCCATGTCCGTTTTCATGGCGGCCATGGTGCGCACCTGCGCGATGCTGATTTCATCGTCAACGAATGCGTTGCCGCCGCGACGAGCGATTGCCGCCTGGACGTCCGTGACAGCCCATTGGTCGGTGCATTTCCACACACGACCGCCAAACCGGCGCCGGCCACTGGCTTTGTTTCCAGTCCCGTCCGAGCCTTTGCCTTCCTTTGCGCCACCGGTGCGGGGCTTGCGGATCTCGTCCGCACCCACCTCCGGATTGGTGCTCGAGCAGGTTGTCTTCTTCACCATCGAGGTAAAGGGAGTTTCCATCGGCTGAATGATGCTCAGCTCTCCACCGATGTCCTCTCTATTACCACCCTCTTTGCCGGGTGAATCCCACGAATTTGCTTTCATTGATTTGGTTACGCAGCAGCTGCTGCAGCTTGTCGTCGTAGCGAGCGCAATTGCGCATACGCCTTTGGCGACCCATTCGTTCGAACCATCTCCTCCTCGGCGGCCTTAAGCTTCGCAGCGAAAGGATTGACCTTGGCTTTGGACGAGGATCCAGGAACAACTTTCGGAGGAACGGTGCCGTGACTCGGACGAGCGCCAGCCTTTCCAGCTGCCGGGGTTGCACCCCTGGCCGCATCGGCTTGCTCTGCCTGGAGGCCACGGACATACCTGCCCACGATGAGCGCGAACGCAGGACTCTGTTTGAGCTGGTGCGCAAGGGGACCGAGCTGCCGCAATTCCGCGATCGCCAGCTGATACTCTTTCGATTCTCGCTGGTTGATCCACGGGTATTGTCGCTCGGCTTCGGCCGTGGCGGTCTCCCGCTGGGCCTGTTCTTCTTGCTCCAACTCGCGCTGAGTCATGCGACGTTCAGCAGATAGCTCTGCCAACCGCGCTTCGTTTTCGACTCGGATCTCCTCAAGCTCCTCGGCCGTGAAGGTGCGTCCATCGGACCCATCTTCATTTTTGACCGTGTAGCCATCACGATTGGCCGCGATGGTCCTGAGACCAGCTCGGATGGTGTTGATCTCCGTGTCGAGGCTAGCCAATTTCGGATGCGTCAGAGGCACGGCTTGCGCCGGCTGCTGCTGCTCACTCTTTGGCTTCTCCTGCAGTGTCCGCTCCAGTTCCAAGCGACGGTTGCGCTCCGCGTCGCGGTCGTCGACCACGGCTTGGATACGCTTGGCCATCTTGGCGACGGCGGCGGCGCGGTCGGCTCCGATACCCGCTGCCCGTATGGCTTCCAGAACCTCTGGATGCACACCAGGCAAAGCTGGAATTGTTTCCTCGGCACTCGCTGCCGGAGTCTCACTCCCTTCGACTTGTCCTTCACCTTGGCCCTCCACCGAGGGATTGGATTCGAATTCTGGGGTCTGTGCCTCCTCGCTACCGGCCAGCTCGCTTTCAGGCGCGGGCGCGGGGGGCGGCGTGTTACCAGTGGGTGCAGAGCTCGCAGGTCGCTGACGTTTACTGGTGAGATGGGCAGCGAATTGAGCCTCACTCATGTTAGTGAGCGGAGCCTTAGCAGGAGTCTCTGGTGCTGTCTGATCGTTTTCGTTCATGCGTTTAACCTCGCAGGTGGGTTTACGGGGATTTGTTTCAACTCCTACCAAGTCGGAGCGTGATCACATAGTCACGCGATGAGGT
>ERZ724505.861-NODE-861-length-17900-cov-14.902494_pt1 | contig 17900 bp, 24 predicted proteins | sample MGYA00376038_ERZ724505 | MGnify/ENA primary metagenome ERZ724505 (study PRJEB28724, sample SAMN07190884) | wastewater metagenome | isolation source: effluent of sewage treatment plant in Hong Hong | place: Hong Kong | collected 2016-03-17 ... | reverse complement strand
GTGGTCGAGGTGCGGAAGTTCGGCGACAAGGTCACGCGCTGGGGCTACACCACGAAGCAGGTCGTGCAGCTGAAGGACGACTGGACGCCGATGGAGGCGCCCATGAAGAACGCCCTCGGCCGCGTGCCCTACACGCTGATCGGCTCGATGGAGTCCGACGTCCCGCACCAGCTGAGCGACGCCTACTACGACCAGACCGTGGCCATCAACCGGCGCAACTGGTACCTGTGCGGCGTCCGCATGCAGGCGTTCGCCATCTTCGCCATCATCGGCACGCTCATCAACAAGGACCAGCCGAGCAAGGCGGACGGCGTGAAGCGCACCCGCCTGGGGCTGGGGCAAATGCTGATGATCGCCGGCGGTGGCGACTTCAAGGCCGTCAACCCGAACTTCGCCGCTGGTGAGCTCCGGGAGGCTGAGCAGTCCGCCCTGCGCGAGGCGTTCGACCTGGCCAAGGTCTCGCCCGAGATCGCCGACTCCTCGAGGGCGGCCGAGCAGCCGACCACCGTCCGCATCCGGAAGTCGCGCGTGCTGGCCGACCGCCAGCGGAACATCCGCCTGATGATCCCCGCCGAGAAGCAGTGGATGACCGACTGGCTCGTCATCTCGGCGAAGACCCGCAGGATCAGCGCCAACCCGGACGACGTCGAGATCCGCGTGGCGTTCCCGAAGGACGAGGACGTCCTCCCCCTCGATCCGACGCAGGCCCGCACGGTCGGGATGCAGGAGGTCGAGAAGGACCTCCGCACGGTCGAGGACTACGTCCGGACCTACATCCTGGAGAACGCGCCCGAGGAGAAGGTCAACGAGTACCTGGCCGAGCTCGAAGCCGCGAAGGCTGTGAAGCAGCAGCTGAACCAGAGCGTCTTCGGCGGCCTGGCCGGCGCCATCAACACCGCCACCGGCGCCCCCGGCCGTCCGATGAGCCCCGCCGAGCGGGTCTACGGCGCCGGCGCCATCACCCCGACCATCCCGGCCGCCGAGCCCGGGACGTCGACGTCCATCCAGTAGGGGGAACCCCATGAAGATGATCAAGATCGAGGCGACCATCGCCTGCCACCCGGCCAGCGACCACGACACCGCCCGGGGCGTGGCCGGCTTCGCGGCCTCCGAGCTGCAGCGCCTGGTCGACTACTTCGCTAAGGACGGGCACGTCCTGAAGTTCGAGGCCACCCTGACGAACAGCGTCGAGACCGAGCCGGGCAACAGCTTCGAGGGCGACGAGCCCGCCTGATATGGACCGCGCGCGACAGGTCGCCATCCTGAAGGCGCTGAACGAGAACCGGCGCCGGGCGAAGGCCGTGCTCGTGATCACGCAGAACCGGGCGCTGGCCAACGTCGTCGACCTCTCGTTCAGCCTCTCCGAGTCGCTGACGAAGGCCGTGAAGGGCAACCGCCTGCCCGCCAACGGCCAGGCGGCGCTCGTCACGATCGACCGCATCCTGGACACGGCCGAGGCCGAAGCGCAGCACCAGCTGCTGGACGCCTCGGAGACCATCTTCGACGACAGCCTGGGCCTGCAGGTGGACCAGCTCGGGGTGATGGGCACGCTCCCGCCCCGGAGGCTCCAGGCGCTGGCCCAGCAGTTCGACGCGCAGTTCCGGCCGGACCTGATCACCCAGAGCTACAACGACTGGATCCGCCGCATCCCGGGCCAGGTCATGGGGGCGGACCGGGCCCTCCGGGACGTGATGGCGCGGGCCATCGTCGAGGGGCAGGACTACAAGGCCGCGGCGCGGGACTTCCTCGCGCAGTCGACGTTCGACCGGACCATCCCCACGGGCGGGCAGTACCTCCGGAACGACGTCCGCATCGAGAACCTGCCGCTGATCCAGCAGAAGATCGCCCCCATGGCGCGGGCGATCCGGGTCATGCGGACCGAGTTCACCCGCCTCGACAACATCGCCGGCATCACGTTCGCCCAGGACGCCGGACTGACCTCGTTCATCAACATCGGGGTGGGCGACGAGCGCCAGTCGGAGATATGCGCCGACGCCTCGACCCAGGACCCCAAGACCCTCGAGGAGTGGCGCGCGTCCCGATGGGGTCTCGCCCCCCGTCATCCCTACTGCCGCTGCTACATGCAGGCCGTTCCCGACGCGGTCTCTCGCAACCTCGATAGTCCGGTCCTAGGGCAAGTGGGGGCCGTTGCGGAAGAGTTCGCAGCGACATGAAACGGCGAGCGAAGCGTTGGGAGCAGGAGGCGTTCGAGAGGGCGCGCTCGATGGGAATCGCGGATTCGTACGTCCGCGCGGCCATCGAGCAGCGCCCCCCGAACTCCGAGGCCGACGCCCTCTTCGTCGTGGCGCGTGCCTTCGATGCCCAGCTGGCGTTCATCGAGAAGGTTTCCTCGGTGACGACGCCGGACCGGCACCTGGCCGACGCCGGCTGGGGGTTCTGCGACAGCGCGACGGACGTCGAGTCCCGCGTGCGCGAAGAGCTCGGCAAGCCCGGCGCGACGGGACAGAAGGCATGGAACGCCATGCTGAAGATGGCCCACGGCGCCCGCTCCGACGGGAAGTACGCCGACTTCATGACCCGCGGCTCGAAAGAGATCGAGCGCCAGCTCTACACACCCAAGCGGGGGGTGGAGGTTTCCTACCGCAACGAAGGAGCTCCCAGTGAGTGATCAGAACACGGGCACCGCGACGGCCGACGCCGCCGCGACCGCCCCTACCGGCACGAGCACCGCCGGGGATCAGGCCCAGGCTCCGAAGCCGGCTGTTGCGTTCCAGACGCAGGCCGAGTTCGACGCCGAGCTGGCCAAGGTGCGCCGCGCGACCGAAGCGGAAACGCGCAAGAAGCTGGAGCGGGAGACGGCGGAGAAGTCCAAGCCCGCCGAGGAGCGCCTGGCGGACCTCCAGAAGCAGGTCGACAGCCTGTCGGCGGAGAACGCCAGCGTGAAGCACCTCGCCCGCACCGTCACCGAGGCCGCGCGCCTCGGCTTCACCTCGCACACGTACCTGCAGACGGCTCTCGGTGAGGCCATGGCGGCCGGATCCGACAGCATCGACTACGCCGCTGTCGCCAAGCGCGCCATCGCGCTGGCCGACGCCGACGGGCTCGCCCCGAAGGGTGCGGCCGCAGGTACCACCGAGGGCACCGACAACGCCGGCGTCATCACCCCCAACCAGACGGGGGCGAGCGCCGGATCCTCGACGGAACTGGCTCACATGAGCCGTGAAGAGGCCCTTCGACGGTCGGTCACCGATCCCGAGTGGCGGAAGAACGTATGGCTTCCGCACCTCGAAAAGCTCAAGACCGACGCGCGGAAGGGGCTCAAGGAGTAACCCGTGGCTGACCTGTTTAACAGGGCGGCGTCTGAAATCGCCGGCATCATCCCGACCGTCATCGACTCGGGCATGACCGACGTTCTCTACGTCGACACCCCCTTCAACGAGTTCATCACCATCCAGGACTTCGCCGGCCCTGGCATCACCTACCGGAAGGGCCAGAACCCGACCGTGACGGCGAAGGACCTGTCCGAAGACTCGACCCACGGCATGACCGACTCGGCCGGCAACAAGCTGTCGCCGCAGTCCTACAGCGTGGGCTACCGCGAGATCACGGTCGGCGTGGTCGGCATCGACGTGAAGTTCACGTGGCCGTCCCTCGAAGCCAGCCTGGGCAACCTGCAGAACTCGTTCCTGCAGTCGGCCCGCGGCGCCATCGCGGAGAAGATCGCCACCGACGTCTTCGCCCGGTACACCGACGCCATCGCGGCCAACGAGCTCGGCGCCATCGGCACCGACCCGGACTACGCGCTGGTTCTCGCTGGCCACCAGAAGCTGTGGTCGAAGGGCTGCACGGACATCAACTGCGTGTGGTCGGCCGACCAGCTGTCGGCTGTCCTGAACATCGACGAGTTCAAGCAGTACCGGCTGCTCGGCCGCAACACGATTGAGCAGAAGGTGGACGCGAAGATGGGCCGCGTCGGCGTGACCCCGTTCGGTTCCGGCATGTACTGGAGCCCGAAGGTCTCGCAGGCCGGCGGTGCGGCGGGTCGCGGCATGATCCTCGACAAGTCCGCCCTCGGCATGGCGATCAAGGCCCTGCCGATCTCCAAGATCAACGCCGACCGCCTCTTCACCGAAGAGCGTGCGGTGGTGATGTCCGTCACCCTCTGGTACGGCACTGGCGGCCTGGTCGACACCGCCCTGTCCAACACCCGCATGGTGGAGGTGAAGAGCTGATGCGTATCCGCAACCTCCCCCTGATGATCCTGGTCCTGCTGGGCGCTCTGCTGGCCACGCAGGCGATGGCTGTCCCGGCGACCTCGTTCGTGACCCCCGTCTACTTCGGTGAGGGCACGTCGAACCCCGGCGTCCAGATCACCCTGCCGACCTGCGCCTCGGGCGACACGGTCTCCTTCATCATGCGGCCGACGCGCGTCCTCTCGCTGGAGCGCGGCGGCAACACGACGGGGCAGGGGTACTTCACGATGGTGACGTCCCTCGGTGCCCAGGCGGCCGGCGACTCGGTCTCCGTGGCCATCGACGCGGGCCTGAACCCGATCACCTACTCCCCGGGCTGGGTCGCGGTGGACACCTACGCCAGCTGGCTCAACACCGTCGGCGGCAACACCACGTTCGGTTCGAGCGTGGCCGCGCCGGTCAAGGTGGCCATCGTGAGCGCGGCGACGATCCCGCCTGGCGTCTTCTGGCGCGTCCGCATCCTGACCAAGTCGACGATCACGGCCGGCACTCCGTTCCGCATCACGTTCCCGCGCGGCAACGCCCCCAAATGACCCCCAACGGCGGCCCCCGGCTGAGTGGTCGGGGGCCGTCCTGAAAGGATAGGCATGGCGAAGAACACGAACCCGGCGCCGGAAGGCGCCCCGGACACCCCGGCCGCGGACGAGGCCGTCCAGGCTCCGCCGATCGAGGCCCGGCTGAACGTGCTGGAGTCCGCGATTGCCGGCCTGGCCGACGCCGTCGGTGCCCTGGTCAAGGCCCAGGCCGCCAACGCTTCGGCGCCGGCCTTCGTCGGGCCCGGCACGCAGCACACCTCCACGGTCAACGCGCGGGTCCGGGAGATCCTGAGCGTGACCCCCGAGGCGCTGCCCGTTCACCTCGAACCCGGCCAGGCCGTCATCGTCGGCCGCACCGGCAAGGGGAAGAAGCTGATCGACGCGGGGCACATCATGCCCCACGGCCAGCGGGTGAAGTTCAGCGACCGCGACGGCGATGGCCCGACCGGCTCGCACTTCTACGACGTCAAGGAAGGCCATCTCATCGTCCAGCGGTTCCGTCCCTACAACTCCGAGGACGTGACCGAGGGGAACAACTCCTACTTCGACTTCCGCTCCCTCGGCTACGCCAAGGGTCCCGACAACACCTGGTACCACCCGCAGTACGGCCTCGCGGCCCTGAACAAGGCCCGCCAGGACAAGGGGCTCGCCCCCATCAACTTCGAGGAGTAACCGCCCGTGTCCGAGTCGATCTACTGCCTGCAGACGCGCATCGAGAAGCGGATCCCGCAGAACTACGACGCGGACATCCTCGATGCGGACGAGTGGATCAAGATCCTCTCCGCTGCAAGCCGGCGGGTCGACTCGGACCTCCGGGAGGCTTTCATCACGTTCCCCGACGTCGCGGCCGACCCGCCGACGCCCCCCGAGATCGAGGAGATGGCCACCAACGTCGGCATCATCATGGCGCTGGAGATCATCATCCCGACCGCGGAGAACTCGGACTTCGAGCCCGAGATCAAGCGGCGCTGGGACCAGCACTACCGCGACGTGCAGGGGTTCGTGAAGGGCACCAAGCACGTCTCCGAGGTCCAGGTCACGAGCGAGTCCCTCACCTTCGGCGCCGGGACGGAGTTCACCCTCCAGACCTGGGAGGCCGAGCTGGGGGATTCGGGCAGCGGCGACGACATCCCCACGCTGCTGGAATCCACGGTCCGGATCACGGGGCCGGCGGCCTACGTCGGCTACCGCTACGGGCGCCAGGCGGACTTCTACGTCCGGTTCAGCCCCGCCCGGCGGAAGTGGATCCTGGTCGACAACCGGCAGCTGCTGGACGACGGGGCGACCGTCTCCTACCGCAAGAGCTTCCGGCGCTACACCGACACCGAGGACCAGACGGACACCCCGTCGGGCCTCATCCAGGTGGTCTGATGCCCCTGACGACGACGGCCATGTTCGACGACCTGAACCGCAGCGAGAACCGCTGGATGCGGGCGCTGAAGGGCTTTCAGACGCCCATGCGGCGCTGGATCCTCGGCGTGGCGCAGCGGATCTTCCAGGCGTGGAACCCGATCACGTTCGGGCTCCTGTCCACCGGGTCGATGACGTTCCGCCAGGAGGCGCAGTGGGGTGCGATGCCCCCGCAGTACGTGCGCGTGACGGACGGCGTGACCGTCCCGCAGTGGGGCGGGGTGAAGCGCATCCGGGGCGAGGTCTTCCACTTCGCCTCGGTGATTGCGACCGGGAAGAAGCTGTACATGCGGGCGGCCGAGGTCTACGGCAACGTGAAGGGCAAGCTGCGCGGATCCGGGAAACGGGTCCAGCGCGGCTCGATCGTCGGCGCCGACACCGGCGACATGCGGCGGTCGTTCCTCTCGAACCCGGTCTTCTCCGCCGACGGCCGCGCGGTGCGCCTGGTCTCGTTCCTGAAGAAGGCCGTGGCGTTCAACAAGCGCCGGCCGTTCGCCTTCCTCAACTCGGGCGACACCCGCGCCTTCGTGGACGAGATGAAGGGCTGGCTGGGTGACAGCGTCAGGACGTCGTTCCAGTGACCGTCAACACCGACCGCCTCTACGCGGACGTCTTCGAGGCCCTGGCCGAGGCCATGCTCCTGCCCGAGACGATCTACGCCTCCCCGCCCTACAACGCCTTCAGCGCCAGCGCCTTCACCTCTGACCGCATTTTCAAGGGGGCGCTCACGTTCAAGCGGAAGTCGGCGAAGTCGAAGATGCCGTTCCTGGGCTTCTTCTTCAACGACACCGGGGACTTCGCGTTCGAGATGACGCAGGTCCAGGTGATCACGGGGCAGGTGATGGTGATCGTGGCGCACCAGAACCCGAAGATCGAGCTGGCCTGGAAGGCGGCCCTGCAGGACCGGACGCTGATCGAGGACATCTGCCAGCAGAACCTGGACGAACAGGGCCTGCTCTACGGGCCCTTCGGGGTGAACCATCCCGACGTTGTCCCGTCGACCTTCGGTCGGGTGACCGAGATTGATTGCCTGTTGTCGAACAAGGAGATCGGGGTCCAGCCCGCGCTGGGTCCGGACGTCGTCGTCGCTTCGATTGCGCTCAATATCACGTTGAACGTGGCGGCCTAGCCCGTTCTGGAGGAACCATGGGACAGATCAGGGTCAACAGGGGCGGGCTGGCGATCTCGCGCATTTTCCAGACGGCCATCGGAACCCCGGTGGCCTTGTCGCATCTCATGCCGTGCGAAGCCCCGAGCAGCAGCCGTAGCCCCCGCCTCTATAACGCCGTGGGCGAGGCCCGCGGGCTGGAAGAGAACCCCGACCAGCAGGAGCTGAGGGACGAGACCGCGCTGTCGTTCCCGAACCTCATCCTGAACGACGTGAGCCTCGCGGCGCACCTCGCCTACGGGCTCGGCACCGACAACGTGACCACGCCGAGCGGGGCGACGAACGCCCGCCAGCATGCCTACTCGCCGCTCGGCCTGAGCAGCGACCTGGCCCTGGCGACCCTGCAGGCGAACATGTACGACAGGACGTCGACGGGCGCCGGCAACAAGTACAAGAACACCAAGTACGCGGGTTGCGCCCTGAACAGCTTCACCCTCTCCGGTGGCGTGGGCTCGGGCGACTGGCGCATCTCGCCGACCTGGCAGACGGCCGGCGGCGGCGCCCAGAACCCGGTGGACATCTCGGGGCTGACGGCGCCGCTCTACAGCCCGTTCCGGTTCCGGAACACGTTCTGCTTCGTCGGGCCGTCCTTCACGCCGGGCTCCCTGGCCCTGCCCTCCGGCTCCGCCCCCACGGGTGTGGAGCTCGGGGGCGGTTCGAGCTACCAGATCGACATTTCGACCAAGCTGCTCGGGGCGAGCTGGACCGTCAACAACAACGTCGACGTCGAGGGCGGGCACGTGGGCAGCTACTCGGGCGGCGCCTCGGAGCTGATCCGCGGGCAGCGCGAGCAGCGCCTGAGCCTCGACCTGAAGTACGACCCGGGCGTGGCCTTCCTGGAGGAGCTGCGCGAGAACCAGATTACCTCCGCGGTGCAGACCTCCGGCAACTCCCGGGCGTTCTCGCTGGGCATCTACTGCTGGTCGAACTTCGCGCTGGACTCCTCGGGAACCGTCTACTACCACGCCTTCAGCCTCTTCTGGCCGAGCGTCTACCTGGACGGCCCGGTCGACTTCAGCAACCGGGGCAACCGCTACGCCATGAAGGTGCCGCTGCTCGTGGGCCAGAACACCACCCAGAACAGCGTCTACGCCTACCAGTGGAGCAAGGAAGCCAACACCTGGGCCAACAACACGTAACCGAAGCAGGGGGGATAGATGAACGCAGGAACCTGGACCGCGCCGACGCGGCCCTTGATGGATGACCCGGAGGAGACGGTCGAAATCTCCTACCGCTACCCGACGCTGCAGGAGGCGCTGGACTACACGCTCCAGATCGCCAGCACCTCCGAGCAGTTCCCCGCGCCCCAGGCGTCCCCCGGTGAAGCGGAGGGGCAGCCCGGAGAGGGAGCGACGCGCGGGGAGGAGCCGGCCTCGACCTCGATCCGGCGGCGGGTGGCGCAGATCAAGGACGCCGTCGCCGCGGTCCTGCCCCTGATCACGGGCATCAAGGTCCGGGGCGTGGCGATCCCGGGCGACCTGGCCGACTACGCCTCGAACGACGTCCGCTTCACCCGGCATCTCGAAGCCGACGCGGGGTGGCTTTTTCGACTCACACCCTCGAGGGGTGGAAGCGGAGATTGATGAGCTGGAGGCCGACGCTTCGTACCGGAACGGGGGCGAGGAGGACGGCCAGAAGGTCTACCGGGACTGCTACACCGGGTGCGCGTCCATGGGCGAGTACCTGTTCTTCCGGGATCACGGCGACCCGGGGGCGAAGGCCCGGCTTCGGCAAGCCTGCAGGGAGTGCCACCTGAAGGCGGCGCCCTCTCCGCAGGCCAGCCTGGTCTGGCGGCACGGGTGGGTCCGGGGCAGCCGGCTGGCGGGTGACGCGCCGTACTGGCTGGTGCGGGCGGTGGAGCGGATGGAAGCGAGACGGAGGATCTTCTAGGTGGCGGATACCAAGGTTCAGGTCGAGGGCCAGTGGATCGACCACATCAGCGACAAGGCCGCCTCGACCCTCCGCGACCTCCGCAACGAGTTCAGCGCCACCAGCCTGGCCGAGAAGGCGCTCGGGAACCTGACGGCCGACGCCATCAAGGAAGTCATCCGCGGCGCGGCCGAGAAGGCGCAGGAGCTCACGAAGCTCTACGTCGACCAGGAGCGGGCCGAGACCCGCCTGTCGGCCGCCCTGCAGAAGACCGGGCAGGCCCGGAGCGAGAACGTCGACCGGCTGATCGACTACGCCTCGAAGATGGAGTCGGCCACCCGATTCGACGACGCGAACATCCAGGCGGCCGAGACCCTGGCGCTGACCCTCGGGAAGATGCGGGTGGACGACGTCATCCCCATGACCGCGGCCGCGCTCGACCTGGCCTCGGCGCTTGGAACGGACGTCACCGAAGCCATGCGGCTCCTGATTCACGGTGGCGACGGCGCGGCCGGCGCCCTCGCCCGCGTCGGGATTCAGTTCGCGGCGACGGGGGACCAGGCGAAGGACACCGCCGCGCTACTGAAGCTGGTCCGCGAGCAGTTCGGCGGGCTGGCCGAGAAGGAGATGGGGCCCGTCGAGCGAAAGCTGCACGAGATCGACGTCGCCATCGAGGACAACGACAAGGCGTTGGGGAAGAACCTCTCGAACTTCACCATTTGGCTGGCGCAGGTGCGGAAGGGATTGTCCGACGCGGCCGTGGCGTGGAACGACTACCACTCGGCGGCCGAGGGCCGGAAGAGCGCGGCGGCGTTCAACGACCGCGCCGGCGGCGCGCGGGGCATCGACACGGGCCTGAAAGCCTACGGGGCCGCAACCATGACCCCGGCCAACTCGATGGGCCCCTGGAGTCTCGTTGACCCCTCCCTCGTTTTCGGCGGGGCCAACCCGGCGCCCGGCTGGCGGCTCCCGGGCGTCCCCTACGGCGGTTCCGTTGGCTTCCCGACCGCGGCCAACGGAATCAGCGACGCCACCCGGGCTTCCATGGGCAAGGCCGCCACCCCCACCCCGTGGAAGGCCCCGGATTGGTACAGGGACATGAGCAGGGACCCGATGAACCAGGGGGCCGGGCTCTCGCCCTGGGATTCCGCGTTGGCGGGCTCTGAGAAGCTGGGACAGGTCGTGCAGGACCTCGGGGAGGCGTCCAAGGAGACCAACCGGGCGCTGGACGAGATGATCAAGACCCGCGAGGAGGAGGTGCGGAAGATGGCCGAGGCGCACGACCGCGCAGCCTCCGTCGCCTCCACCCTGATTGGCGGCCTCCGGCAGGTCGAGGCGCAGGGCAAGATCACGTTCGACGCCCTCGGGAAGATGATCGCCCGGATGCTCGAAGACATCGCCTGGCAGCAGGCCCAGAGGGGGCTGACCAGCTTCCTGACCAACGTCTTCGGCGGGGGCGGGGGGAGCGGGGACGGTGGCTCCCCGGTGAGCGACGCCCTCGACACCTCGTCCGTGGACGTCACCTACGCCGCCGCGCGAGGGAGGGGGTAGCCCATGTCCGGCTTCTATCTCGGCATCATCGACCGCGCCCCCATCGCCACGGCCAGCATCGTCACGGGCTCCGCCGTCGCCGGCTACCCGATCCAGAACGTCTGCAGCACCTATCTGGGCCACCAGGGGCAGGTCTCGAACGCCGGGTCGGTGGTGATCAAGCTCGACCTGGGCTCGGCCCCCTCGACCTCGTCCGACGTAGACTATGCGGTGAACTACTTCAGCCTCCACAACCACAACCTGGACGGCTGCATCGTCACCCTGAAGTACGACGACGCGGGGGTCTACGCCGGCGCGTCCACCGCGGCGTTCTACAGCCTCACGAACTACGCCGGCTTCCCCGGGATGATGCTGTCCTTCGCGGCCACCAGCCACCGCTACTGGTACCTGTCGATCGGTTCGGGGGTCGGATCGGTCCCGGCCACGGTCAAGATCGGCCACCTCGGGCTGGGCTACGGCGTAGACATCGGACACCCGCTGCGCCAGTCCTCCCAGATGAGCAGCCGCCCGGCCAACTGGGGCGGGGATGGGAACGGGGCGCCGCCCCGACTCGACCAGCCGGACCGCTCCTTCTCCGGCCTCTTCCGCGGGATGTCCGCCCTGACCGACGCCGCGGCGACCAACTTCACGAAGGCGAACGGCGTGAACTACGTCGCCTACAACCCCATCGTCCGCGCCATGAACGAGGCGTTCCAGATCAGCCTGAGCTCGGGCGCCGGGACACGCACGGGACTCTGTTGCGGCTCCGGCCGGCCCATGCCCTACCACCGCGGGGACCAGCTCTGGCAGCTGTCGCCGGCGGGCCGCCCGGCCGGCTACGGGACGATCCAGATCGACCTGAACCCCTTCTGGGCGCGCGATCGGTCGGCCATGCAGGTCACCATCACCGACGTCCGGCCCTACGACCCCCTGATCAAGCCGGGGGGCTGACATGGGCTTCCAGGCCGACAACGAGCTCCAGGACACCCCGCTTCACATCATCGCGGAGATCAGCCTCACCGACCCCTACGGGGTGCGGGACACGGCCGCCTACTCCAACGCGGAGATCACCTCGACCCCCACCCTCTACCTGACGAACGTCGCCGGGCAGAGCGGGGAGGGGTCGCTGGAGATCGGCTCCACCCGTTACTGGCCGCTGATCGAGAGCCACAACCTGCGCCTGGGTGGGCTCGCCTACGGGCAGGCAGGGGTCGACGGAGACGCGACGCTGGTACTGAAGGACGTGCCCTACGTCTGGCAGCGGCGGCTGTCGTTCGGCTACGCCAACCGGGAGAGCAGCGAGATGGCGGTGAAGCTGTCGCAGCTCTTCAGCCAGTTCATGCCGAACCTGATCACCATCTGGACCGTGGCGGCGCCCTACAGCGGCGCGCAGCCCTCCGTGAACCAGATCTTCAAGGGGCGCTTCTACCAGCCCCAGAAGACCCTGAGCCGGCTCACCCTGCGCCTGATCCAGCGGAAGGACTACAACGTGGTTTTCCCCTCGAAGGGCGTCCCGTCGGGCGGGACCGGGCCGGCCATCATCGACCGCGTGAGCTACCCCGACGCCCCCCAGGAATCCATCGGCCAGCAGATCCCCCTGGTCATGTGCGGGGACCCGACATCCGACTACGTCGACGGGGGCTACTCCTACAAGGCCGACCACCTCCTGAGCGTGAACCCGGCGCTCCTGCACGGGCTGGCACCCATGGTCCTCCGGTCGGTGAAGTACGACGGGACCCGCGTCGCCACCCTGGTCGGGAACAAATACCCGGCCCTCGGCACGCCCAGCCCGGGGATCGAGCTGGCCCTCATGGCCGTCCCGGAGATCAACAGCCTGGCCGTCCTGACCGCGGCCGCCAGCCCGTCGGCGGACACGCGGGAGGCAATCTTCGAGATGCCGATCGCGGCCTCGGCCTACATCTACCTGAACCCCACCCAGCACATCTCCGCCACCAGCTGCGCGAACCCGGAGCGGGCGTGGGACGGGAAGTGGGAGACGTACTCCGAGCTGCAGGACGCCTCGGGCACCCTGCGCCTCAAGGTGCCCAACCTGGGCACGCTCGGGAAGATCACCCGGCTCACGGCGTTCGCCCTGCTCACCCGCGGGTCGCAGCTCGGGACCGGGGTCAACGTCGGCGGCGCCGGTGGGGCGTCGGTCAACGGGAGCATCCAGATTTACAACGAGACGACCAGCGTCACCTACGACGGCACGAACTACTACATCACGAAGAACGACATCGACGGCGGCGCCGGCGGGGATCCGTTGATCCTGGCCTCGAACGCCACGGGCACCGACCTGACCGGGGCCTACGTGAACAACTGGCAGTGGGTGCGCGACAACTCCGGGACCCCGGAGAACCTGAGCTTCCGAATCAACTCGACCGTGGTCGGGGTGAAGCTGCGCGTGAAGGCGTGCGGGTTCTACGTGGAGTTTGAGCCGTCGAACCTGTTCCGGGAGCGCCGCACAAAGAAGCGGCGCCCCGTCATCGGCGTGGGCGGGCGCGTGGAAAGGTGGGTGGACGAATGAGCCCCGGACTGCCGGGCCTCGGCTTCGGCAAGGGTGGCGTCGGGAAGGGCTTGAACGACCCGCGCATCGCCGTCGGTGCCTTCATCCTCTCCGAGCTGATCAAGTCGTTCAGCGCCCAGAGGCGGAACCCGAACTACCGCCGTATCGGCCCCGGCGCGTGGGCGCGGAACTCCCAGGTCGACACCAGTTCCATTAACCCCGCGGGCTACACCTTCTACGCCCAGCACAAGAACAGCCTGAAGGACGACGGCACGATCACCGGCGCCGCGTCGGTGCTCAAGAACCCCATCTGGTTCGCGAAGTACCTGCTGGTGGAGTTCGGCGGGCTGGACGCCACGAACGACTTCGAGGCCACCGCCGGCGCGTTCGGCAACTTCGCCACGGCCGCCAGCGAGCTCGACGCCCTGGTCTCCGGGGACTGGGAGACGATCTACCGCCACCTGACCCCGGGGAACATCGACGCGGCGCTGGACCGGATCTGCTCGCAGGCCCCCATCGCCATCTGGCAGTCGAACCAGACGGGGAAGTGGATGGCCGAGGTCTTCAACCGCACCGTCCAGCCCCGGCAGAAGTTCAAGGACGCCGACAGCAATATCTACTACTGGCACCTGCAGAACGACTTCCTGCCCTACGGCGAGCCGATGATAACCTGGACCGACCCCGAGCACATCGTGAACGAGGTCCATGTCCATTACCGCATGGCCGGCCACTCCGGGCAGTACACCTGCGACTGCTGGGTCGGCCCCGACGGCTCCGACGACGGGACGGGGACCCGCGACCAGACCGGCGCGGCGGGCACCAGCACCGACCGCGAGGTGCGCGCGACCGACTCCCGGAACGACTGGCACATCTACAACCGCGTGGACATCTGGGCCGACCAGATCTACCGCCAGGCGGAAGCCGTCGTGCTCCGGAACTACCTGTTCGACACGGCCTACCGCCCCCGGATGGTCTTCGACTCCCTGACCTGGAACCGGGCGGCGACCCTCGAGCCGAACAAGGTGATCTACCTCGACCACAACAGCTTCATCGACGACTACCCCGTGATGCGCTACCCGGACCGGGGCGGCAGCCAGAAGGCGTGGAATCAGTTCGCCTGGCTGGTGACGGACGTCCAGCGTTCGGGCGGGGACCGGGACACCTACCAGATCACGGCGGAAGAGATCCTGTAGTCCGATCCTTTGCCGTTCGGCCTGTAGGGCGAATCCTCCGAGCGGGCCCGTGGTGGGCCGTCGGAGGTCCTTCATGCGGAAGCGTTCCCTCGTCGCTCTGGCCGTCCTGGCCCTGGCGCTCGTCCTCTCCTCGATCAGCGGCGCCGTCACCGGCGTGAACCCCCTCACCTCGAAGCGCGACGACTCCGGCCCCGCCTACTGGGACACGACGTTCGCGACGGCGGCCGGCCCGTCCGACGTGTATATGAACTGGGGGTTCTCGGCCACGAAAGTCTGGATCCACACCATGACCGCGTCCCAGTCCGTTCTGGCGCAGGTGTACGGAAACCAGAACCCCATCCGGAACTACGGCGGCTCCGCCAGCTCGACGCCAAACCCGCGGACCGGCATCGCCCGCGTGGACGGGGAGGAGCTGACGATCCCGGCCCTCACCGACTTCCCCTTCGATGGCGACGGCGCGGCCCTCTTCTACGGCGCGCGCGTGAAGTACACCGGCGGCGCCTGCACCGTCATCGTGTCGGCGGTCCGGGGCACCCGCTGATGCGCCGCGTACTCCTCGCGGCGCTGGCCGCGCTCACCCTCGCCGCGCCCGCGTGGGCGGGGACGGGGACGTGGCCGTCCGGTTTGCAGACCTACACGTTTCAGGATGGGGTACTGCCGACCAGCGGTTACACCGGCTGCGAGGACACCTACATCCGCACGTTGACTGCCGCCGACCAGACCAAGAACTTCGGGGCCGCGACGCGGCTCTACCTGTCATCTATCGGATCTACGAACGGCGAAGCCATGTTTATGATCCGGTTCAAGATGACGCAGGCGGAAGGCGTGACCGGCGGCCTTCCGTCGAACTTCGTCGTCACCTACGCGCGCGTCTCGGTCTACAAGGATCAGCACACCAACGAGACGCCATCGCCCCTGTCCGCTGGCCTTTTCTACTGCTATCGCATGATGTCCGACTGGCAGGAGGGGTCTGGGAACGGCACGCCGGGCTTCTCCAACTACGACTCGTTGAGCGCGACCAGTCTCTGGCCGGGCGCGGCGGGCGTTTACTCAGGGGCCACCGCAGACGCCCAGGGGCAAGAGGCGAAGTTCTGGCGCACGGGTGTGCGTGGAGTCGAGACGGATTCCTCCACCATTGGCGCGGGGGGCTTCTGGGGCGCTGACACGCTCTGGAACTCGGTTTACAACATTGGCGGCGTGGCTTCCGGCGACTACGCCAGCATCCCGGCTAACGCGGATGACGTGACCTACCTGAAGCAATACGCCACCGGCACGACCAAGAACTATGGCTGGCACTACTTCAACGTGACCAAGACGGTGGGGCTCATCGTGACCGGAGCGATCAAGAACAACGGGTGGCTGTTCACTAACAGCACCTCGACGCTGCTGGGTCAGAGCGGGTTTGCGTCGGCCGAGGCGGCGTACAAGCTGCGCCGTCCAAAGCTGGAGGTTTGGGGCTACACCATTTCGTCTGGCGGCACGACGGGCCGCCGAAACATGGGTGGCGGAACGCGGTAGTCGACGGCCTTCGCGCACTCCGATCCTAACCCTGAGCGCCGCCGCCGGGAGAGGGGCGGGTGGGCCTCACCGGCGGAGACGGAAGTGGGATGACTCAGGAGACGCGCGCCAAGGTGAAGAACTTCGTGAACGGCTGGACGCTGAAGGACCTGATCACCGCCGGGGGTGTTGCCTGGCTGATCTTCCAGCGGTGGAACGACGTGGGGGTCCTCAAGACCCAGTCGATTGCCCACGCCGAAACCCTGCAACAGCACACCGCCCTGATCGGCAGCATGACGACCATCGAGGAGGTCCAGAAGACCCGCCTCGAAGACCTGCAGCGCCGCGTGGCCGTGTTGGAGGAGAGACGCCAGTGACCGACTTCCTGCTCTGGCTCCTGAACCAGATTCGGCCGACCTTCCCTTTCGAGGAGGACCCGCCGGTGGGGCCTCCGGGGGCATGGCCGTGGTGAACGTGATCCCGCTGGGGGACTCCGCGCCGCACTTCCGGGGCCGCAACTGCGACTGCCAGCCGCAGGTGGTCTACATCGACCCGGACACCGGCCAGTTCTACAAGAACGGCCCGCTCATCACCCATTTCGCGTTCGACGGCCGAGACGCCATCGAGCGGCTGGTCGGCGGGGATGCCGGGATGGGGCAGTGGGGCACGTTCGAGGACGACAACCCTCCCGACCCGGAGGATTCGGTCAGGATGGCCCGCCCGTGACCGACGCCGACCGCCAGGAACGCAACGCCATCCTGCTGGCGCAGTGCTGGCCGCCGTTCGGGAGCAAGGTCGGGGTGATCGTCTCCATCATGGAGCAGGAGGGGCGCCGCCCCCGCGTCCAGCAGGCATGGAGAAGCCCCGCGGAGCAGGCTGAAGACGTGCGGCGGGAAGTTTCCACCGTCCTGTTCGGCTTCCACAACGTGACGGCCGCAGGGGGCAAACCTGAGAGCCTGGCGGTGGACCTGGTGGACGACGACCACCCGCTGGCGGCGCCCTGGGATTTCATCCGCCGGGTCAACGAGCTGGTGACGAAGGCCGGCCTGATGACCGGCATCCTGTGGAATAGAAAGGGCGATCGGTTCCCGCTGACGGAGGTGGAGAAGGCGCGAATCCTCAATGCCACCCACACCGGGGACTGGTCGCTCGTCAAGCCGCAGCGGGTCGGGTTCGACGCGCTGCACATCCAGCCCGTGGGGTTGAAGCCCCGCGAGGCGCAGGCCGGGAAGCGCCCGGCGTAGGAGGGGGCATGTCGCTGCTCAAGAAGATCGGCCGCGTGATCTCGTGGCCGGTGCGCGCGCCCGTAAATGCCGCCAAGAGCGCGGCGGAGGATTTCGCCATGGATTTCGTCAAGCAGTTCGTCGTGAAGGCCGTCTACGGCTTTCTGGCCGCGTTCCTGGCCATCCTGATGGAGGCCCAGAAGATCCACGCCGCCGACCCGAAGGCGGGCGTCGTGTGGATGGCGCTCATCGGGCTCCTGGTCGGCTTCGTGGCCCTCATGAAGAAGGCGCTGGCGCACTGGCTCGGGGTGGACGCCTCGCAGACCATCGGGAAGTAGTCATGTCCCTCGACACCACCACCCTGACCGGGACGAACATCCCCGACATCGCCGCGCGCACGGTGGAGTCTCGGGCGGCGTCCATGCTCTACGCCCCGATCAAGCTGGCGTGCGAGACGTTCTGGGCGGCCTTCGGCCTGGGCTACACCTTCTACGCGGACGGGACGGGGGCGTCGCTGGTGCTGTCCACGGAGGCGAAGGCGCTGTTGACCGCGATGGCGGCAACGGACCCGACGACCGGCTGGCCGGCGATCTACTGGAGCACGGCGGAGAACGCGATCAACTCGCGGATCGCGGCCGACTACGCAGACCAGCCGACTGCGCTTCTGGACATCAGCACGTAGAAGCACCCCCCGGAGCACCCCGCGCGGTCGGTCAGGCCCCCCTTCCGGCCGCGTCGCTTCGGGGGGTGCGCC
>ERZ724505.860-NODE-860-length-17912-cov-4.311642_pt1 | contig 17912 bp, 21 predicted proteins | sample MGYA00376038_ERZ724505 | MGnify/ENA primary metagenome ERZ724505 (study PRJEB28724, sample SAMN07190884) | wastewater metagenome | isolation source: effluent of sewage treatment plant in Hong Hong | place: Hong Kong | collected 2016-03-17 ... | reverse complement strand
GCTGCTTCAAAATACAGAGTTATCATCGTGTCTCCAACATCATTCCTCGCATATCTACAAACCGTGTTGCAAGGACTAAAAGCGATGCAAATAGAAGAGTCTGCTCAAGATATCGTCAAACGTGTAGGTGAACTCGGGAAACATTTAAAAGCCTACGAAGACCATCACAACAAGCTAGGAAACACCTTGAGTACTGTTGTTAACCATTACAGCAATGCAAGTAAAGAACTCAAAAAGGTTGACAAAGATGTTTTCCGTATTACCGGTGAAGCAGCAGGGATAGAACCAGTGCTTTTGGATAAACCAGTGTTTAGCGATGATTAAATAAAAAACCACCAAGCGGGTGCTTGGTGGTAGTACTGAGCAAGAGCTCAAAACCGAGGGGCAGAAGGGTCGTCCGTATCCCATTTCTGAACAAGGTGTTTGAAGCCTTTGACCAGGCCAAAAACAATAAGCATGCAGACCAAAATGGCTGCTGCGAGAAGCACCTTTGGGTGCTCCACCAAAAGATCAACAACTTTATCCATATTGGCTTGCCTTTGAACAAGCTCAGTCACAAAATTCGGTGTACTCACGTAATGTCTCCTTAAAAAACAGGTTCTTGCTTAATCTACCACACCTACACACTACGTCAATAGGTTCGTCTTGCGTATTATTTGAAAATAAGGTATAATTCTCGAACTATGTCATTTGCAGTTATTCAAACGGGCGGAAAGCAATACAAAGTCGCTGTAGGCGATGAAATTGCCGTCGAAAAAATCAAAGGGGATTACAAGGTAGGAGATAAGGTTACTATCGAATCTGTCGTTCTTAAGGATGACGGGAAGACTACTACACTTGGTGCACCATACATTGCAGGAGCAACTGTAGAAGCAACTATCACTGAATCAGACCGCCTTGCAAAGGTTCTCGTTGTACGTTACCGAGCAAAGTCTCGCTACTACAAGAAAAACGGTCACCGACAGCCTTTTATGGGCCTCAAGATTGAAGCGATCAACTAAGTAAAACTAAAGCGCGACCGAAAGTCGCGCTTTAGTTTTATTATGCTAAGAGATATACTGTACACCAATATGCAAAAATATCTTCGTGCGTTTATCTTAGGTACGAGCACTATACCCCTAAACGTTTCAGCTGGTACTCCTGCACCCATAATGCCACCTGGATACACTCCGCATCTAAGTGAAGTTATCTTTGACTCTATGGTAATCTTTTTCGTAGTCGCTCAAGTTGTTGTGGTTTGGTATCTTTTTCGTATGTTATATCAAATGTACATCAGTAAAATAACCTCACAAACAGGACTACGTACATTTTTTATAACCCTTTTTGCTGTGCTATATATCGCTTCGACTGTTTTGATTTATTCTAGCAGACTCTAAAGTAAGTACTATCTCCTTCTTTCAAAAGCGCTTTTAAATGTATCTTTGTCTACATACTCGAGTTCAAGACCACTTGATAGTCCGCGCGCAAGCATAGAAAGCTTTACTCCGTCAATACCAACAATTTGAGACAATGTTTTTTCTACATACTCTTTTGTTGTGTCACCATAATCTGTAACAGGAAGCGCGAAGATAACTTCTTTAAGCGTACCACCTTCGATCCCATTATGAGCTCGCGAAACCAACTCTCGAATACGAATGAGTTCAGATGGTTTATCTGAAAGCGGTGGAACAAGACCTCCTAAAATAAAATATAGTCCTCCATATGAACCGGTTTTTTCAATTGCATCCATATCGAGCTCTTTTTCAAGAATCATAAGCGTACCCCGGTCACGAGATTCGTTTTCACAAATATCACATTTTACTTTTGCACTCTCGGGGTTTTTATCACCAAAATACCTAAAGCACATTTCGCATTGTTTACCTGTAAACTTTAGCTCTTCAAGCGCTGCAATGAGTTGTTCTTTGTAGTGAGAATGTTCACGCAATAGGAAATATACAAAGCGCTTAGCTTGTTTTGGTCCGATTCCAGGGAATCGCATAAAAAGTTCAGCGAGACGGTCAGTTGCGTTCATAGGTTTAAACCATGATATCACACCAAGAGAAAGCTTTGTACCTGGTTTATCTCTGTGATACAGTAAGGTGAGCAACGCTCTTGTAACCCCTTACAACAAGGAGAAATCATGACTGGAATACAGGTTAAGACTCTCAAGGTCGTACAGGTGAGCCACTTTACGGCAAACCGAGGAGATTCAGGCAGGGTGTGGAATGATTTCTATTACCCAGACGCAGCAAAAGCTGAAGAAGCTTTTTCCGCAGAACTTGAGGAGAACCGTGGCAGACCCCCTGAAAGGGTGACATGTTTGTACGATGAGCGCTCAGGTGCGTACTACCAAATCCCCGAAGCTCTACACCTCGCAGAAACAACGGCATGAACCAACAAAAAGCACCGCACAGCGGTGCTTTTATTATTTAAAACTCCGGCACATTAACAGCAGGAAGAGTGAAGTCTCCAAACTCAGATTTTTCAACGGAGAGGAACGAAGTTTTCTTGTCATCAAAGTAAAGCTCTACCATACCCGTTGGACCGTTACGGTGTTTTTCAATCAAAATTTCTACAATGTTTTTACGTCCAGTATCTTCTGTACCATATTTGTCTTCACGGTGAATAAACATAACCACGTCCGCATCTTGTTCGATAGAACCTGAGTCACGAAGGTCAGACAATCGAGGTTTACCTCCACGAGCTTCAACAGCACGAGAAAGCTGAGAAAGAGCAATTACTGGAGTATTGAACTCCTTAGCCAATCCTTTGAGAGAACGAGAGATTTCAGTAACCTGATTAACCATACTGTCGTACTGTTTTGCAGTACTCATAAGCTGAAGGTAATCCACGATAACCAAGCCAATAGGTTTGTCACTGTTAAGACGACGAAGGGTGCTACGCATATTAAGAATAGAGTTCGCAGCTTTGTCATCTACATAAATAGGTGCCTTCATGAGTTCATGCATACCTTGCTGAAGACGTTGAAATTCTTCGTCGAGAGAGAGTTTGGCAGTACGAAGCTTCCAACTATCAACCTGAGACTGAGCAGATAGCATACGGTCCACGAGCTGTTCTTTACTCATTTCAAGAGAGAAGATAGCAACAGGGATACCATGCTTTACCGCTGCGTTACGTGCAAAATCGAGCGCAAGAGAAGTCTTTCCCACAGAAGGTCGTGCTGCGAGGATAATAAGATCAGACGGTTGAAAACCAGAGAGTTTATGATCAAGATCTTTAAACCCGCTCGGTGTACCTCGCATACCTCCTTCTTTCTCTGACATCTTTTCAATACGCGTCCATGTTTCATCAATCAATTCCTGAAATGCAATGAGGCGATTCGTAGAAGAACCCTTGGTAGTAATTTCATATACTCGGCGCTCTGCCTCTTCAAGAACTGATTCAAGTGGCTCTTCTTCTTCATATGAAATCTCTGCAATATGAGTGCTTGCTTCTATAAGTCTACGTAAGAGTTCTTTTTTGCGTATAATTTGTGCATAGTACTTTACGTTAGCAGCAGACCCAACCAGTCCCAGCAAGTCAGCAAGATATGGAGCGCCACCGATTTGATCTAACTCTTTTCGTTCGCGAAGCGAAGCAGATACAGTCAAAAGATCAACGGGTTCTTTCTTGTTCACCAAATCTTCTATCACTTCGTAGATAATTTGATGTTTCGCAGCATAGAAGCTTTGTGTACTAATAACATCTACAATTTCATAGAGCGCCTCTGCAGACAACAAAAGCGAACCAAGGAGCGCCTTTTCGGACTCCAAGTCTTGTGGGGGAACACGTGGACCACGCAAAGCGTCGTCCTCACGTTTGTTGTTACGGTTATAATCACCGTATCCATTTTTTCGTCTTGGTTTTCCGCTTGAGAGCTGGTCCAGTGGCAACATGTATATGAGTGTAGCAAGTTAGAAAGCCTTGCCACAAACCAAAATCTATTGTACTCCTACAAAAAAGAGGGGATTAGGTGGATTACCGAACAATCTCCTGTCCGTCTTGAGTATCTTTGACTGCAAAACCATGCTTTTTGAGCTCATCACGTAAACGATCGGCTTCTTTGTAATCACGGTTTTGACGCGCAAGGGAACGAGCGTCGAGCAATTCTTCTACTTCTTTTGTGAGAACAATTTCTTTTTGTGCTGCCTTTTCCAAACCAAGACCAAGGACCTTGTCCATTTCTAGGATAGTTGCATACTTTTCAGCGTCAGGGATTGAATCTGCCACTAATTTCCAAAGAAGAGCAATCGCAGCTGGGGTAGCTAAATCGTCATAGAGAGCTTTGGTAAAGAGACTCATGTACTCAGCATGTGGAGCAACAACGTCTGTTGTTTTTAATGCAGCAACATGATTCCAGAGTTTTTCGTACGCAACAGAAGCGGCATCAAGAGACTCAAATGAAAACGCAATTTCTTTACGATAGTGAGCTGTTAGCAAGAAATATCGGTATGCGAGTGGATCGTAACCCTTTTGAATCAAAGTCTGCATGGTGAGAAAATCATCATTTGATTTTGACATTTTGCCAGTAGTGTCATGCAAAAAGTTGACATGCATCCAATATGAAGCGTATTTCTCATCAAACGCAGCTTCTGATTGAGCGATTTCGTTAGTGTGGTGTACAGGAATATGATCGATACCTCCAGTGTGGATATCAAAATGATTACCTAAGTATTTGGTAGACATGGCACTACACTCTATGTGCCATCCAGGAAAACCGACTCCCCAAGGAGATTCCCACTCCATTTGACGCTTCTCGTTTCTTGGAGAAAACTTCCAAAGTGCAAAGTCAGTTATGTTTCTTTTTTCTTTATTCTCTTCTACGCGCGCGCCACTTTGTAAACCTTCAACATCAAGATGGGCAAAATCTGCATAGCTATCAAATTTTGCGGTATCGAAATACACACCGTCTGAAGTAGTGTATGTATATCCTTTTTCTTCGAGTTTTTGTATGATCGCTATTTGCTCTTTAATATTGTCCGTTGCTCGTGGAAATATATACGCACTTTTAGGGATATTAAGCAGTGAAATATCACGCATAAAACTTTCTGTATAGAAGTTCGCTATATCCCAAGCTGTTTTCCCTTCACGACGAGAACCTTTTTCCATTTTATCTTCTGCTTGGTCGTCGTCATTAACCGTGTGCCCAACGTCGGTGATATTAATAACATGCGTCACCTCGTACCCTTTATGCACAAGCGTACGCCTTAATATGTCAGCAAAAACATACGCTCGCATATTGCCGATATGAGCATAGTGGTACACCGTTGGTCCACATGAATACACACCAACCTTTCCTGTTTGAAGTGGCGTAAAGAGTTCAATCGATTTACTAGCAGTGTTGTAGAGGTATATATCTGACATAGGGAGATTATACTTTGTATTTTAGCACATCGCTCGTTATACTTAAGCTTATATGCAGCATCATGTTCAAAAATATTCAAAACTATTCGTAATCGGGATCGTAGGAGCAGCGCTCTTTGGTTCGGGGCTTGTTATGGGGGCAACACTCGGGGGTAGCAACTACGCCGCAGGAGGCAAAGTTGAGAGCGCTCTTTTGCGTGAAGTAAAAGACACCCTTGATACAAAATTTGTTTTTTGGAAAGCATCTTCGACACTTCCAACAGACAAAGACTTTGAATACGGCATGATCAAAGGCTATGTTGATAGTTACAAAGATCCATACACAGTATTTTTCCCACCACGTGAAGCGAAAAGCTTTACTGAAAACGTACAAGGCTCCTTTGGAGGTGTTGGTATGAACGTAGGAACAAAAGAGGGCAATATTGTAGTCATTGCTCCACTTAAAGATTCACCATCTATGAAAGCAGGAGTAAAAGCGGGGGACATCATCCTGTCTGTTGATGGCACATCAATTGCTGGCCTTTCGTCAGATGAAGCTGTTTCTATGATTCGTGGTGAAGTTGGCACAAAAGTTACCATCTCAATATACAGAGCAGATACCAAAGAAAACAAGGACATAACCATCACTCGAGATACTATCAAAATCCCAACTCTTGATACGAAAATCCAAGATGGCGTATACATTATTCAGCTATACAATTTTTCTGCAGAATCACCAGAGCTATTTAGAGATGCGCTCAACGCATTTATTGCTACAAATCTAAACAGACTAGTTATTGATCTACGAGGAAACCCTGGAGGATATCTTGAATCTGCAGTTTCAATGGCGAGTTTCTTCTTACCTGAAGGATCAGTGGTTGTTTCTGAAAAACAAGGTAAGTTAGAGTCGACAGTAAACCACAGAAGCACAGGAAACACTGGAGTACCTAAGCAGACACGCATAGTTGTTCTCGTTGACAATGGATCTGCTTCTGCATCTGAAATCTTAGCAGGAGCTCTTAAAGATGCAAACATCGCAACCATTGTTGGAGAAAAGACTTTTGGAAAGGGATCAGTTCAGGAACTTATCAATCTTCCAGGAGGTGCTGCTTTAAAAGTAACAACAGCTAAATGGTATACACCAAACGGAACATCTATTTCTGAACATGGAATCGTTCCAGATGTAGAATCCCTGGTAGCGACTTCTAGTCCAAAGCTTGGAAAAGATGGGGAACCAATTGATGCGCAGCTCTTAAAGGCTATCGAGGTTGTTAAAAAGAAATAATTAACCTCACAAACCCCGCACTTCCTGTGGGGCTTGTTTTTGGGTATACTAGGAGTATGAAAGTTATTCTTCAAAGAGACATTGCACGCCTTGGTAAACGCGGAGAAGTAAAGGACGTTGCTGAAGGATACGCCATTAACGTTCTCATAAAGAAGGGGGATGCTCTCCTTGCAACACCGGGAGAAATTTCAAAGTGGAAAAACAAAGAGACTCAAGCAAAATTCAAAAAAGATACTGCTGCTGCATCATTTGCATCACTCATTACCGTACTCAAAAAAGAACCTGTTGTCATTGCTGGAAAAAAAGCAGATGCAAAAGGACAACTATTTGCCTCTATCAAAGAAATGGATATTGTGGACGCAATTTTTGCTAGAACGAAAATATCTCTTGACCCAAAACAAATCAAACTAGCGAACCCAATAAAATCAATTGGTAAACACGATATAAACCTTAAACAAGGGGAAACCATCGAAACAATAGCTGTGCATATTCAATAAAAAACCTGAAACGATTTGTTTCAGGTTTTTTATATTTATCTAGATTAACCTAGTCTACGTTTGCAAGCTTCTTTCGCTTGATTGTTCCGTCAAAATGCTTCATGCGCTTTTCTGTAAATGATACTTTACCATTTGCAACAGCATAGAGCGTATGATCACGTCCCATCTTTACGTTCTTGCCAGCGGCAATTTTACTACCTCGCTGACGAACGATGATGTTTCCTGCTACTGCAGTTTCACCAGCATACAGCTTTGTACCAAGGTACTTTGGCTTACTATCTGTTAGGTTTTTTGCCGAACCCGCGGCCTTTCTTGTTGCCATAGAATATACTAAATTACGTAATGCATAGTATACAAGAAAAGCTTAAAAAAATCAATAGTTCTATAAGTTGGCTAGATATAACCTCCTTGGCTATATGTGTTCTTTTTATTGGTGTTTTTAGTATGTACCTAGAGCAAATACAAGAAGTTTCTGAGGTTAGGTATATTCAAACACCTTAACCAGGGCTTTGTAGAGAATAAAAAAGAGCCAGCAACCGGGAAGGGCTGCTGGCCTGGAGGTCCCCAAGGGAGGGGAGGAGGAGCTTAACTAATATAGACTATACCAACAAACATTGGTACGTGTCAAGGTTATATATCAACAGAATGTAAAGCATTGAGCAACATGTGTACAGACGTCTTTTCCATGCCATCAAGCACGCTATACTGTATACATATGGCAAAAGGAAATCACAGAGAACGAAAAGAGGCTAAAAAACCGAAAAAGGTTGTACCTAAGGTATAGCCTCAAAATGAAGCGCGACCTACGGTCGCGCTTCATTTTTGCTATCTACATTCCATTTCTGCTAGAATCAAGCACATGTATTTTACACCTCGTATTGACCACGCACTTCAAACAGCAGCGAACCTTCATAGTAACCACACCAGACGCGACAAAAATAGAACCCCTTATGTTACTCACCTTGTGGCTACTATGCTTATTGCAAGTGAAGTTACAGATGATGAAGATACGCTTATAGCATGCCTTATGCACGATAGTGTCGAAGATGTTGTTGGTTTTGAACAAGTAGATCTTGAAAAACTATACGGGGAGCGGGTTGCTAACATCGTGTACCATGTGACTGAACAAAATGCTAAAGAGGGAGGCGCTTTACCAATTCCTTCATGGATAACCAGGAAAGAGAACTATTTGAAACTTTTACAAGAAGGCCCCATAGAAAGTCACATTGTTTCTGTCTCAGACAAGCTTCACAATCTCAGTAATTTTATGGAAATGTACCGCAATGAAGGAGAGAGTATGCTTGAAAGATTCCACGGCAGCATCCCTAACATGATCTGGTACACCGAAGAAGTTATCACTATAGCCAGCAAAACCTTAGGGAACGACAACTTGTTGATACAAAAACTTGTCACACAACTAGAGAACGCAAAAACACTATTTAAAGAACATATCCTTCATGCTTGAAACATACGCCTCAATTATTATTTCACTTTTTATTATCGAAGTACTTTTATCGATTGATAATGCACTCGTTAACGCAACACTTGCAGAAGGTCTCCCGGAAGAACAACGAAAAAAAGCAATACGTATAGGTATTTTACTTGGGGCTGTATTTCGTATATTCGCACTTTTTTTGGCGTCAATCATCATACAAAACGTTTGGCTCAAGATACTTGGAGGAGCTTATTTGATCTATCTAGCAATAGCCCATCTCGGTAAAATGGTAGACAACGAAGGTCATACCGTTCGTTCGACAAAAGATAGCTTTAGGGCAGTTATTGTGCAAATCGCACTCGCAGATATCGTCTTTAGTATCGATAATGTTATTTCTGCGGTAAGTTTTTCTTCAAATATTTACATTGTTATGTTCGGAGTAGGAGTTGGTGTGCTTAGCATGCTCTACATAACACCGATTCTCTCAAAGGTTGTTCACAAATATAAAGGCATGCCTCAGGCAGCGTACGCAATAGTCGGACTCATTGGTATTGCACTTTTAGTTGAAACCTTCACCCATATTCACATCGGCGAGGTTACAAAGTTCATATGTGTTCTTGCTATTGTTATCTTTACAGTATGGTTCGAACACAGCCCAACCCTCCGCAAATTCACCTATCCATTCCTTAAAAAGGCTCAATACATCATTGCTATTCCTCTTGATATCTACTACGCAACGAAGTTTATTGTGCGAGAAACACTTTCTAAAAAGGTACGTTAAAGTGCGGTATACTTCACTGTATGGATACGTCATTTGAAGACCGCTACAAGAAACTAAACACTGCCCAAAAAAAAGCTGTTGATACAATCGATGGACCCGTCATGGTTGTTGCAGGTCCTGGATCAGGAAAGACAGAACTACTCTCACTCCGCGTTGGTAACATTTTAAAGCAAGGCACCGCTCGAGCTTATAACATCTTATGTCTTACATTTACTGAAACCGCAGCACACAACATGCGCGCACGTTTAGAGTCTTTGATAGGACCAGACGCTTATCGTGTCGCTATTTATACATTTCATGGATTCTGCACAGATATCATAGGCAGATACCCAGAGTACTTTTATAATGCGGTACACGTACAGCCGGCAAGTGACTTATTACAAAGCGAACTCTTAGAAAGTATTTTTGAGCGTTTGCCTCACAAACACATCCTCGGGAGCAAACACCCAGAGCTTGGATACTCATATCTAAAAGAAGTACAGTCAAAAATAAAAGATATCAAAAAAGGCGGTTTGACTCCTGCGCGTTTCAAAGAAATTCTTTCAGAAAACGAAGAGGCTTTTGCGCGTCTCAATACAATACTCGCACAGCACCTACCGGAAAGAATTGGTAAAGGCTCAATCGAAGCTTTTGAAGCTATGCGCACCGAACTGACAGCAACCGATACAACACTTGGCTATATGTATGCACGATCGACAGAATATGCACTTGACGCGTGTGAGAAATCTGAAAAAACAACGCCACTTTCGGATTGGAAAACTGACACCACAGGAAAAGATGAAGCGGGTAACCGTGTCTTTAAGGATTACCTCCTTTTACCTAAACTCTATGCGCTGGCAGATATCTACGCGATGTATCAAGAGGCTTTAACTCGCGCAGGGTTATTTGACTATGAAGATATGATTCTACAAGTAGTTGAAGCACTCGCACAACACACATCCTTGCGCACAGAGCTTGAGGAACTCTATCAATACATCATGGTTGATGAATTCCAAGACACAAACAACGTTCAACTTTCACTCATAAAAGGTATCACGAGTAATCCTGTTCACGAAGGTAAGCCAAACATTTGCGTGGTAGGAGATGACGACCAGGCGGTATACAAGTTTCAAGGTGCAGAAATATCCAACATCCACAACTTCAAAACGTTTTACCAAGACGTTCAAACCATTGTTCTTGTAGAAAACTACCGATCAACACAAAAAGTGCTCGACTTTGCCCGAGCTATTGTGGTGCAGGGGGTGAATCGTTTGGAAACAAAACTAGATGGAATTCGCAAAGACTTGCAGGCAAAAAATACGCAGTTACCTGCTGGAGATATTCATGTTCTACCGTTTAGTACAGGAGAGGAGGAGTATGCGTACATCGCTCAAGAAGTTAAAAAACTTTTGAATGCGAACGTTCCACCTGAAGAAATAGCGCTCATTGCTCGTGAACACAAACAACTCATCGCACTTTTGCCATACTTGGACGCTCTTCATATCCCATATACATACATGCGCAAAGAAAATGTGTTTGATGAAAAGCATGTAGCTGAACTTATTACACTGTGTAGATTTTTGGCAAGTGTTGGAGCCTCTCAATTTGAACGAGATGATTTACTGCCAGAGATTCTTGCGTTTCCATTTTGGGGGTTGAGTCGTTTGAGTATATGGAACGTAGCAGAATATGCGAAACGAGAAAATGTTTCTTGGTTAGAAGCAATGAGAAAAAGTGATGATGTACAGATGCGCACACTTGGAACCTTTTTGATAGAACTCGGCATCGCAGCTCAAACAACGCCGCTTGAAATTATTTTAGACACACTCATCGGCACCAAAGACATGCCTCGTGTTGGAGAATCTCCAGATGATGACGAGCAAAGAGATATGTTCTCACTCTCGCTTGATACGGACTTTACTTCACCATACAAAGAATACTACTTTGGCAAAAATGCATTTGAAAATAATGCTAGTAGTTACATACATTTTTTGTCATCACTACGAGTATTTATGCAAGCATTGCGAGACTATAAAGAGGGCGAAGGTCTCCGCGTGTCTGACGTGGGACGTTTTGTTGACAGACATATCGAATACAATATCGCGCTTATCAATGAAACTCCGTTTGCACACAATGAACATGCAGTTTCACTTTTGACATCTCACAAAGCAAAAGGGCTTGAGTTTGCATATGTGTTCGTTGTTTCGGTGCATGATACTATCTGGGCAGGTAAAGGTAGACGTAACCTACTATCATTTCCGATTAACTTACCACTTACAACAACAGGGGATGATGAAGATGATTTTATTCGACTTTTTTATGTAGCCCTCACTCGTGCGCGCCATACACTCTATATCACACACCACAAAAGCCCGCTTCGATTCCTGAGCGCTCCAACCATTCCTGAAACATCTACACAAGCAGACCCAGTCGAAAAACCAGAACTCATCGCGGAGGGATTGCAGGTATATCATGCTCCACCATTTGCACACGATGAACTAGCTCTCTTAAAAAAACTTGTTGAAAACTACACACTCTCACCAACACATCTGAATAACTTTTTAAATATTATCGATGGTGGTCCTATGTTATTCCTAGAGCAGAACCTATTGCGTTTTCCTCAATCTAAAACAGTATCGAGTGTATATGGTACAGCTATACATAAAGCACTTGAAGATGCTCATGTTCTTATGCGAAAAGATGGAAAACTTCCACCACTTGAAACCATTTTAGAGTCATTTAGAAAAGAACTGAAGAGGGGTCGCTTGATTGATTTTGAAGAAGAAAAGCAACGAGCTCGTGGAGAACAGATACTCACAGGTTATTACACGCTTAAAAAAGATGCGATACGTGGGGAGCATATTGTTGAACTTAACTTTGCTAAACAACATGTTGTCGTAGACGGTGCAAAATTCACAGGAAAGATCGACAAAATAATCGATGACGGTGAAACATGGATTGTTGTTGACCTTAAAACAGGAAAAGGTTTCAGTGAGTGGGACGACCCAAAAGCAAAAGACTATAGCGAGATCAAGCTACACAACTACCGTCATCAGCTGATGATGTACAAGCTTCTCGTTGAGCATTCACGAGATTATAGTACACATGTCGTATCACAAGGAGTGCTAGAGTTTGTTGAAGAACAAGAGGGTAAAGCAGTCACTGAACTTACGCTTATATTTGACCAAAACACACAACAAGAACTGGAACGATTTAGAAAACTTGCTGTGAAGGTATACGAAAAGATAGTTGCGCTTGATTTCCCAGATACAACAGATTACCCAAAAACCCTCGATGGTATCATTCAATTTGAAGACGACCTGATAGCGGGAGTAGTGTAGACCTCTACTGAGACTGTTTGACAAACTATTTGTAACATGCAGAATGGTGGCAACCCTGTTCTTTTTTGAGGAGACTTACATGCGCTACGACCGTCCACAACCGCAAAGCCCCCGTGTTCTTCGGGAGGCGGTGATTGCGGTACGAGATGAGTGTTTTTCTGGTTTTCATATTTCTGAAACCACCCACAATAGAAGAAATTACCGGGGCGAAAAAATCTATGTTTGCTCTATTTTTTCTGAAGAGACCTACACAGTATGTGGGTGGATAACATTCTTTAGGAGAAAAACAGCTTACAGAAAACGTATTGTTGTCACCACAACTTTTATCTGTAACAACAACAGAACCCCGGAGGTGTTTGGTTTAGATATAGCACCTGAAATAACTGAAAGCGAACATTCGAGGATTACCAACACCTTATATGCAGGAATTGAAACCTATAACAGAATGCATGTCTAGTTACATCACAATAAAAGCACCCAAACGGGTGCTTTTTCTTTAGGTAACCAGTCCACGCCAGATGTGTTCAACCTGAGGCACAGGAGGTGGGTTATTATATGCTTCATGCAAGTCACACACGAGGTGAGGCAACTCAGGTTCTCCTTCTAATGTGCAGTATTCTTGAATTGTTTCAATCGGTAGATCAAAAAAACCATCGAGTGTGCAGACGCTTTTCTCGAAGAGAATTTTGGCGACTTTCCCGTAGGGGTTTTGATGACCAAAAAACTCAAGAATGTCCAGCGTGTAGACGTATTCATTTCTTTCAAGTGTCGAATGCGCTTTCGAAACTTTTATGTACATAGTCGCACGCATTTGTCTACTTGGAAGTGCTGGGTTGTTTTTTGTGGTACTCGTTTCGTATTTCGACAAAAGTTCAACGAGCACCCTCATGAGCTTCCCACGTTTGCGCTTTTGCTCTCCTGTAAGTGGCACAGCAGCACGCTCGACTACAGTGGATGGAAGATTCTCTTTTCTTGGCACAATGAGCTCCTTTGGTAGGTATCGTGTAAATCTACATGATGAAATATGCCTAGTCAATCAATACTAGACAATAAAAAAAGCCGCTTCGTAAGAAGCGGCTAGGTTGAGTGGGTGTTGCTTGTGTCAGGCAACAACGTGTTTGATGTGGCCGATGTACAGCCAAATCGTCACCGGAATCAGTACGGCGCAAGCCGCGATGTGCAACCCGGCGGAGACACCCTTCTCCGTTGCGAAGAAGAACATCATCAGGCCGAACAGCCCGAGGACAATGGCATTTGCGGCTGCAGTCCAACCACCGGCGTTTTCCATCTTGCGAAGGAAGGCACTGAAGCGCATGCGAGCACCACCTTGAAGCAGATGGTACTGGTACGCAACCAGTAGGTTGGTCGCAAGGAAGATCACGACCGACATCACCTGAATCGTGGGACTCACCTCGTCCGGAATCGATGGGTTAACCATCATGTAGAGCATGAGCAGCGATCCGTAGATCACGCAGATGCCCAGCAGGAACGGCTTGACTTTGTTGTAGGTGCTCATGACTGACCTCCGTGAGTATGCGCTATTACGCATTGGTTGATGAAAAGAACGAATTCAAACTACCACTATAATATATCATAGATAACTATATTTGTCAATAGCAACATCCCTTTAAATAAGGGGTATTCTAGTGCTACACTTTGTACATCATCTATGCCTGACAAATATACAGCCGTGTGGGTATCACACTCATCTATGGGCGACTTTCTCAAATGTCCACGCCTGTACTATTTACACAATGTCTACAAAGACCCAGTAACACGACAAAAGATGTCTATCGTAACACCGCATATGTCACTTGGTATTGCCGTACACGAAGTTCTCGAAGGTTTAGGAGATTTCCCAGCGCATGAGCGCATGACACGAGATTTGCATGCAACATTTGAAGAAGCTTGGCAGAGTGTATCTGGTAAAAAAGGTGGTTTTATATCTAAGGAACAAGAAATGGAGTTTAAAAATCGAGGTAAACAGATGATAGATAACGTCATCAAGAACCCTCGATTCCTCACCAACAAACGAATCAAACTTCCGCGCGAACAGATGAACCCAAATTTTTACCTTTCGGAAGATGACAACATCATTCTAAACGGCCTTGTTGACTGGATAGAATATTTACCAGATGACACACTGCATTTGATCGACTTTAAAACAGGAAAACATGAAGAAAAGGAACAGTCTCTTCAACTACCGATTTACCTTCTTCTATGTAATGCACTTCAGAAACGAAAAGTTTCTAGGGCAAGCTACTGGTATTTAGAGAGCGACAAGATGGTAGAAAAAGAACTACCTGATGCTATAACCGCCGAAACATCTGTTATTGAAATTGCTCGTAAAGTAAAAGAAGCTAGAGTGCTCGGAATCGACAAAGGAGGCTTTGATTGCCCTCAAGGGAAAGACGGGTGCACACACTGTCTCCCATACGAAGAGATACTTAAATCAAAACGAAACGAACCATCATCTGCAGAGTTTGTGGGCACAGGGGGATTTGGGCAAGATATGTACATAGTACATAAAGCATAGTAGGTATATACTTAAGAGTATCTATGGAATCATACACATATACACAATACGCGGAATTCATTAAACCAGATTGGGCTCCGCCTGCATGGCTCTTTGGCCCTGTGTGGAGTGTGCTCTATCTTATTATTGCAATTAGTTTTGGATACGTATTCTATAAATGGATAACTGGCAAACTTCCTTTTTCTATTGTTCTACCATTTGGGTTGAACCTTATCTTTAACGTTATATTTACTCCGATTCAGTTTGGATTACAAAACAACCTACTTGCAGCAATCGATATCATCCTTGTATTAGGAACACTTGTGTGGCTTATGGTTGCTATTTGGAAAAAATATAGATGGGTAGCGCTTGCAAATATCCCTTATCTTGCTTGGGTTTCATTTGCAACAGTGCTTCAGCTTACAATCCTCTATCTTAACTAACCCTATCCCTATGGAACTTATACAGATACTCATAAACTTCATCACGGGACTTGTTTACATCTTTATTGATGTTATCGAACACGTACTTACATTTATTGTAAATCTACTCCGACTAATCTCTTAGTCTTAACATTTATCGCTGTACGATTACAGGCGTTCCAAGAGGAGCCCAATCGTAGAGAATTTTTGCAATCTCTGGTGGAAGGTTAATGCATCCATTTGACTGATCAGTACCATATCTATCGTGCCAATATGACCCGTGGATAACGGCGCCATCTAGTGTAAAGTAAAGATTCCACGGCACACCAGGGAGATCAAATGGGACGTCACTCACCCCAGGAAGTGGTCCTTGCATATACCGGCTTGGTGTTTTTTTGTAGACACTAAAGGTTCCAAGTGGAGTTGGAGTAGAATCAATACCTGTAGATACTTTTGTCGTGAGATATAGATAATTTCCATCGTAGGCATATATCATGTGATCAGACAGATCGATAACGATTCTCTTAGTAGTTGCAACCTGTTGATTGCCAAGAATCTGTTCACCGTCGCTTTTTACAACTCGCCCAGCAACTGCTGGCACATACCAGTCTCCTTCTACGCGATCTGCGTATCGCAACCATTCATCAAAATATACACGATACCATGTTTGACCATTAACAGTTACTCTATTTTTTATTTTAAGAATCATGCCGTTACGAAGATCTGTCACTTCTTCATACTCAGTTCCTGGACCTGCATACGCGGGGATACACATACCTTCAAACTGAGGACCACAACTGCTTGTGATTTCTATATATTCATACGCTCCCTGCGCAGGGGTTGTGACTTGGCGTGTGACAGGTTTTTGTACAGCTTCTGCATGAACAACTACGGGCGCTGTAGATGTCAAAGAAGCTTCATTACGTGAAGCAAACAGTACGATGCTGCACACTATGACGAGAAAGATGAGAGTTTGGTTATACGTTGATTTCATAGACTAATCTGCATGCAATCAATAGATGGGCACATAGAGTACATATTATAACATATATTTATATATAAGTCAATATCATGATGCGCATGTGTATACTACACATATGCAGCCTTACACTCTACGCACAAGCTCTCGTGCACGCCATATACGTATATCCATCAGCAGAGAAGGCGAGGTGGTGGTGGTTGTACCTAGCAGGGTACCTCTTGATCAAGGTGCAGCGTTTGTCAAAGAAAAGTCTGCATGGATCGAAAGAACACTACAAAGAATACAACGCCAAAAACCCTCATATACAATTCCAAAAAGCAGGCGAAAGAATTACTTGGAACAAAAGGACGCCGCTTTCAACCTTGTGCATATGCGACTTGAGCACTTTAATCAATTCTACGGTTTTACCTGGAAACAGATATCCATAAAAAATACATCTTCTCGCTGGGGAAGCTGCTCTAGATTGGGTAACCTAAACTTTAATTACAAAATTGTTTTCCTTCCACCTGAACTTCAGGATTATCTTGTAGTTCACGAATTGTGCCATTTAGGTCAGTTCAATCATTCGCAGTCATTCTGGAATCTCGTCAAAAAAACAATACCTGAATATCTACGATTACGAAAAAATCTGCGTGATATAGGTAGTATGCAAGCAGACATGTAACGTATGTGCTTATCCACAGGCAATCTCTTGATGTAGAACAATCGTTCTAGTAGACTGGATACATGACAGAAACAGACAAAATCATCGCATTTTACGACGAACATGAACGTGTTCCTACGTACGAAGAAATGAAAAAGATTTTTGGTGTAAAATCCAAAAACACTGTTGCTTACAAAGTAAAGAAACTCATTGAGGAAGGGGTTCTCATAAAAGAAGGGCGACGAATCGTTATGGGAGTAGTAGGTGGATTCATGAAACTTGGAAACATTCAGGCTGGATTCCCAACAACAGCCGAGGAACAAAGCGAGATTGAAAAAGTATCACTCGACAGACTCCTCATGCGTCGTAAAGGAAGAACATTTCTTTTGGAAGTTCAAGGTGAATCAATGAAAGATGCTGGAATATTTGACGGAGACTTGGTTGTTGTTGAACGAGGACGAGAACCACTCAAGGGTGACATAGTCGTTGCTCAAATGGGGGATGAATATACCCTCAAATACTTTAATGTAGAACGAGGAAAACCTGTACTTGTCCCAGCCAACAAAAAATTCAAAAAAATCTATCCGGACCCTGATTCACTCCGGATAGAAGCGGTTGCAAGCGCCATTGTTCGTAGGTTCCGCTAATATACATATAATCCCAAAAACAAAAGATGCCCGAACGTTACCAAACGTCCGGGCATCGTCTAT
>ERZ724505.859-NODE-859-length-17925-cov-5.453050_pt1 | contig 17925 bp, 21 predicted proteins | sample MGYA00376038_ERZ724505 | MGnify/ENA primary metagenome ERZ724505 (study PRJEB28724, sample SAMN07190884) | wastewater metagenome | isolation source: effluent of sewage treatment plant in Hong Hong | place: Hong Kong | collected 2016-03-17 ... | reverse complement strand
ACGTATTGAAAAGGTACTCGCGCCGACACAGCACACCGGATTTAAAACGCCATATAATCCCGATTGGAAAGTAGACGCTGATGCCACGCGCCGAATGTACGAGGAGATGGAAGATGAAGGAACCGGTAAATAAATGTATGCAACAGGGCGGGGATAGTACGTGCTGTTTCCATGAGGAGTCGTACAGTAAACCTCAGCCTGGATGTCAGTTGATGTATACTGCTTGGCGCTGCTGCTTCTGTAATATGGTATTCCAGACATATCACGGCCCATACGCACCATATACCCCGTACGTAACACACACCTAATGGCTAGATTTACAGACCTTAGTGCAGTAATCGACCACGTTAAGGGTGGCGTCGATATCCTCAAATTAATCACTGAGGATACTGGCCATAAGCCACAGGGTAACGGCGGCGAAAATAATTTTATATTCTGCCCATTACATCATGAGAAAAACAAGGCATCATTTAATATCAATGTCCGAATGCAGATGTATAGATGCTTCGGAGGATGCCAGGATGGCGGCGATGCCATCAAATGGGTACAAACGTGGCACAATCTGTCCGCACCAGAAGCGGTCACCTACCTGGCTGACAGATTTAGTATCGACATTTCGCCCTTCATACGTCCTGCTACTAAAGAAGAGGAGATTAGAGATAGATTCCAGTCTATATTCGATGCTGCCGTGGAATGGTGTCATACCCAATTCGTAAATCATCCATCTATTTACCAATGGTATAAGACTGACACTGGTTTTACCGACGAGCAGATCGCACAGTATAAGATTGGGTACTGCCCAAGCACCACTATGATGGTGTCGTTCCTATTCAAGGCCATCAATGGTGTATCGCAGCATGAGATTAAGAAGCTTGAGCTTGACAATGGCACGCAGTTCGACGATGCTTTGGTGTACCCTGTTTACGACCTGTCGGGCAAGGCATCACGCATATATAGTAAGCCTCTAAATCCTCCGCCGACCGCTAGCTATAAGTATCTCGGCACATCTAACGCCCATCCACTATTCCGTAAGGACTTAGTGTATGGTCTATACCAAGTCCGCAAATCGATCAGAACAGCAGGTAATCGAGTCATCCTGTGTGAAGGGTTTAAGGCATGTATTGCTGCAGGTGGCGTTGCAGTCATGGGTACTGCAATTAGCGACGAGCAGCTGGCGACACTACGAGCTATTGGGGCCAAGTCGATTATTACCTGCTTTGATGGTGACCAGCCTGGATATATAGCATCTACTAAGGTAGTAGAGGAGTTATATAGATTTCGTGGTTTGATGGTGAAGATCGCACAGCTGCCGCTCGACACGCAATGTGATGGTCTAGTAAAGTCTCAGGGTAAGTCTGCGCTTGACGCGGTTCTAGCTAACGCCAAGCTGCCGATCGAATTTCTCGTAAGTACACGCTATGACATGTCAGGGGCGCTGTCGTTGGAGGCTAAGTATAATCTCTTAGCGGACGTGGCCCCGATAGTGTCGAAGATGAACGATGCTGAGATCGATATCACGGCAGGATATCTGTCAGGTGTATTAGGGGTCACTGATGAAGGTATCAGATCATATATACGCGACATCAGAGCAGTCAATTCAAAACTAGTTAATCATAAGGCAGAAGAAGCGGTCCTTAGATATACTATTCTTGAGCCAACCAATTGGGCCAAACTCAAGTCTAGCCTATTTACGCCAGACCATTTCTCAATGTCGGATCATGCCAAGATATTTGCGGCGCTTGAGAAGTCATATCTAGCACATTCGACTGGCATCACGTCACGTCTAATCAAGGATCAGGTGCACGTATTATATCATCAGGATGCAGAGCGGCTATCGGCAAGGCTTGATAATATTACAACATCCGATCCTGAATATAGTTTCGACGCAGCAGCCACTATTACGTTAGATCTATGGCGTCGCCGTACCACCATTAAGCAATCTGAAGAGCTAAAGTCTGTAATGCAGGACTTGGCCCAGACGCCGATGCAAGCCCTACACAAGTTCAGACGTGCAGCCATATCAAGTCTTGAGGTAACTGATAATCAGGCTTGCGAACCTCTAAAGGTTGCAGATAAGGTAGACCGTCTAATCCATGAGCGTATGGCGCTCGATGGTAAAGTCCTTGGATTTGATTTCTCGGCCTCAGGTATGCCAGTGCTCAATTCACTACTATCTGGCATTCAGAAGGGCCATTATTATGCCATTGCAGCTAACCAAGGTGTAGGCAAATCTGCATTTGCACTTAATATCGTAAATCCTATTGCTATTGATCAGCGCGTGCCGACCCTATGGATTCCTCAGGAAATGCCTGAGGAAGACCTCGTGATGCGCTTGCTGTCAATTCGCACCGGCATTAATAATAACATAATACAGTCTGGTAAGTTCAAGGACCATGATCAATATCTTCTCTATTGTAAGGCGCGCGATGAGTTTGCGAAGGGCAACCTCTTCTTCAGACGCCCAGTATCGGGTGATATTGATGAGGTCTATGCTATCATCGAAGAATATAAATTTAAGTTTGGTATCGAAGTCGTCGTGTGGGACTACATCCAACTCGTGGGTCCGACGCGAGATCAGATGGGACAGTCCAAAGAAGCCATCGTCTCATTCGCATCAAACGTCATTACCCAACGAGTCGTTGGTGCTCTCGGCCTCGCAGCTATTGTGGTCGCCCAGCTTAACCGGCAAGACTACGTTAAGGGCGAGGTTCGTGACGCCGAGAAGATGGGCGGGTCGTACAAAATCTCGCAGGACGCTTCAGATCTCATTACTCTAAATGAAAAGAGCCCCAAGCAGATGGAGGAAGAGGGCAAAGAGAAGGGTAATAGAATGATTAATCTAGACAAGCGTCGTGGCGGCGCGTCAGACATGCTAATACATGCAGATTATGATACATATAAGGACATCTCATTGCGCTTCCAGGAGCGTGTGAGTCCGCAGGAGGCGTTCGGGTATGGATCAACTCTCTCATAGTATTAAGATATCAGTTAGCATGGACGACTTGATGTATAATATTATAATATATTTCTTAATATTTATGGGCGGGCTCTATATAGTTAGAGAGCTAGTACTTGGATATTATAAGATAATAGAAATGATACACAAGCGTCGTGAGGCCAATAATGGAACTAATCGTTAGTATCATAGGTGTCCCGTGTGTCGGGAAGGGCGCGCTAATTAAGGCAGTACAAGATAAGATGCTCGATGAAGAGCCGGTTGGTGTGGTGACAACATCCGATATAGTCAAGCATCTATTGACTGACGATGATAAGAAGGCTATGGCTGGTGGTGGCCTGTTCCCGCGTGAGACTGAGCTTCGTGAGACACTATATCACACTATCAACGATGTGTTTGCGTTCGGCGCTAGCACGGTACTACTAGACGGATTCCCAAGATTTGATGATCAGCTACGTTGGCTGCGTCAAATGTTCTATGACCGCAATATCCAGATAGTACAGGTACTAGCGACTAGTGATTTTGAAATTGCTCGTAGGGCCGGTCTGCGTAATAGAGATGAGTTTGATAGTCCTATCCATGTGGCTCAACGTGTAGCTACGCAGCGTGCATTGCTTGGACCTATTGAGCAAATGATCTCAATGTATGGTATACCATATACATCAGTCATTAATGACGATCTTGATCGGGCCCGTGATGAACTAATTGGACGTATTAAGTGGCCTAGCAAGCAGCCAAAGCTTAAGAAGGAGCGTCGATAATGGCCTTTCTACACAAGAAGGGCGGCGGTGGCGGGCCCGATCCAATACCAGACGACGTGCGTCAGCATACCGGCTCTAATTTGCCTGGTGCCCAGCCTAAGCAGCCATCAGTACGTGCACCTGTCGGCGGAGCCCGTCTATGCCCGCATTGTCATAAGGATATAGACCGTCCACCATCACAAGACGTGGGAAATAATCCGGCAGTTATTCAACACTATCTAGACAGTATATTAGATAGTCGGGGGCGACTGTCGGAGTGGGAGCGTAGTTTCTTCGATAGTATAGCTGAGCAGTTCGAATCGCGCGGCTCATTAAGCGACAAGCAGTTGGCGACACTAACAAAGATTTATGATAAGGTGACATCATGAGAAATGGGTATCTAATAGGTGCAGTAGATCATGCAGCACCATCGGATCAGAACTGGAAGACAGCACTTGAGAAGGAGATTGTTAGAACCAATCTCGACCTGCCACAGGTGACGCTATTCGACCCAGCTGGCCCATGGAAGCTATGCGAGGAATTTGTTCATGGTCCATGGCGTCGTTCGTTCATCGAGCAGGTTAATATGAAGGCTATGGAGCTATCGCATTTTGCTATTGCAAATCTACCACAGAGCATATTCTCTGTCGGATCGATCGTTGAGATCGACGCATTCTGGCGTGATTCTAAGCCTATCATTATAGCGACCGACATTGCATATGGTAAGAATGTATACCTTACCAACCGCACGTCACGAGACCTATATATAGAGTATCCAGTCGGTTCTAAGCCAGAGGTATGGGTAACGTTCGCTATAGAGAAGTTGTTTGCTCTATATGACCAGACAAAGTCTTCATATCCATCTGATGAAGACATGGATTATAGTATCAATTACGAATTGCGCCCAGGCAAGTCGATAGAGAAGGCATATCCGTGCGATACACCTAAGATGTGCGCAGCTGGCGGTCCTAGCTCGCAGACAAAGATTAGATATTAACTATGTCAGATCACTCACTTAGACGTGCACTACCGACTCTACAATATATGATAGAGCCTGGGTGCCCGATTGAGGTTCCAATCAAAGCACCGGCCTATGACGGTGACGTCGGGTACGATCTCGGAGTCGCAATTAAGGACTCGACGATGATACTACCGGCTGGTGCGTTTATCGACCTGCCAACATATGTGCGGGTCGAGCTACCTAGTGGTATGTGGGGCGATATTCGTCCACGTTCGTCAACATTCTCACGCCGCAAACTAATGGTACTAGGTGGCACTATTGACAACGGATATCGTGGTCTGTTAAGTGTATTCGTATTCAATCCCAACCAGACCGATATTACAATACATCAGGGTGATTACCTTGCACAATTAGTACTGTGCCCAATTATTACACCACCGCTTGAGAAGGTGTCTGAGTTGTCTGTTTCACAACGTGGTGATAAGGGATTCGGTAGTTCAGGTGGATTCAAGCCACCACCTGAGTATAAATGTCCAACATGCCATGATACCCATATGGTTGGTGTTGCAGCTGGCGGTGGTAGAATAGGGTACCATATGAAAAGATGCCCAGCTTGCGCAGCACGTGAGCTTACTGAGAGACTGAGTGGACTGAAGGTAGAGGACTAACAATGTCGGAGCCGGTGCCTGAGCAGCAATTTAAGCAAGATTGTAGTCACTGTCGCCATATTTTTAAGTGTCGCAATCGACGCACCGCGCACGATAAGCCTCTTAGCGACCGTAATGATACCATTAATCTACTAGTATGTAGGCTCAAATTCGGTGTCAACAAGAACGGATCAGCCAGGACGTTGCTTCAACTATTTAGACCCGGCATGGTGAACTTGGTGTCGTCTGCCAGGAGCCGTGCTGGGCATCTAAATATAGATTTTGACGTTATGCTGATGGACATGCAATCGTTCGCGATTGAAGCCATTATGACGAAGTACAGAATCGGTGATTTGAACCCGATTACAAACTTTTTATTCGATATTAAATCAGGATATCTGGTTAAGTGGGCACAGTGGTACGTAACAAAGCAGCAGCGGTTCACGTCGCGTCATATGTTATCTGGTGGCAGCCCATTCAATGAGGGCTATGGCGATGAAGAAGCTGAATATGATACACAGGAGCAGCCAGCACCGGTTACATTTGGTAGCCTAGCCGATAGAGACCCAACTCAATCTGCTGCTGATAATATCCTAGATGCTGCAATGGAGGCATTCCAGAAACAGGACGAGCCGTCGATGGTAGACGATGTAATGGATATTATAGAGGACGGTGTAACTCTGAATGCCAATGAGTATAGAGTGTTCAAGTTCTGTTTGCAGAACGCCAATGAAAATAATAGTATTAGAATGATTGACGGCCTACATATTCATCTATCTAAGATAATGAATGTATCGAGGCCGCGTGTGACACGACTCTATAAGAGAGGTCGTGATAAGGTTATAAATGCTGTTAACTCGCGGAGACAGGCCAATGGCTAACGCGCAAACACCAACTAAGAATATTAAGTGCAGCGAATGTGGCAAAGACATAGAAGTACAGAAGTGGGCTGCGCGTATCCAGGCTTGCGACGAGTGCAAGAGTAGATCGACTGACGTTGACACAACCGAGACCGAAAAGCCATTGGCAGAGATGTCACCAGTCGACAAACTGCGTAAGACACAGACCATACTTGGATCTCTTGGGTTTAATCAGAATAGCCGTGGCATGGCCAAGCAGTATCAGAATGGCGATATATTCATACGTATAGAGCCAATGTTCGACCAGGGCACATCCATGACGCGTGATTATACCCTCGAGGGTATAATGGTCACGTCTCAGATATTTGTTCCTATTAACGACCCAGACATGGACACTAAGATTCCAAGCCTGTGTCAGGCTGACGTGCATGCGATCTTGACAGAACTTGATATTAAGGTCAATAGTCTTAAGCATGATCAGGTACACATTGATATGCTTAAGTGCTCACGCTGCGGCGACAATACAGCTGAATGGATTCATATAGATGGTCGCATACTATGCCTTGCTAAGTGCGCACCAGTCAAGCGTCCATATGCAAGATCATAGGCATCCGTGGCCATGGAGGTCTGGCCTTGCTACAACGAGTTATGATGAATGGCGTTTGTATTGGGATAGTCGAGAATATCAGGATAATGCCGCAGGATGCCCGGCCTGTGGACGAGATTTACACTATTCGTCAGACTTTGAACGATCCGTCTGTGAAGTATGTGGATGGGTATCCGGGTCGCATGGCTTTCCACTTTACCGCCAGCCGATGCCACTTTCCGAGTTCCACACAGTCCTTGGTATGGTGGCAGAGATGCGTCGTTGGCGGCAAATCAATTCTCACGAAGTGCAAGAGATGGTTGAAGCATATGCGCCATATGGCAGCTTCTATCGTCCATACTGGGAAATGGACTGATGACTAAGCCAATCAAACGCTTGCAGCCGATGGATGTTGATGATGCTATGGACGGTCTCAACAATCCAGCTAAGGGTGACATTCGCATTATTCGTACTGTCAACCTGACGGTACCGATGGATACCATCGATACAGCCCTAGTTGGCGCAGCGTTTGATTTGATGTCACAGAACCCGCCTGGGCCAGATTACAAACCAGACCCAATTAGCCCAGGTAGCTATGATCTTGTAATAGCTATTCACATACGTAAAGCAGACAATCATACATTGCATTAATCAACCAATACGTCGCACTCCAGTATAGAGAGTCGGCAACGACTACTCGTGCCTCATATTATGAGCCAGCCCAAAGACTTCACGCATCTGCACGTTCACACTACGTTTAGCCTACTTGATGGTATATCATTTAGAGAAGATCTATTAGCAAAGGCAAAAGAGTTTAACATGAGTGCTGTGGCCGTAACGGACCACGGTTCGCTATATAATCATGTTTCATTCTATCAGGCTGCAGCTAAGGCTGGCGTGAAGCCAATCCTTGGTATAGAGACATATATTGCCCCAGACTCGCGCCATAATCGCAAGTACGAGTCAAAGAAGGAGCTTGAGAAGGGCGACATCTCAGCGCATTCATATCACCTAGTTCTACTGGCCAAGAATCACCAGGGATATAAGAATTTGATGAAGTTAAGCTCTCTTGCGTATAGAGAGGGCTTCTATTATAAGCCGCGAATCGATCTTGAGATTCTAACTCAGTATAAAGAGGGTCTCATTGCGACGTCGGCATGTATAGGGTCCATAGTTGGTCAGTCTATTCTACAGGATCGCAAGGATCTAGCAGTAGAGTGGATTAATAAGTTTAGATACCTATTTGGTGAAGATTTCTATTTAGAGCTAATGCAGCACGACATGCCAGAAGATAAGATCATCAGCGAGGCGCTGATTGACATGGGCAAGAGTCTAGGTATTCCGCTCATTGTGACAAATGACTCGCACTTTACTGAACGAGACGATTCACTAGCACAGGAAGTGGCGCTGTGTCTAAACGGCCACAAGACCTTGAGTGATCCGACGCACTGGAAGTTCGACGGTCAGGGATACTGGTTCAAGTCTACAGAGGAGATGTATGACTTAGTGACTCGTGCCGGATACCCAATCGAGGCAATGACCAACACGGTTAATATCGCCAATAAGATTGAGGATTACGCCTTCCGACTTGCGTCCAAACATGGGCATATGGTTCCGTTGTTCAAGGATAGCCATGGCAATAAGTGGACGTCTGACGATGCGCATCAGAAGCTTGTCATGGCATGCTGGAATGGTATGGCCGAGCGCGGCCTACTTGGCAAGCCTGAGTATGAAGCTCGACTGACCCAAGAGCTTGATACGATGCATCGTAAGAACTTTTCTAGCTACTTCCTCATTATCGCAGATATTATTAGATTCATCAGAACACTTGAGACGCTTCCGCCGTTTGGTCGCGGTAGCTCAGTAGGATCATTAGTGTGCTATGTCCTTGGGATCACTGCGATGGACCCGATCCGGTGGAACGTCCCGTTCTACCGATTCATTAATGAGGGCCGTAAAGACCTTCCTGATATCGACACTGACATTTCTCAACGTCTACGCCCGGCGGTTATCGACTATATTGTTAAGACTTATGGCAAGGAGCACGTAGCTCTAATTGCCACGTTCCAGACTCTAGCTGCCAAGAAGGCAATCGATGATGCCGGTGCGGCACTGGACGTACCTCCGGTTATTCGTCGTCAAGTCACTAAATTAATTGGTGAGACTGTTAAAGATGACAAGCTTGAGGAATTGCTTGCCACCAATGACGAAGCACGTAATCTAATGCAGGGCCACCCAGGCTGGATCGATATTGCACTAAAACTTGAGGGTGTACACCGCAACACTGGCCTACATGCAGCTGGTGTGGTGATCTCTAATGATCCACTTGATGAGTGGGTCCCGCTTGGTCGCGATAGCGACGGGTACCACACGACGCAGTACGATATGATCGATGTCCAGGCGCTTGGACTTCTAAAGCTCGACATGCTTGGACTTAAGGCTATCGATACCATATACGATACCATCGTCACAATCAAGAAGCTGCATGGTGTCGACATTGATGTATATAATCTACCGCTAGACGATCAGCGGTCGTACGATACAATTACGAAGGGTGAATTTGTATCTATTTTCCAGTATGATTCTCAGGGCATGCGCAATATGGCTAAGAAACTACAGCCAAAGAGCCTTGAGTATCTTATGGCCTTGAACGCTCTGTTCCGACCTGGGCCAATGGAACCGCAGAAGGTAACACTACCTGATGGGACCGTAGAGGAACGACCGTCAATCGCTGATATTTATCTTGAGCGCCGCCATGGTCGCCAGCAGGTGGAGACATGGCATCCATCGCTCGATAAGATCATGGCTGACACGTTCGGCATGCCCCTTTATCAGGAGCAAATCAGCGAGATGGCCAAGGCCATAGCTGGTTTTACCGATACTGAAGCTGATGAGTATCGAGCCGCTATCGGTAAGAAGAATAAGGAGAAGTTCGATGCAGCCCAAGCAAAGTTTAAGCATCACGGAATGGCGAATGGCCATCCAGAAGCTTTTATGGATTTTCTTGTGGCTGCCCTTACAGGTTTCGCTCGTTACGGCTGGAATCGTGGTCATGCTGCTGGGTATAGTTATATTAGCTATGTCACTGCTTACCTTGAAACTCACTACCCAATAGAGTATTATACTGCTCTCCTCAATACAAACCTAGGCAAGGCTGAAGAGTTAACAACACTCCTGGGTGCTATCATGCAGAAGGGAGTCGAGATTAAGCCACCTGACATTAATACATCAGGTCCATATTTCTCGACTGACGGTCGCTATATCTACATGGGCCTATATTCTGTGAAGCAAATGGGTGTTGAGGCACTAATGGGTATCCTATGGGACCGCGAGCAGCGTGGTCAGTATACTAGCTACCTAGATTTTATATTCCGTGCTTGTACACTACCTACTATCCCAACCGATCACAAGATATTTAAAGACATAAAGCTTCCTGAATGGAATTTTGAGAAACAGCCAGAAGTACCGCCATCATATCAGATTAAGTCAGTTAATAAGACTGTAATCGAAAATCTTGTGAAGGCTGGGTCATTCTCGTGGGACACAAGTTTTACAGATAAGGATAAGATTTCGGTCATCGAGAAGGCGCAGAAGATGGCTAAAAAGAAGAATGTAGATCCTAGTATGTATGGCCTACAGGTAATGGAGGCTGTACTACCAACATGCAGCGGCAACGAGTTCTCTAAAATGGAGCGTTCAGCACTTGAGCGTGAAGCACTCAATTTCTATGTGAGTGGACACCCTGTTACTGTATATACTCGATATTTCCCGACGCTGCACGCTGAAGGTCAGCTAATCACACCTTCTCAGCTTAAGAATTGCGATTTACAGAGTGCCATCGTTATACTTGGTCTCCTACAGAAGAAGGAGATGAAAATGACGAAGAAGAATAAGCCATACTTACGACTCATGATCCAAGACCATTTCGGTGAGGTTGGCATAAATGTGTGGGATCCATTAGCCACTCAGGTATGGCCTGGACTACGTGAGGGTGGTATCGTATTAATTCGTGGAACCACACAAGAGCCATTCTTTGATGGCGGTGGTGTTGACCTATACGTCCGTGGCGTCCACGCTATACTAAATGGTTTGCCAGTACAGGGGTATATGGTTGATGACCCCGATAAGGTCCATGAAGTTGTAGCTAAGATTGGTATACCGGCTGGCAAAATCGCTAGTATACCTGGATATGGCACGGTAGTACACTTGCCACAAACATACGCCATTCAACCCGATATTCTAGACAAATTCGTTAATACCACAGGCATCAAGCTAGCACTAGCGGTGTGACCATGAGTATCTCACAGGAAGCAGACATCTTAGATGTAGTACGTAGGTTGCGCCAGACGGTTAACAGTCTTGATAACGCCAACTTCTTGACTGATAAGGTCAATATGCTTGGCGATCCAATGCTATCGATCTTAGTCGAGAAAGCTGTAGCTAGGATATCAAGCGCATCTGAATTAACGTCTAGTCTACTTAAGCATATCGAAAATAATCGTACCTACAAAGAAATAGTTAAGAAGTATCGCGCGCCATCTGTCGAGGTGACAGCTGACGACGCAACTGAAATCATAGATGAATAGGAGATATTATGTCAGAGATTCGCAGAGCAGATGGATTGGGTAATATGGAGCCTAAGAGTCTTAGTCGATACTTTGGCGAGACCGTGCGTCGATGCACGACATGTCAGAAGTCTAAGCTATATATTAAGATGAAGCTTGAGAGTTCAACCGTACTTGAGTGCCCGAACTGTGATGAGACTTTCACTGTTCCGAAGGGCACTGAGAACATGCCATAATAGGTGACATAATGGACGTCGTTCTTATTGATTACGCCAGAGACCCGCTTGAGAAGTTGTATGGTGCTTACCGCACTTGCTATACCCAGCTGACACCACGCGAAGTGTGGGAGAAGATCGCGGCTGGTGAGACATCTCATGAGAAGGTCAAGGAGTTCGTACAGCAGCGGCTCGCGACAGGACACGTATCACCACTTGAGCAGGTAGTATTCTGGTTCGGTATCTCAGGTGTATCTCGTGCACTCTCGCACCAATTTGTGCGCCATCGGGTCGGTATTTCATTCGAGCAGCAAAGCCAGCGGTATGTAAAGTATAAGCCTGGTAAGTTCGAGTTCCTGACTCCGCCATCTGTGGCCAACCACAAGGATGTCAGAATACAGTCCCAGTATAACGACGCCATGGAAACAGCGGCCAATGCATATCAGGCGATGATTGACGCCGGTATTCCAGCTGAGGATGCACGTTTTGTGTTCCCGAATGCCATGCCGACTAATTTCCAGATTATGGTCAATCTGGCCGAGCTACTCCATATTGGTGATCTACGGCTTTGCCATCGCGCCCAGTGGGAGATCCGCTACATGGTCGGCAAGATGCGCGCTGAGGTGCGCCGTGCAGTGCCTGAGTTAGCGGCCCAGATGCAGCCTAAGTGTGGCGATAAGCGTCTCGGCTATTGCGACGAGGACTATGAAGCATATAAGAAGTGTCCGCTTGCAGCCGCACGTCCACACAAGAATGATATGATTAAGTGGGTAGCTGGTCGATCATTGAATGACGAAGATGTGGAGGTTAAGTGAGTAATCCTAAGTATAAGCACCCTATGGGATATTATGTAGAGTTTGAGGGCATAGATGCCTCAGGTAAGTCATCGCTCATGGATGCCGTTGCTACTGAGCTAGAGCTTAGTAGAATAATGGTGGAGAAGACCCGCGAACCTGGCAGTCAGCACGACAAGATTACAACTGCGATACGCGAATTGTTTAAATCAGGTGTAGAAATAGATCCACTGGCAGAAGTATATTTATTTGCTGCCGATCGTGCTCAGCACCTTCGCAAGGTTGTAATGCCCAAGTTGGATAGGGGTGTTACGGTATTGCAGGACCGTGGCATATGGTCCACAGTAGCATATCAGGGCTATGGTCGTGGTGTGTCAATGGAGCTTATAATTCTCATGAATAAGCTACTAGCTGGCTTAATGCCACCTGACTTAATTGTATGGGTTGACACGCCTGTAGATGTTGCTGCGGGACGTCTGTCGACCAATCGTACAGATCAGATTGAGGTATTTAATAAGCTTTCTTTCCAAGAGAAAGTATATAAGGGATATCTTGATTTATTCAACAAGAAGACTCCTGAATTATTCTATGTTGATAGCCCGCCTGTCGTAAGGCTCGATGGTCGTCGTACCCCAGCTGAGTTAAAGAAGGATGCTATTGCTGCTATCCGTGACGCCGCACCATATACTTCTGGAAGGCTAGCGACACTATAATGACTACAATACTGCCTATCGTAGTAGTTATTGTAGTATGGATAGCATCTCGCGGATATATTAGAGGCGTGCTGGACGAAGTTTTCCATCGATATGATGGATATGTCGAGCGTAGTCGTCACCGCAGCAGGTCATGGATACGCAGAAAGTTTAAGCTAAATGATTGAATTCCGCGCCGTAGCATATTCAGACATACATTATCATCACTATGATAATGGCCTTACTATAAACGATATTAATAATATCGAGGCCGAAGTGCTTGAAGCTGCACGTGAGCATCAGGCTAATATAATATTGCACGGCGGCGATTGGTTCCAAGCCAGGAATCCGCTACACTCGCTGCGCGCTATGCGTGATGCCAACCTTAAGAAGAAGGCTCAAGAGTTTCAGATGGCCCTTCTGCTGGGTAACCACGATCGAGAGGGGCGTAGCGCACACTCTGGCCACGCGTTGATGCATCTGCCGGTATTTAAAGAATCAGTCCCAAACGTACTGATAATGGACGAGCGTAAGCGATATAGACTCGATCCATCTAACAGCGACCTAAAGATGGTATTAGACATTCATGCTGTACCGGCTGGACATAGTATTGAGATAGCACCATTTGAAGAGGCAGGTGCAGACCTTAATTTATGCATGTTCCACGACATGATTAAGGGGTCGTGGCAGCAGAACGGCATTGAGGCCAAGCACGGATTAGATCCTGCTGTACTGGATCTGCCATGGTTTGACCTAGTACTTGGTGGCGACAACCACGTCGCACAGGAACTCAAGCTATCTAATACCAAGGGATACTATATTGGTGCACCATGTCAGCATAACTGGGGTGATGCCAAGCAGGACCGTGGATATGTCAAAATCACGGTCATTAAGGATGGCGGCACCAAGTGGGTTGATGTACAGCACATATTAACCAAGACACCTAAGTTTATCAAGATTCAGGCCACCATTGATACGCCAGAATCAGCCAAGAATATAGTTAAGACAGTAGCTGGATGGAATGCTGATAACAGATATATTGGCAATATTGTGCATATTACCCTAATGGGCGACGGCGCGCTACTATCTAAAATAAAGGCACACGTCCTTGAGGATCAGCTAGCTAAAGAGGTTAAAGCACGTAAGGTACAAGTAACCATAGAGCCTACCATAGTTGTTCGTGAGATGGTCCCGGAACTACGTACAACTAGAACACCTGATGAAGATTGGCAAGTATATATAAGATCTGGAAAACTGGATCTAGACGGTGTTAGTCAAGACCAGGTAATTTCAATGGGCCTGGAGGTATTGTACAATGCTAGGTAACTATGGTTCCACATCATATAGTAGTCGAGGACGTGCAAGAATACAGATCCATTAGTTCTGAGTTTTCAGCTGTAATAGACCGGATTCTTACTAAAACAACAGTAGATGGTGACGGCGACATATTGCTCAACGGACTAGAGCGAATCGTGCCACCAAATACTATAATATATCCTCACGAAGCCGAAATGCACGTTAGCTCAGGTGGAACTATAACGTGTGTCGTGCAGGTATTGCCGTTTGCTGACGGAGATGTGTAATGCCAGAGTTGGTAGCTGCCAATGTAACAGGATTGTTCTCATATGGAAAGCAGTCAACTGTTGAGCTTGGTAATCAAGGGCTTATACAGCTAACCGGTATTAATTACGATAGATTAACACAAGACGCGAACGGCAGCGGTAAGAGTTCACTGTTCAACGCTATATGCCACATCCTATATGGCGAGTGCCCAGTTAAGGGCGCTACCGATACCACTATCCTGAATAAGGTATGGGATAATGGATATTGGGGCATGCTCAAGTTTAGGGGCAAGAACAATAACCTGTATAGACTGGTCATTTCACGTAAGTGGAAAGGTGAATATCCAGATGCTTCAAGCGAAACAGACCCTTGTGACACGCACGAGCAAGGCCATCGGGTGGACGGCACCGATGTGTATCTACACGAGTGGCGCGATGGCAAGTGGTATGATATACGATCTGCAAAATCAGCAGAAACTCGTACTGATGCCATTAGGAAATTTGGACTATCATACAAGCAGTTCCTTACCACCTCATATCTTGCACAGCAGACTGGCCTTCTCCTTGTAACCGGTACCAACAAGGAGCGTATGGCCATCGTGACCGAGCTAACCCAGATGGGAGTCTGGGATAGGGCGGTCGACTTACTACGCGAGCGACTTAAGCAGAAGAGTCAGGTAGTAGCTGAAGCAAATGCTAAGATATCTGGTCTACAATCTGCTTTGTCAATGGTACCGCCCGAGATTCCTGCAGAAGAGATTATATTGCTGCAAAGTCAGCTTGTGTCGAACACTGCGGCTATACAGCACGGCAGAGATTTTATAGCATCAACGGAAGCGGCGTTAACTAACAAGCGCTTAACTAGAACAAATTTGTACGCTGATCTATTAAACGCTCGTCAAGAGCGCAACTCGACTACTGATAGAGTCAGCAAGGTGATGGCTGAGCTAGCAAGCCTACGGGCGACGCGTAACAGTCTAGTGCCAGCACAGCCTAAGATAGACATGAAGCTGGAAATGGAACCAGTGTCTATTGCGGCAGGTATCCAGGCATTGAAAGCACAAATGTCAGGCATGATGTCTGGTGCAGGCAAGTGTCCACGATGTGCGTCAATAGTCACGGCAGATCACATAGAGGCTGAGCGTAGACTGCTTGAGGCGCAGATCAGCAACCTAACAGTGAGTTATAATAACGCGCTTAGTGCTGTTACAAAGGCGCGCGCCGAAGCAAGCGACATCGCGACACAAGAATATAATGCTAAGATTGCACAGTTAGACGCCGAGATTTCGACTAAGCTAATAGTCCCAAGCACGGTAACAATAGATCTTAGAATAAAAGAAGCTGAGGCACTTGTAGCTGCGATAGATGCAGAGATTGCTGCGTCTAGCTCTGCGATACAAGCCCAAAATAATGATATTAATACTAGAGTATATAATGATCAAATAATACGTAGTAAAATAGCTGCCAATGATCAGAATATACAACAGCGCACCAAGCTACAGCTTGAGATAGAGTCAATCCAGAAGAGTATTGAAATATTGCAGACAGATATTAAGGCAATCAACGTCTGTATCAAAGGCATGGGCGACAAGGGTATTAAAGCCCATAAGTTCGGTACTATTATCGCAATCTTGAATGAGATTATTAAGGATTATATCGACGTACTGACAAATGGTCAGGTACAGGTATGGTTCTCGCCATTCCGTGAGAAGGCTAACGCTAAGAGCGCTGATGATGTGGTAGCCGAAATCCAGATAATGGTCAAGGAAGGCCCAAAGGAAGAAATCGACGTCGGCATGTATAGCGGTGCCGAACGCCAAGAAATCACCCTTGCCATCATCTGCGCTTTCTGGCAGCTTGCGATGATGCAAAACGGCGGAACAAATGTACTGTTCCTCGACGAAATCTTTGGAATGCTATCGAATGCACGCTCAGACCTTGTTCTTGCATTACTTGACAAATTGAAGCAGACGCACTATGGCACGATAGTCGTCGTGACGCATTCCGACTACGTAAAAGACCAAATGCAGTACGACAACGTTTGGACAGCTGAGAAGCGTAACCATCTGTCCACACTAAGGAGCCTAAAATGAGTGAGGCAGTACAGCAGGAAGTAGTCAATGAAGCGCCATCACAGCCTGAGCCTCCTAAGGTTAGGTTTATTCCGCGCGCTCAGCCATATAATATTAACCTAATAGTCGATGCATCGGTCATTGACCCTAAGCTTGATGCATTCTGGGAGTCAAAGAAGGATTCGATTCCGCAGCATGTATTTAAGCGCGCTGCTAAGGGGTTCCGTAACTGGACGCGTGAGCGCGTAATAAAGATTATGGGCGGCGAAGTGCAGTTTTATAGGCCGGTATTCATCGAGTACGTTGGCGACCTTGGCCAGAAGTATGACGGACGCGAGATCCTGATTTGGGGCGACTATACATACGTTAAGCAGGATACTCACTACCTAGTGCAGGGTGCTGTCTACCTTGAGCCTAAGGTAACATTTAGTGAGCCGCCGCCTGAGAGATTCAGCGTTAATGCTGCGCTTCCGTCTGAGGAAGATGTCCAGGCCCAGCTTGATGTGAGACTGGCACAGTATCAGGGCCAGTATCCGATCAAGAAGGAAGACGGCTCAACAGAAACACCTGCACTAAATGATGATCTTGCCATCTCGTGTGGTTTCGAGACGTTCAAGCAGATGGAGACTACGCTACGTCGCGATATTGAGAGCGGTATGGTTCGCGAGCAAGAACAGGCGTCCATAATGCAGGTTATGGTCAAGTTGATGATGTGCGCTAAGATTGACCCAGCACCTGATCTTTGGGTGCAGGCACGTACCAATGAGAGGATTGCTGAGCATCGTCAGATATTTAGAAATGACGATACCATCATGAAGGTTTTTGGCGCGCGTAGTATGCAAGAGGTATTTGACCAGCTTGCTGCACAGTCACAGCATAGCCTGATTCAAATTCTAGTGTTGCGTCAGTATGGGTTTGAGCGCAATATTGCCCTAGACGGCGAGGACCTACCACATGGTACTAAGTCTTTGTCGAACGCACATATTTACAGCGATCGCGTCAAGCACTACATTCTGAATAATTTGCTTGATTCTGTCGAGCCTAAGCAGGAGACACCTAATGAGAGTACCAGCACATAAAGCAGGGTCTGTACGTAAGCTATTTGATTTCCAGTGCGGATCGTGCAACAAGAAGTTTGAGTCTATGGCACGACAGAGCGAGATCGATAATAAAGAGATACTCTGCCCCGACTGTCAGACACCAGCGACGAAGCTTATATCTGCTGTCGGCGTCGACTCGCAGGCAGCAGCTTCTTGGCGTCGTTAGTTCAGGTGA
>ERZ724505.857-NODE-857-length-17927-cov-5.601723_pt1 | contig 17927 bp, 19 predicted proteins | sample MGYA00376038_ERZ724505 | MGnify/ENA primary metagenome ERZ724505 (study PRJEB28724, sample SAMN07190884) | wastewater metagenome | isolation source: effluent of sewage treatment plant in Hong Hong | place: Hong Kong | collected 2016-03-17 ... | reverse complement strand
TTTGTGTTCTACAAAGTTCACGGCGGAACAGTTTGGCGTTGTCGCAGTTCAGTCGGCACCAGTTACACCGATTCGATCACCAACGTCACTGCGGGCGGATCAGCCTATCAGAGACTGTCGATTGAATTCCGCGCGATTGATTCAACGCTGGGTGAAGTCTCGTTCCTGATTGACGGTGCGGTGGTCAACGATTCCAACAACCGGCCAATTAAGCACCAGATCACGTTCACGGGTGCAACTGAGATGCAGATTGGCGCTGGCGTCAAGAACGGCGGCACCAACCTTGAAACGCTCAACGTCGACTACTTTGCTTGGCGTTCGTCTCGGTAATTACCTTCCCCCCACTGCAGTCGTTTAACAACCGTCCACCCAAGGCCCGGCAGCCTCAAATCAAGTTCCGATCCAGAATCGGAGGAGTAAGAAATGAACATTTTGCAACTTCGGAATCTTCACCGGGCCGCAACTTCCCGGACCAACAAATTTCGCGAGTCCGACACGGTGCGGTTCTATACCGACTTTCGAACAGCTCTTCTGGAAGGGGAACTGTCCCACGACGAGTTCAGCATTGCGGACGTGTTTGACCACTTCGTCGAAGACGGCCACGAGTTACGGCAGAAGTTCAACCCGAACAAGCGGGTGAACGACTCGATCAACATGGAACTGCTGGAAGACGCCGCGTACGTCAGCACCACGGCGTTTACCAACATCACGGGCCAGATCGTCTACTCCAAAGTGATGGAGAACTGGAATCGGCCCGACTTCATCGGTGACCAGCTTGTTGAGACCATCCCAACCCAGTTCGACGGCGAAAAGATTCCGGGCGTCGGTCTGATCGGTGACAAGGCGGCGATTGTGCCTGAGGGCAAGCCTTACCCGATGGCTGGATTGGCTGAGCAGTGGGTTGACACTCCGCAGACCATCAAGCGTGGTTTGATCGTAGGTGTCACGAAAGAAGCTGTCTTCTTCGACCGCACAAGTCTTGTTTTGCGGAACGCTGGGGAAGTCGCTGAGACAATCCGCATCTCGAAAGAGAAGCGAATCCTGGACGGTGCTCTTGGGATCTCGACCCTCTATCGTCGGAACGGCGCAGCGGCATCGGCGACCTACGGAGACAGTCCTTTCGACAACCTTGCCGCGACGAATGCGCTGGTCGACTATACCGACATTGAAAACGCCAACCTGCTGTTCGACGGCATGACCGATCCGATCACGGGTGAGCCGATCATGGTCAGTCCCGACACGTTGATTTACCCCACCGCTCTCGACATGACTGCCCGGCGAATCGTCAACGGTACGCACGTTGAGCAGGGCACGTACAACGGCACGCCAGTGACCCGCAGCCCGAATCCTCTGTCTGGTCGGTATCAGTTCAATCTATTGACGAGTCCCTACGTCAAGAACCGCACCAGCAGCTCGACAACGTGGTTCATCGGGCAGCCGAAAAAGGCGTTTGCCTACATGGAGAACTGGGGAGTCACGGTCACCCAGGCTCCCAGCAACTCCGAAGCTGAGTTCAGCAATGACGTGGTGTCACGCTTCAAGGTCTCAGAACGCGGTGCCTTCGCCGTGCTCGAACCACGATACATGGTGAAGTGCACCGCGTAGTTGTGTTTGATCGTCCGTTGTGGCTTGGTCTCAATTATGTCCCGCCCAAAATCGAGAGTGAAAGCTAGTCCCATGGCAATTCAACAAATCGGCCCAACCTCGTCAGTTGGGTCGTCAGTAATCATCGAATCGAAACAGCCTCCCACTGTCGACGACTTGCTCGTGCGTATCGCCGAACTGGAGGCAGCAAAGAAGGCCGCAGAGGAAAATGCGGCTGGTTTTCGCGAACAGTACGAGACGCTGAAAGCTCGTGGCCCGATCTCGCGAGAGATGACCACCACAACTACCAAGCCCACGTTCAAGTTCACGGTCACCAGCGAAAGAGGCCAGGCGACGTTTGATGTTGTCGACGAGTCGGAGGCCAAGCGGTTGTACTGCATCCAGTTCCGAATCGAGCCAAGCGATTTGGCTTTGACAGTCACTTCCGACGAATCGGAACGGCGAAAGGCAACGGTGTTGCAGCAGTACAAAGAAGCAGGCGTCAAGCCTGAGGATGTCAAGCCCGTCTCTCTGATGGTTTAGTTGTTTCTTCAATTACAGCGAGGGAAATCGTGGCAACAGTCCTGCAAAACCTGCTGACTAGGAAGGCGAACATCGCGGCGGAACTGGCTGCGATGAGTGCCACGTCTGCAGGAGGAAAGCCCGATGCCGGGAAGTCTGGCGTCGGGCATGTTGCTTACAGAATGTCGCTGCTTGAGGAGCTAAGACTCATCAACGAATCTATCGACAAGGAAACTCTGAACTCCTCAGATGGAGACTCTACCCACTTCGAAATCGTGTCAGAGATGATTCCATGACCGGGCACCAGGGCAACTACAGCAACGATCACCTGTGGTGGGACAACGTCGAGACGCTGACAGGATCCCTCAAGCGAACGAACGCATCGACCGTCACGTTCACGAGCAACTATTCATTTCGCGGCGACATGAGCCGGAACGCTCAGACGTACCTTTCGCTCGTTGTGTCGGATGTCGAACAACTTTGGTCAATCCCAGCGTCTGAAGTGGGCGACAACGAGTTGATGGAAACTGACGAATTGACCGACTCAGACGGTGTCGTCTGGGTGATTGATCAGGCAACACTGATCACGCTCGGCACCTCCAAGCTGTTCTGGCTCGCGGCAACCCACAAGAAGCGATAGACATGCCGACCACGTCAATCCTGCTCAAGTCGATGGAAGCGATCAAGACCGTGATTCAGGCTCTGAGTCTGACCGGGATTGACTCCACCAATAACATCCTGATTCGCAAGGTGCCGCGCGACATCGAAAAGGACATGCCGCCCAACGTCCCAGCAGTGGATCTCACTCCTGCTATCACCCCGTTGCCAGCGATCCTGATTGCCCCAATTGGGGCGGAACAGTCTGACCCTTTGGCGGGGACTCTCTATCGGGATCAGGTCAACTACCCGATCCAAATTCTGTTCTACGATCAGGACAACAACGACCAGGAACTGAACGCAGATCGGTATTACTTGTGGCGTGAATCTGTTCGTCGAAAGCTCAACAACAGCCGATTGTCAGGCGTCTCTGAGGTCGTGCGGGTGCGAATTGAACCAGCGGAAATCGTCAATCCGGCTCTCTGGCTAAAAGGCAGATTCGCAGGCGGGCTCAAGGCGATTGTTACCTCGCGGGAGTCGCGGACATGAGTTCGGTGGTTGACGCAGAGGCCGAAGTCAAGAAGGTGCTCGACGAGGTCGTCTCCAATCTGAGCAACGCCAATTTTGGCTACTCGTTCGACACGGTGGGTGAGTACCTGGCGAAGGATCACACGCGATTCTTCGAGGAGCAGCGTGACCCCACTGGAGCACCATGGAAGCCGTTGAGCAATCGCAACGTTGATAGTCGATGGTTGCGTCAACTGGGTGGCGGAAAGGTTGGGTCAGGACGAGAGGGCAAGATCCTGGAGCCCCTTTTTCTGGCTCAAGGGTTTAAGCCGGATAACACAATCCTGATCGACACTGGAGCACTCCGAATCAGTCTGGCTTACCGCGGCAGTCCCAATCACGTCGAGATCGCCAACGCACTCGATTTCGAATTCGGGACGTCGGTGGAGTACGCTTCACTCCATCAATACGGCGGCACATCGCGAACGTACGACGAGCGGTCTGAGAGATGGATCGACATCGTCACGCCAGCGAGGCCGATGGTCGGATGGAGTGAACAGTCGGTTAACGAAGCGGTGGAGATCGTCGCGGACGAAGCCGTCTTGATTGCAATCTCTGGGCTCTAGGAGGTGTGGCATGGGTGTAGACGGCTGGCAAGTGAAGGCGTGTGCGATTGAGTCCCTGCCGTTCGGGTCGGGGGCAACCCCGATTGAGTTGCTGAGCGAATCGATTGCCAAAACGAACACACTGCTCAATACGCAGGGATTTTACGGAACGAGATCCAAGCACAAGGAGCGGTCACGGATCGGTCCAACATCAGTCGGTGGGCAACTCAGTTTTGAGATGTCCCCCGCCGTCATGGTCTTTTTCTGGCCGATGATCCTGGGTGCCGATGCTTCCGGAACGACGTTCGCGCTGGCTGAGACGATGCAGAGTTTTCAGCTTCAGATCGACCGCATCACGAAGGTTTTCACCTACAGCGGAATGATGGTCAATAAGGCCACGCTGAAGGGCTCGTCCGGTGGTTTTGTCAACGTGACTCTTGATCTCATCGGCGAGGATGAGGACGTAACCGACGCAGGAACCGGGCAGTCTTTAACAGTGCCAATCGACGCGCCGTTCATTTTTGAGGATGGAGTCATCACGATTGGTGGCACTGCTTACGACATATTCGATTTTGAGTGGTCGCTCGACAATAAGCTGTCGGCCAGAATGGTCAATTCGCTAACGCCAGAAAGCATCAGGCCGCAGGATTTGCGGGACGTAATGTTTAACATTTCGACGCCTTACGGGGCGACGGAACATGCGTTGTACGAACCTGGAATCACCAGTGTGGCAGCGTCAATGGTGTTCGCCTTCGGGGGTTGTAGTACGACAATTACGATGCCAGCGTTGCAAGCTCCCACGCAGTCGCCGGTCACACCGGGCAAGGGTGAAGTCCCGTTGCGATTGAACTACCAAGCGATGATGACGTCGACCACGAAGGAAGTCGTCATTACCCACGATTCGACGCCGTGATTCTCGCTCAAGTTGGTCTTTGATCCAGTTCGCCACTGGAATCAGTTCCCCACGCCAGAGCACCAGCATGGCGAACGCCTACTAGGCGTTGCTGGTGCTTCTGGCTGGTTTTATTTCAGGATTGAAAAGACATGGCAACTCCAGTTGGATACATCTCGGATGGGTACACAATCGATTTTGAAATTCCAGAAGTGCCCGATGTTTCGGTTGGCTTGAAAGGCAAGCGGCGACCTTTCACCAGTCGCCAATTAACTCGTTTCTTGGAAAGTGTGTCCGAAGAAAACCACACTCCTCCCGAGAATCTGAAGAACGACAAAGTTAAGTCGCGGCAGTGGATTGCAGACCAGATTGACAAGGCTCGCTGTGAGGGAATCGCAGGACAGGTGGTTGAGTGGAATCTTGTTGACCGAGAAGGCAATCCTGTTCCGATCACGCCGGGCAACGTTGGCTGCCTCTATCCTCAACGATTGCTGGCCAATCTGATGGACGTTGTCTGCGGAAACTACACACCTCCTGGGACCAAGAAAACCGGCAATCAGGACGTAGCCGACGAAAAAAACTGATCACCGGGGTGTGGCTACGGTTGCTGCACCCCGAAGTGGCTGAGCGTGATTGTGCTGCCTGCCGGAAATGGATGTACCAGCACGAGACCGGGCGATTGAATCTAGACCGTCAAGGCAATCCGATTCCACGTCCAGAAAAGGCAAGACTGCCTTGTGAGGTGAGCGCGAACTACAGCCCGGACGTCAGAGCGAGAGCGTGTGCCAAGATCTCACCTGATGCGGGCGTGGCTCTCAATCAACGGAATCAGCAGGCACTGGAGCACTACTTGGAGTGTCGAGCGGTTGGTGTGTTTCCGGACGACCCGATAGTCAGAAGAAACGCGAGAATCATCAGGGAAATCTACGACCGTTACGAGCAAGGGCAACTGACGTCAGAAGTAATTAAACTGATGACGATGAGGTGAGACGATGGCCAACGATGTTGTTCGAGACGTGACAATCAGACTGCGGATCGACAACAAGGCGTTGAATGCTCCCGCAGTCAACGTGGCTCCCGTTGAGCAGGCGACCAAGCGGATTGAGCAGTCGTACAAGGCTGCATTCAGGAACATCGCCAAGCAGCACGACGAGATGATCGCCCAACAGCGTAAGGGGATGGACCAACTTGCCGAACAGCGTAAGTCAGGCCCAACCATGGGGGCTCAACTCGGTCAGGCCGCTCAAGGCCTCAAACAGGCTGGCGAGGGGGTGTTCACGCTCGCGCGCGGCTTGGCTCTCGTCACGTCGGACAACGAAGAGGATATCGCTGTTCTGACTCGGCGGATTGCCAAGTACCAGGGGATGTTCGACATTTTCAAAGGCGGCACAGACGTTGTTGCCGGTCTGGCGAACGTCACCAAACTCTTCACGTTGACGCAAGTCGCTGACACCGGAGCTACTGCAGCAAGAACTGTCGCTACGACCGGACTCGCGGCGGCACAAGGGGCGGCGGCAAGTGCCGGAGCATCTCTGCTAGCGATTGCCACAGGACCAATCGGGATTGGAATCGGTGTCGTCACGGCAGCAACGCTCGTTGGGGCGGCGGCGTGGTACAAGTACGGGGCGGCATCGGACTCAGTCAGCGAGTCGATGAAACGCAAGGTGGAGCAACTGCGGGAGGTGGCACTGGCAGAACGACGGCTGATTGAGGTCCAGCAACAGAGCCAGCGGAACAGTGCCCAAGAGGCGACGATGACTGCCTCTCGTGATTTCGATCTCTCGTCTACGTCAATGACCACATCTGGTCGACTGTCCCGAATTGAAGAGGATCGCAAGAAGGCCCGCCAAGCCTCAATTCTGGGCACGCTGCGAGCTGCTGACACGGGGAAGGATCAGTTCCTTGGCCAGTCTGCAGGCGTCGATTTCAAGGGGCTCAAACCGACCGCCGATCAGTATTCCGGGTTGACGGACAATCTGACGAATTACCTCAAAGTGCTGCGAAACGTCGGCAACGCTGAGGAGGCTCTCAAGCAGGCCCGATCTGTTGGATCAAAAGACGGCAGCGTGTTTGCGAAGGGGGACGTCGACGCGCAGAAGGCCGAACTCGCCAGGATCTCGGAGGGTGAAACCAACCTGCTCAATCAGCGGCTGGAGAAGCAGAAGCTGGTCAAAGGGTTGCTTGAGGGGGAACTATCGACTCGGCAGCAGTCGCTTGCGTTGCTCAATCAAGAGCAGCAACGAATGGAGTCGCTTGTCACGGCGGAACGGCAGCGACTGGAGGCTATCGAAAAATCGATTAAGGCCGAAGAGCAGAAGGGGCTGTCGCAGATCGAAAAGTTCGGGCGAATGAGCGAATTCGATCAACAGTACCTGATTCAATTGGGCGAGCGAGTGAAGACGGACGGGATTGACTCTCTCAGCCAGTTCGACCGCGACAAGTTGGATCAGTCGGGATTCGCCCAAGGGTTGATTCAGCGGCACTACATCGACAAGGGAAAAAAGGCTCTCGAAGGCTCAAACCTGTTCGAGAACCTCGGGACCAACAACGTCACGGCGATTGAGGCGGCTGGGGGCGACGGAATTGAGGGGACGGATCGCACGGAGCGATTGAAGATGCAGCAGCAACAGGCTGCTGCCAACGTCAAGGAAGCGCAGGGTCGCAGCGATCAGTATTTGAAAAAGATCGCTGAAGAACGAGCAAAGATGGCAGAGCTGTTGAAGGAGCTGGGTGACAACTCACAACTAATTCAGGTGATCCAAGACGCGATAACGTTGCGCGACCAGAAGACGAAGGAAATGGAAGCAGTGCTGACCAAGACGTCAAAAGAGGTGGCTCAATCCCAGTACAAGACCGAGCGGGCGAGAATCAGCACACGTCCAGGGGCGGGAGGCTAAGGCAAAACTGTCTCCTCTGCCTTGTTTCGTTTCTCTGAGGCGAGAGTCAACCGTCGATTTAAGGTGTCCGCGTTTTTCTTGGCAGTTTCGCCGACTTCACTTCCTGCCTGTCGCTTGGCAATCGCCTCTTGCTCGTCACTCTCGTTCAACAATCGCTCTGTTACGTCGTAGTAGGCTTGGTATTCCAGGACGTTTTCGAGCCGTGTGTTTCTCTGTCTGACGGCGATCACAACCAACAACAGGACACAGACTGCCAAGAGAGCGGTTTGGACAACAGCAAGTTTCAATTCAGTTTTCACCTTCGAATCCCTTTTTTCTGGTGAACGAGGTTTGACGGCAATTCTGTCAACGCGAATCAAAGCGAGTTGGATCAGATCGTAATCCGAAATTGGCAAATTGGGCAAGAGCGAACTGTCAACGGTCGATTTGGAGGCGGTCTGTCGAGTTCTGTAACCTTCCCGCCGTCACACAAGCAGCACAACCTAAATCAACGACCGCTCCTGCAACCGCGCTTGTGTGACAACTTCCGGCTGTGGGAGCGGTTCTTTTTTTGGGTGATTACGATGGTCAATCTGATCGAGGTGCTTTGCGAGGTAAGCGTCGAAGAACTCCTAAAGCAGCAAAGCGAGTTGCAGAACACGAGAGACAAGTGCACGACGGGAATTGCAGTGCTCGAATTGTGCATCAATGCGGCGAGGGTTGCCCAGCGGTCAAAAGTCAAACTGGTGGCTCCACGTCCCGGCCCTCCGGTGACAGAACTCGAGGCGCCTCCTGTTGCGGCACAAGAAAGGATTCAGACGATTGAGCGAGCACCTAGCGACACAAGCGAAGAGGATGCTGCCGCAGAAGTCGAAGCGGTGTTTGCCGACGCTGCGTTGAGCGAGGTTACGCAGTCAGCCGAAAGTGTGACGATGGATATTGCTGAAGAAATCGCTGTGCCACCGGCTGAAGTGGTCACCCATCCCAAACCCACGCCTGAACCACCAATCACAAAGCCAAGGTCACTCTCACCAGACGCTCGCAACCAGCAACTGTCAATCTGCGACCGAGCGAAGATCTATCTCGAATTTGCCTACAACGCGACGGCCATGGCAATCGGCAATGGAATTGATCTGCCGGACCCCACGTGCATGGTCAAGCACCTGCAGAAGGATTCCAGATTCGTGAAAGACCCAAGGGGCTTCTGGAAGTTGGCGGGCACGTAATTTGGTTTGAGCGAACTTAGAACGCTACTCTGTCCCCAACTGGAGGGGAATTGGCATGTTTTTCAGCTACGGAAATTACAGGCACGACTCGGGGGAGGTCTCTATCTCGTCAATCTCAGGCGGGACAGAGTTCACCCCGCGCGGCCAGCCGAAGATTTTCCGAAAGCAGTGGCAGTTAAGTGGTGTGTTGTTGGCTGACACCACCGCAGAACTAACGGCCAAGATTCGGAATCTGGAGGCAGCCTACGAGAGACAAGGCCAGAACGCAGGGTTGTTTGAGGCAAACGGAACGCCGACCGCTCACTACCTGTCAACCGCAGACGCGATTGGTGGCGTGCGATCTCTGGGTGTGATGTTTCCGCAGGGTGGATCGATTGAGTATACGCTCCAGCGGGCTTACTCCGTCACGCTGGAAGCAGACTACCCTTTTGTTTCCACGAGTCTGCTGGAGTTCACAGAGACGCTGTCTTTTCAGGGGACGTGCGGCCCGATTTGGCGATACCTGACACCAATCAACGGGGCTCCAGAACGGCAGATTGTCCAGCAGAGATCGACACAGAGCGCGACACAGTCAGGGTCGGCGATGGGCTTTCGCGCAAGGCCACCTCCACCGCCTCCACTGTTTCCCAAGAATGAACACGAAGAACGACGGGTAATCGGTTTGACTGCTCCAAGATGGATGAATGGGACCACAATCGATTTTGGCGTGAGTTGGTCCTACTCCTTCGAATCTGACACACCGATGAACGGCACACCCCGAACAAGCTGAGAACACTAACCGCATCGTCGTGAGACGCCCGGGAGAATCACAATGGCAACGCGAAGATGGCGGGGCAACGCGCCCGCAGTCGCTCAGGTCGTCACGGTCACAATCAGGCAGACTTCCAACGGCAATCAGGTCACGCTGACACACGGTGGCAAGTCTGTTTCGGCGACGTCAGCGGGCACGAACACCACAACCCTGATGGCGGCACTGGCAACGGCTTGGAACGCTGAGATAATCCCGCAGTTCGCGGAAATCACAGCAGAGGCGAGCGCCAACACGGTCGTCTTGACTGCCGACAATCCGGGCGTCCCGTTCGATCTGACAATTGCCCAAAGCGGCACTGGTGGCGACGAAGAGGTTAAGACGGTCACAGTCAACAACAGTCCCACTGGAGGCACGTGGAGCTGGGTCGATGCGACCTACGGAACTGTCTCGGGGTTGGCTTACAACATTTCCGCAGCCGATCTGCAGACCGCTCTTGAAACTCCTTACGGGGCTGGCAACGTCACGGTAACAGGCTCCAGCGGGGGTCCGTTTACGGTGACATTCGGCGGTGACTTAGAGCACGTCGACATCCCGGACGTGACGTTCATCAACACCAGTTTGACGGGTGGAAACGCAACCGTCTCGGTCACAACCACCACTCCGGGATCGGCTGGCACAGACGAAGTGCAAGTGATCACGTTCTACGGATCGCCATCGGGTGGCACGTTCACAGTCACGTTCAACGGATTCACAACGGCAGCACTGGCTTTCAACATTTCCTCGGCTGACCTGCAGACGGCTTTGCGCGGTCTGTCATCAATCGGGTCAGGAAATATTAACGTCAGTGGTTCGGCTGGCGGTCCCTACACTTGCACCTTCGCGGGGACGCTCGCCTCAACAGCGGTCGGGATGCTGACTGTCGACGCTTCCTCTCTGACAGGGGGCACGATTTACGGCACGATTGCGACGACAACTCCGGGTGTCGCTGGCACGAACGAGGTCCAATACATCAGCCAATCGAATTCCGGTGGCTCGAACGAGACGATGACAATCGAGCGGACGGGCACGGTGAGCGGTGGCACCTTCACACTGACTTACGACGGAGAAACGTCGGCAGCGTTGGCTTACAACGTCAAGCTCTGGCAAGTCTGCGAGGCTCTTGACGCTTTGCACGCAGAGGCGGAGGGAACAGGTTATTGGGGACCGTACTTTGCTCCGTGGAACGAAAGTTACGCCAATCTGACGATCCCTGAGTGTCTTGCGATCAGTCCAACCGGAGCCAAGATCCAGTTTATCGGCTCGCGAGGTGCGGCGGACGTCGACACTGCGGATTACTCGCTCAGTTCAGCCAGCCTGACGGGTGGAGGCTCTTACAGCTTTCCGGGGTCCAATAGCCAGGCGGGCTCTGTCGGAACGGGCTCACTCGTCACGTCGGGCTCGTTCACGCTGTCGTTCGGTGGCTACACAACGTCGTCCCTGACCCTCACTGTCTCAGGGTTTACGGTCACCTCTCCGACGGCGGCAGCGGTGCAATCCGCACTGGAGGGTCTAGCCAGCATCGGATCGGGGAACGTCGCAGTGACGGCCCTGCAGACGTCTACGTCCGGACCTGACGGCACGTCGCGGGGTTTGTTTAAGGTGACCTTCCAGGGGGCACTGGCAGGAACGCCAGTCGGGCTGATCACAGGCACTGGTACGGTCCCAGCAGGTCAGGAAGCCAATCAATTCGATATCCATGTTGCGACACTCAAGAACGGTGTCGCTGGAACGAACGAGGCGCAGACGGTCACACTGTCAGGATCTCCTTCGGCTGGTACGTTCACGTTGTCTTACGGGACACAGACGACCGGGCCGATTGCCTACAACGCCACAGCGGCAGACGTCGACACAGCCTTAGAGGCACTGAGCAACATCCCTGCTGGCGGTGTGACTTGCACTGGTGGTGCACTGCCGGGCTCGCTGGTCACGGTCACGTTCACGGGCGCTCTCGGTTACACGGACGTGTCTCAGCTCGTGATTAACGACACGGGGCTGAAGGTGATCGTCACGGAAACCACTCCGGGTGTGACGGCCACCAACGAAGTGCAATCGATCAGTCTCACAGGCAGTCCGCACGGTGGCACGGCAACGCTCACCTACGATGGCCAAACAACGTCCAGCCTGGCTTACAACGCATCAGCGGCGACTGTCCAGACCGCTCTGGAGGCACTGAGCAACCTCGCTCCGGGCGACGTCGTTTGCACTGGGGGACCATGGCCAGCGGCAATCGTCCTCACGTTCGGCGGCACACTGGCAGCCACAAACGTCGTAGCACTCACGGGCACCAGCTCGCTTAACAACGGGACGGTGACAGAGACCAGCCTGAGTCCGATCACCCAGACGGTCACGACGGCCAACAGCGGGCCCAACGATTGGACGGTGGCTGCCAACTGGTCAGGTGAAACTGTTCCTGTCAGCAGCGACATTGTGGTGTTTGATCAGGGGACGTCGGATGTCAAATATCACCTCGATCAATCGGCAGTCACGCTGACGGCGCTGTATCACTACTCGTCGTACAGCGGCAATATCGGCATGCCGGAAGTGAATCGGGATTACTCGATTGAATACTACGAATTCCGAGAACAGTATCTAAAAATAAACTCCCCGATTGTGCAGGTGGGCTTGGGCGACGGTCCCAGTTCAGGCCGAGTGAAGCTCGATCTCGGGACTGTCGCAACGGTTGTTGACGTCTACAGAACTGCCTCTCCGATTGAGGTCGGGATTGAATCACTGCTGTTGAAGTTGATCAACGCGTCGAACGCGGTCAACGTCAATCGGGGCTCGGTCGGAATCGCGATCTACCCGGGCGAGACGTCGACCGTTCCGACGTTGCGAGTGGGCTTTGTCGAAAACGTGGCTGGAGATGCGGAGGTCAGGTGTGGCGCGGGGGTCACGCTGACGACAATCGAGCAGAGCGGCGGCAAGCTGCAGACAAGCTCAGCACTAACGACGGTCACGCTGTCCGACGGCGAACTGATCCACAACGCTGGCGCTGTGACGACACTGCGGATCGATGCAGGAGCGGTGCGGTATCGCTCCAACAGCACGCTCACCACGGTCCACGTCGGCAGTGGCGGCAATCTCGACATGAGCCAAGACATGAGGCCTGTCACGATCACCAACGTCAGTTTGTACGAAGGTTTCGAGTACCACGATCCACACAATCGAGTGACCCCAACCAACGGATTTGATTTCGTTCGTTGCAAGCCGTCTGATGGTGTGTTCGATGTTTCGCCTCACTTGACGTTCACGCCTTCGTCGATTTAAGGGGCGGTATAAATGGCTGACAAACAGGGTTTGTTCTCGTTTCCTGGGCTGCGGTCGATCCTGAAAGGTGACTTCACCTTATCTCACGGCATCAGTCCCAGCGCGGCGACGATTGTGATCAGTCCGCAGAGCAATTTCGCGGTGAGCACGGGGCCGCTCGTGATTTCGTACGGGACGCGGCAGATTCGCTTTGAGGATTGCTTCCTTGACCTGACCACGATGCAGGTTGGAGCAGACGGCACGACGCTTACGCTGCGGATTGTTGACCGACGGCGGAAATGGAAATTCGGATACGTCAGCGGGTCGTACAATCAATTCAGATCTGATGGCAGGCTCAACAAGGCCACCGAAAAGACGCCTCAACAACTGGCGGCGATTTTGCTCACCGAAATGGGCGAGACGAACTTCGACGTTTCCGGGCTCCCCAACGAGACGAGACCAAAAGTCGACTGGGATTACAGCAATCCAGCCGAAGCACTCGCCCAGTTGTGCGACACGCTCGGTTGTCGAGTGGTGCTGACGACCAAGGACAAAGTGAAAATCTGTCAGCTGGGAGTCGGGGCTGATCTGCCCACAGATCGCTTTTCCGCGGGTGGCTACAGTTTCGATCCACCAGACGTCCCAGACAAATTGCTCTTCGTGTGCGGCCCCACACGCTATCAAGTGCGGTTCAATCTGGAGGCAGTCGGACGCGACATCAGCGGCGAAGTCGTTCCAATTGCCGAACTGAGTTACAACCCTCGGGGGAAGGGCGAAACTTACGGCTGGGTTGATCAATACCCAGACAAATTCCAGTCCCTGATCGGCACGGACCAGGGGCAGGAGAAAGTGCGGGCTCTGGCACTGGAGACAGTCTTTCGCTGGTACAGGATCAAGGAGCCAGCGACCAAGGACATGGAAATCCCGAAGTACGGCAGGATTGAAAAGATCTCGCAGATCCTGCCTCTTGATGATCGTCTGATCGACCAGGAAACGGCAATCGATGAGACCTATCCGCAGCCACAGCACGCGATTATCAGCGGGCGTTTTATGGACGACGTCGGCGACCCGAAACCGCTGGTTCCAACGGCGATGGGCACTCGCTGTAAGTTTGGCTACTCGCTCGACAAGGAGCGAGGCATCGTCATGTTTAGTCAACCGTTGTTCTTACAGACTCGACTATCACAGGATCTGTATACAAACGACGGACTAACAAAAATCCTTAGTGCTAACTCGCTTGCGAATATCCCGGCTTTCCTCACGATTGAGTGTGTCGTGACAGTGAAGGACGCCAAGACGCGAAAGCCAGAGAGGCACACGGTTGAGCGAGACCTTGGCAACGGTCGTTTCCGGACCAAGCCGAAAGTGATTCGTCGGGACGATATTTTCCTCACTCGTCGAGTGCGTTACACCGACCTTGCGGAGACAACCTACGGGATGGATGATCTTCTGTCGTTCACTGACGCGACGGGCGGGATACCGGTCCAAAGTGTGACGCAGATCATCGAAAACCGAGTGGCTGGGCCTGGTGTTCATGGTGACCAGGGGATTGACAATCGAATTAAGTATTACCTCGATTCGGAGGTCGCCCGAATCACTCCTAAGGAGTCGCTGAACTACAGCTACGTCGAGATTCGCGACATTTCCCCAGACGGAGCAATTCACCAGGTCTCGTGGAGCGTGGGACCAGACGGAGCAACGACAACGGCGTCGAAGAATAGTGAGTTCGATCTCGTGGTGCCGTCCTACGACGAACGGAGAATGGTCGAACTTGCCCGGATCGAACGCGAACGCTTGCAGTCCTTTCGGGAGGAGAGGGAGACAACGTGATTCCAGCAGTTGCAGGCCGCGACGGTGGGCAAAGGTGGCTCGACTGGGTCAACGAAGATCCTGGCGGAGACACTTGCCCTGCGTTTGGAGTGATTTCACTCGTGGCGTCTCGGTTCGACGGGCGGAGCCTGATTTTCACTGGACGTCGCCAGAGTCCCTCGTACGCTCCGACAGAAGAGCTGAGAGGGGCGGATTGGTACGTGGCTTTCAACGGACCAAGACCAGTCGAGGCAGGCCAGCGGGGCAAACTCACGTTCGATCTCCCGGCTTGGTGTCAGATCACACCGGGCTTTCGCGTGGGGCGGTTCATGTCGGTGACAACGGACCCAACAGACTGGCGACTTCACACAGTTCCGTTTGATGAACCAGATCAATATCTGTGGGGCGGCTTTAACGTGTTCGCCAAGCGGGAAATCAAGGACGACAACGGCAATGGTATCTACACAATTGGATTTGTAGGCGGGCTGGTGACCTACCTTCACGGCACGAAGGAAGAGGTGATCAGTTGAGCAACCAACGCTGGCACGAGTGGAAGAATTTGGACGACACGCCTTGCCCCCCGTTTGGCGTGGTCCAGACGTACGGTGATTCGCTTGACGTGGATCCAGTGACGGCCAGAGACCAGGTAATCGGAATCCGGTTTGTGCTCGACGGGTTCAAGCCGGCCTACTCAAACGAAGAGACGGGAACCTATATCTACACACTTCGCGGGTTCGATCACAAGATGGCCATCAACGGGCCGACTGAAGTGCTGCCGGGGCGAATCGGGCTGTGCACTTTCGACCTGCCGACGTGGGTGGCACTGGAGACGCCTGCGACGGAGTTCGGCACGCTAATCACCGCACTCGATACCTGGAAAGCTCACCCAGTGACGGAAGATCTGATCTATCCCCACACAGGTTGTCTCCGACTGCTGGCGGCGATTGACGAGGGGCGGATTGCTTACGTTGGCTCGGCTGTCACGTTTATGAATGACTTGAACACATGATTAACTTGAGTCGCGGGCAACGGTGGGTGGAGTGGCGCAACGCTGACACAACGGCTTGTCCTGCGTTCGGCTGTGTGGAGCTGTTCAGCTACGAGGTGATCGGAACACGGGTTGTCCTGCTCGGTCGTTCTGCTCAGTGTTTCGTTGAAGGGTACACAGCAAGGCAGGGAGCTTTCTGGAATCACGTGTTCAACGATTCCTGCTCAGTTCAGCCGGACAAGATCGGGCGTTGCACCTTCGACCAACCCACGTGGGCAAGATGCACGGGCACGTCGAACACTCCGAGCGGGTTTGGCGAATTTGCTCTGTTCGGGATCTATCCCAGCAACAGCCTCGAGTCTCCGGGTGGACTGGTCACACTGGGCGGACCTTGGGAGCTTGCACTCCTGTCACCGGGTCAGGTCGACCTGTCGATCAATCCAGAAAACGGCGGCGGATGGAACACTTTTGCCAAGCATCCAATCCTGGACGACGTTTGGCTTGTGGGCGGAATGCGGACATTTTTATTTCGGGCCAATTCGCCGTTTTATCGAAATGAGTAGTCATGGGCGGGGCACTAATAGGACGTCAAAAACGACGTACATCGAAACCAACGTACGTTGCCGCAGTTCAACCAGTGAGGCCAAAGGTGGCTTTCGTCTGCCCTTGCGTCCTGCGAGGGGGAGCGGAACGGTGGATGATCGGCTTAGCTCGCTACTGCCAAGATTGCGACTTCACGGGTGTTCTGATCACGCCAAACGGGCCGTCGAACTCACTCACCTGCGAGGAGTTGTCCCGTCACATGCCGATCCACACTCACGGGTCGGATCAGTTCGAGAACGACAACTCCTACGTGCAGCGTCACTCGACTTGGCAACAGGCTTTCGACGCGGCATGTTCCAAGGCCGATATTCTCGTGGTCTGGGGAATTGAAAATCACCTGGCTGATATCAACCCCTCGTCAATCCCGTCAATAGTCGTCCTGGCGTCTCACGGTTCCTGTCAATGGACAACGAACTGGCTTGTGAGAAATCAACGCTACGCAACTCATTTCGCTGCGGTGTCACGGGCTGCTCGCAATCCTTACCCTGATGCACTCAAGCCAAGCGTGAAAGTGATCAACAACGGGGCAGAGATCGACCGTTGCACTCCTTTACTCGGACGACACGCGACACGTGCAGCTTGGGGGATTCCTGCTGGCGTGAAGTGTGTCGGTTACCTCGGACGATTTGCCGTGGAGAAAGAACCAGGGGCGGTGATTCGCGCGGTCTCACACTTGCCGTCTGACCACTGGGCGGTGTTCGTCGGCTGCGGTCCACTGGAGGCACCACTGCGAGAGGCCTGCGAGCGAAAGATTCCCGGTCGATATCGTTTCGTTCCGTTCGCTCGTCACGTGGGAGACGCTCTCGCAGCACTCGACGCGTTGATAATTGCCTCTCCTCACGAGGGTTTCTGTTACGCGATTATCGAGTCGTGGCTGGCACGATGTCCTGTCGTGGGGACACAAGTCGGGGCCACAATCGAGATGGAGGAGATTCACGGACAATTGACGTTTGCAATTCCGTATCAGGACAGTGGGGAAGTGATCGCAAAGCAAGTTCTGGCGGCAACGTCACCAGCCGGGCGGACAACTGTTGAGCGAGCGTTCCAGGTGGCGTGGAACCACCTTACGGCGGCAAAAATGGGGCACGACTGGAACGAGTGGTTCAAGCAGATTGTCAACGAACCCGCCGTTGTTTAGGATGGTCTCTCAATCAACAAATCCGCAGGAAGCGAACCAGCAAACGGAGTTCAGAATGGCAGTTCATCCCGCGGATCTCGTCACAATCTCGCACCAGTTCGCTGGCTGCTCTCAGGCCACAATCGATTTCTTCGATTCGGTGGATCGGCTGATCACAGAGATGGGCCTGCACGATCACCCCGAAGCGATTGATATCAAGTTCCTGATTTCGTTTCGCAAGCTGATCGTTCAAGAAAAGCTGACCTGGGACGCCTACCGAAAAGAGCTGATGAGGACGACGAACAGCCTTGCCGTGATGACTCATCTCTGGGGATCTGAAGGCGTGGCGATTATCCCGATTGAGGAGTTGGAACTCCTCACCACGGCAGCCAAGTCGCGAATCCTGCCCCAGCAAGCGAGCGGTGAGTTGCCGGTGATTGACACAACAAGGCACTCGCAGACATCGCCAGTCGTGGACGTCGCGAGCGTGGCTGACTGGTCGAATCTGATTGCCTCACTCCTGTTTGCTCTCGGTGGATTCCTGACGCTGGGCGTTGCACTCGGT
>ERZ724505.855-NODE-855-length-17954-cov-8.730488_pt1 | contig 17954 bp, 18 predicted proteins | sample MGYA00376038_ERZ724505 | MGnify/ENA primary metagenome ERZ724505 (study PRJEB28724, sample SAMN07190884) | wastewater metagenome | isolation source: effluent of sewage treatment plant in Hong Hong | place: Hong Kong | collected 2016-03-17 ... | reverse complement strand
CTGCGGCGCACCGCACGGTGTGGGCTGACCAGCTTCATCTCGAACTTCGTCGGGTCGGTCCCGGACAGGAACCAGACGCCGCGAGAGTCGCCGACGTACAGCCCGTCGGTCACTGCCTCGACGAACGAGATGAAGCCACTGAACTGAATGAACCCATGCGCCGGGTTGTGCAAGTGCGGGCGCATGGCCTCGCTGAAGTAGAGCGTACCCAGCTTGGCCGTGTACAGGCGGCCGGCGAGCCACGTGATGAACTCGCCCGGAGGCATCGGGATCAGGAACTGCGTGTCGCAATCACCGCCTTGCGCCGTCTGCGTGACCGTGTAGTTGGGGAACACGGCGGGTAGCTCTTCGCTGCGGTGGAACTTGGAGCCGTTCGGATCAGTGATGTAGACGCGGAACGCCCACCCCATGCGGGTCGGCAGGCCATTCAGGGTGATGCCGCCCCCGTTGGGGAGGTCGATGATCTGGACAGGGGTGGCGCCGCCTTCTTCGCGGCGGTCGTCAAGATATGTAATGACTACGGCGTACTTGCCCGGGAGCAGGCCGCCGCTGCCAGCGGACAGAGCCGGGACGACTTCCGGTACAGGTACTCCAACGGGGCGCGCTGCGGCCGCATCTGCCGGCAGCCAACCGATCGTCGTCTTGTTCGTCCAGTAGACGTTGCCGTTGTACTCGGTGTACGCGAGCGGATCGGCAGAGTTCAGAGTGGCAAGGACCGTGGTGCTGAGGTCGTCGTTCAGGCGCAGCAGCTGGTTGCCTTTGCCGACGAGCATGGTACCGCGCTGCTGAGCCCCCCAGATGCTGTGATAGTCCGCGCCCGAGAGACGAAGGGTCTGGCCGACACGGCGATTGAAACGACCGGCCCGGCCAATGTCCACGTTGACAGCTTCGCGGACCGCCCCCTTCAAGAGGGCGGTCTCGTTGCTCAGGGAATCGATCCCTGCGGCAGGCAGCGGGTACGGGCGGGTTGCGCTCATCGTTACCTCAAGCAACGACCGGTGAAGGCACGGTCTGATTGGACAGGATCGGCAGCGGGCTCACCACACGGTTCGTGCAGCCGAAGGGGTTCGTCACGCTCGGCCCGTCGAAGGCGATGTTCGGAATCCCGATCGGCGACAGGGCCGGTGCGATGCGCGGAACTGCCACCACACAACTGTCGAAGCTCGAAGCACGGAGCGGATGGAGCAGGCGGGGGATTCCGACCTCGCTCATGTCGTCGCCATGAGCCTTGATCTTGCCGGCCTCCCAGCGATCAATGTCGCCGATCAGCAGGCTTTCCCAGCCTTGCGCGCCGATTGTGCTGGACGCCTTGACAGAGTGACTGCCGCTATTGTAGCTGTCGACGCCGCGAGAGTACACCGTCCGAACGCGTTGGGACACGGTGCAGGTGCCGAAAACCGTCACATCACCCATGGAAGCGGGGCGAACGAGCGGGTTTTTCCGGATCACCTTCATTGGGAAGCGGTAGTCATCAAAGTTGCCGTCTTCCAACGAGCAGTTGATCCACCCCACCGGATACACAGGGCGGTTCTTGAACTCGATCAGGTTGTTGCCCCACAGGGTCTGCGCACCCATGCCGAGCACGTACCGACGTGGGAAGCCGACCAGTGCATCCCCCCACGGCGTGGTGAGGAACTGCTGAGGGTTACCGCTATGCTCAATACCTTCAACGAATATCGTCCGGTCGAACAGCCCCACGGCGTGTTCCCCCCACACGGTAGCGCTGAGCCCAACCGGGTACACCGGACGATGCAACGACGGCTGCACGGGCGGATACCCGATCGCGTTTCCCCCCCACTGCGTGCTCGGAGCGATGCCGCCACGGTTCAGGTCGTCGTCCAGATTCACATACTGCGGTACGTTCAGGAAGATGATCTGGCCGAAGCGCAGCGAGCGGATACCGTTAGGCGCCACGTACTGGCGGCTCAACGTGAACGTAGCCGGCCCGAATTTGGGGTAGAAATCAAAGCCGTTCGCCGGATCGTCATCACGACTGGGTACGGGGCCGATCGAGCGGTGCTGGTTCGCCACGGCGGGTGTGCCAAACTCTGCCATGGAGCGGATGGCGTGCGAGACGTTACTCGCAGGCGTGTATCCATACGGCATCTGGTCGCCACGCGGCGCATAGATGTTCCAAGGCGTCATCCGCGCCTGCTTGCTCACGGAGGCTGTGCTAGCACGGCCGATGGGGTACACGATCTGGGTAAATATGAGGACGGGGGTACCGAACAGGCCGTCTTCAAAAATGTTCAGGGGCGTTATGGCATTCGTCTTCACCTTGGCGGTGCCGAACCACTCCAACCCATCTATCGATGGTGGGTAGATCGTCGCCAGCTTCGCGATCGGTACACCCATGCCCGGTGGTTGAATGCCAAGGCCGTCCGACTCTTCCCCGTCGCCGTTGGCGTCGTTCAGCGTGATGCGCTGCTGTGACGGCGGGTCTGGAGAGTCCTTGCGGATGCGGTGAAGCACCGAGAACACCGGGACCGTGATCGGCGTCGGGTTCATCGTCCGCGTGCGGTAGCTGATCAGCGGAGAGGTAGAGTAGTCCGGGTTGACCCACTCCGGCGCTATGTACCGAACGAAGTTCTGGATGTCTGGGCGGCCGAACAGGCTCTGGTCGTAGGCGTACGGCGCCACCGTCTGGTTGCGATTGCGAACGATAGGCTCGCCAACCCACTCCACGCTGTGGACGTTCGCCGACTTGGGGAACGCCTCACGGCGAAAGATCATCACGTCGTGACCACCAACCTGACCCTGCCACGGAATGCCCACAGGCGTGATCGGGAACGGGTTGTGGCGCACCTCTGGGAAGGAGGCCGGCACGTCGTAGAACAGCCCGGGAGTGACGAAACGGCGTGCGAAGGCGATGAACGGCACGCCCCAGACCGGACCGACCCAACCGCTGTGCTGCTTGATCTCGCGGTTCAGGTTGGCGACGGGGTTGGGGCGGCCGAACGCAGACGTGTCACCAACGCCCGCAGGGCCGAGCACATCGGCCTTGTTCCAGACGACGGTGTAGCGCTCGTTGTAGAACGAATCCCAGCCCTGCGCCTGCACGGTGCGGTTGCGATGGGCGATGAACGTGCCCGCACCCCACAGCGTCATGTCCGTACCTTCCGGCAGGACAGGAGCAGCGTTGTTGCGAATCCACGTGCTGATCCCCACGCGCGAAGAGATGTGGCCGAACGCGCCTAGCACCCGGTCCTTGTTGCCGACGAACGGGAGGTAGTTCGGCCACTGGTCGGGGTTGACGTTCTCAGCGAACGGCGCAACGACGATCTCGCGCTTCAGGTTGTAGACGACAGGGAAGTTCCACTGCGTGTCGTACCACCCGTTGTTGTGCAGGTTGATGTCTTGGCGCCAGTTGAAGACCGTGGCGTTGCCGTACTCGGCCTGATCTGCCTCGCCGGTGTAGTAGTACACCCGGCGCGTGTTGATCAGCAGCTCAGCGTTCTCCGGAACGGTGGAAGACTCCCACCCGGTCGGAGATACAAACGTAGTGCGGTGTACAAACGCGGTGCCCCACTCCAACGAGAGAGCGGAGATCGGGAATATGGTCCGGTAACGGAAGTCGATCGCAGGTTCGGGCAGGTTCGCACCGTCCGTGCCGGAACCGGCGAGATCGACCCACTGCACAAAGTGCGTTACCGTAGTCTGGTCTGATACTCCCCCCGCCCCGGGCGGGTTGGTGACGACCACCAACTTGGTCCGGAAGTCTATGGTCGGAGCCGGAATGCGCCACCCACTGATCGGACCGAGGTTATTCAGCGGCGGGATACCGCCCGGGCGCGCGTACAGGACGGCGTCTTGGACAATCGCGGTACCAAAAAGCGTGGCGTCAAGGCCGGGCGGTGACAAGTACCGGACCCTGAACGTGACTTCAGCATCTCCAACCCCACCAGACGGCGAGATAGGCGCGGGCGACGGACGTTGTGTGCCGTAGTAGGCGTTGTGGTCGCCCCATACGCTGGAACGGAAACCGCCAGCAATCACGTCCCGGGAGTAGCGGGACACCATCGAGTTGGTGCTGACGTACGAACTGTTCCAGCCAGCTGCACCAAGCACTCGCACCGTCTGGTCGACAGACGGTGTACCGAACACAGACCAGTCAGCACCCAGAGGGTGAAGGGTCAGGTAGATCGTCTGGTCGACCGTCGGGGACGGTACCACGTACGACACGAACGTGTCGGGGAACAGCTGGCGGTTCCGATTAGCTACGGACGGCGGCCAGACGGAGTTGTCCGGAACCGGCACTCCTTTTCCGGACAGTTCCACGTATTGAGTGGTCGGTCCTGTCGGCGGCAATCCAGAGACGATGGGTGACCCAGCTTCAGACGATGCCCAGCCAAGAAGCGGCACTGTCTGTACTCCATCCCACACAAGGTGTGAGCCGAATACAGATGACGACCAGCCAATCTGGTTCAGGAATCGGTTCTTGAGGGAGGCGCTTGCCTCTCCAACGGGGCCGGGCGGCACGCCACTCGGCGAGACGAACCGACCTTGGTAGTTGACCTCAACCCCCCCAAAACCAGTGTCAGAGGTCGGGGGCTGCGGAAACGGGAGCACATAGCGGTAATAGTTCTGGATGTCGTGGTAAGACGCCCCCCCGTCCGGAATGCCCTGCCACTCGAGATCAATGGTTTGCAATCCGTACTGGATCGCTGGATATCCAAATACCGTGAGTCCGCCCTCAATACCGTCTGGGAATACGCCAAACGCTATGTTTGTGATCTCTGCATTGCCAAAATCAGAAAGATCGAACCCTTCACCGTCGAGGTTTATGGGTTGTTTCTGCAGGCGAATCGACGTCGCGCCAAAAGCGGCGCTGTCGATGCCGGGGGCTAGGACGGTCTGCGGAGGCGCAGCCGCAGCGGTCGGGTCAATAGCCAGATCGGCATTGACCGCGTTGTAGTTCGGTACTACAACCGACGCCGACCCGGTTGGTTTCAGGTCGGCGTTAACAGCATTGAAAATCGGCGGTGTGTACGCCACACGTCACCCCGCTGAAATGTGATCGCGGGCAACAGTGTAGTTGTACGGAGCGTCTTTGTTTGGGTCTACAAACACTACGTAGAACGCTTTAGGGTCCGCCGTGTTGAGTCCAACGAAGGAGTAGTTACCGCTGGAGTTGCTAATGGCTTGGTCCACAAGGGCGCCGTTGTCACGGTAGTAGAGGCGCACCACAACCCCACTCGCGTTGGCGCCAGAGATTTTTACATTCCCACTTATCGTCCCGTTTACGGGGTACCCAGCGAGTTGCGCCCCTTCGCCAAGGATGGCCACAGGGCCGACTTTGCTGTACAACCCCGCTGGTAGCTTCTGACCGACACTGCCTAGATCGGCCATCACAACCCCGTAAACGTATCTGATGTTTCTAGGATCATGCCGATATCCGTCGTTGCGACGGACGCAGCAATAACTTCGAAGGTCCGTCCCGCCACAGGAGCAATGCCACTGAACGTGTTCCCAAAACCGATGGCAGTCACCCCGTGCGCCGACCCCCACACTCCGGGGAGCGCCCCGCGAAAGTACCCGTCGCAATACAGCGCATATTGGAACAAGTCAACGGAGTTGTTAACCCGGTTCGGGTATGGGAACGAGGCAGGGTTGCCATTGCCCATTATGCCCTCCCCACAAGGGCTCAGCGGAATTAGGGCGGCGGCTTTCGCGCCGACTGTGCCCAGATCGTTACGCGACACGTATGCCAAGAACGAGCTGGAAAACCCTACATATGGGTAGTAGTAGTACGAGTTGTTGACCTCTGCAAGGATGAAATCGTTATATGTGTCGCCGGACTTAAGGCTTGGGAAAGCGCCGAAGCTAAGGTATGAATCTGCTACCGGCGCGGAATTGGCGCCACGCGGGGTTGCAAACCCCGTAAAGACCAATACGTCAAACCAATTTGACGTGGCGCGAACGATCCAGCCGGTTGGGTAGCTCGGACTTGAATGCGCTACACGAACCATCAGCCCGTTGTTGTTGGATTGAGCAACCGTGGGAAACGGGTTAGTGCCCGTACTCACGGCTGTCATATCCTCGTACCCACGTACGTTAGCAGTCATGCAGTACGTGGCGGGGTCATCGCCGGTGCGGGCGTTCCACACACGGATGTACCGACCGTTGCCGCCAGCACCTTGGCGAAAAACAGCGATGTTTGAGCCCGTAAACGGCTTCGTCCAACCAGCACCAGCCTTCGACCCATACCCAGTGCGCAAACACGCATCTAGCATAGCTATGAAGCTACCGGCGGCGTACGTGAGCGAAGGAGCGCCAGAATCCGTTGAACGGTAGATGGTCAGGGCCATTTTGAGGCCTCAGAGCTTGAAGATCTTGTTCGCGCCGTTGTCCCACGTGACGATGATGTCACCGCCGTTCGGCGTGATCGGCAGGCCGGTGGCCGTGTCGATGAACGCGATCAGGGGCGAGGTCGCATCGGTACCAGTGTCCTTGTACAGGACGATGGCCTCGATCGACGCACCGGTCACGGAGGTGAAGGTGACGTCGTTGGCGTCGGCGGCGCCGCCAGTCGTGGCCTTGCCAGTGAAGGCGCCAGACGTGGCGATGCGGGCGCCGGTACCGATATCCGACAGGAACTCGTGGGCCGACAGGTTCACGGTGTACGTACCGGTGTCGACGAGGACAGCCTTGATCGTATCCGTGTTCCAGTTGAACTGGCCTTCGAGGAAGCGCTGGCGGGCCTTGTCGAAGAGTGCGTTTGCCATGATCTATCTCCTACTGTGCGAGCGATTGGGTTTCAGACGTGAGTATAAGTGCTGAGGCCGTACTGGGGAGCCACCTGTACGCCTCAGCTGCCGGTGTTTTAGTCGGGAAGCGGACCGACATGTGCGCCCACCTCCGGCTGGGGCTGGTGCACATTCTGTTTGCGCTCAAGGCGCAGAAGTTCTTGGAGCCCCTTCACTTGGGCGTCGCATTCGTCGGCGGCTTGAACAATTCGTCCCGCACTTTCTTCCCGGTCTCCGGTTCCTGCATCAGGTTCGCTGGGAGCGGGGGTAGCGGTGGGCACACCAAGGTTTGCTTCGCAGGCGGTCCAACGGTTGCGCAGGACGAGGTTGCCAGCGCGAAGATCAGCAACCACGCGTTTCGAAGTTTGTTCGGCATCACGTTTCCCTTTTTCGTATGCGGCCGAAACCGCGTTCTGGGCATCGGCCAGTTTGTCCCTGTCCTCACGGGCCTTGTCCTTGGCCTTGGTCTCAGCCTCGCGATCTTCGGAGAGGTGTTTGTCCATGGCCACCTTGGCCACAAGTTCGGCGTCGGTTTTACCCTTGTTGTACCCAGCAACGCCAGCACCGCCGAGACCAAGGACTGCGGCGAGGATCAGAGCAAGGATCAGGCTCAGGTTCATGGCAGCCCCTTAACGCATTCTTTGAACTCGGCTTGGCGACGGTTGGCAAGGCCGCGAACGAATTTCTTTTCTGGCTTACCGTCGATCACACGGCCGGTACTGACGTATGACCACACAGGGTTCCCGCCGTCGGAGTACGCGAGGCGGCGGCACCCAAGTACCCAATTGCCAGCGTTCCACGCCTTCATCGCTTGGCTGCCGCAGGTGGCGAACCAGCCGAAGTTCCAAGCGTGAGAACTCGCCATGTCGAACACGCTCTGGGGCGGGCGGGTGGTGAAGCACGTCTCCAGCTTGAGCTGCATCGACATAAGCGCACGGCGCTCTTCGAGCTCACACTTCTCAGCAGGCCATTTTTCACCGACGATGATAGGCGTGGGTGTGACGTGTTTTGTCAGCCCGTTGCACACCGTAGGGATGCCGTTCGCAAGGGTGTCCGCGTACACCGTCGAGTCCCCCACACCAGTCTTGCCACCCTCCCACACTGCGAGGAACGCGACAAGGGCAGCGGTGCCGAGCATGAGCTTGGGGCCGAACTTCTTCGACGGTACGGGCTTGGGTTGGTCAGACATCGGCGCTCCGGCGGGCGGCGGTCACGACACCGACCCAGTAGTGTGCTGGCGGCTCGTTCTCTGGGTGGGGGACGATGCGGACGTTGGTGAGCACCTCCGTGCCGTCTGGGCGAAGGATGCGCAGCGAACACTCAAACGAACGGTGCTGCTTAGCCGCAGAGTCGAATTCCGCAACGTAGCCGGGGTTGATGTTGCTGGGGATGAAGCGCTGGTAGCCGAAACCCATCAGCTCGTCGCGGCCGCACCCCACAAGGCGGGCATAGGCGGTGTTGACGTTGAGGTTGCGACCGTCGTTGTCGCAAATGAAGCGCGGCGTCGGGTCCAGCTCCATCTCACCGTGGATCATGGCAGAGATGTTGCCGAGAACGCGGTTCTGATCGTCGAGGGTCTTGGTGTGCGAATCAAGCACGTCCAAGGCGCGCTCAGACTGCTTGCACACGCCGTCGAGCAGTTTGGCAAACTCCGAAACGCGCTCTGGCAGCTCGTTGAACGCAAGGCGGCGAGCCTCACGCATACGGCGCCACTCGGCGATGGAGAGGTAGCGGCGCTTCATCCAGAGGAAGACAGCACCGACGGACCCGACAGCAGCCAGAACGATCTGCGTCACGTCGATGGATTGGAATAGATCACGCCAGCTCATTGCGGGGTTCCTAAATACCGCCGTACGCTACTGCACGGTACTTGTGTTCGCGGCGCTCGCGTTCGGCTTTCGCCTGAGCGCAATACGCCAGAAATTTGTCGCGAAACTCCATAGAGCGGCCGCGATCGTAGGTCTCCGCGTCTTGCTTCTCGTGCGCCAGATGTTTCATCCAGCTCATCAAGTGCCGATGGTGCTGGACGTCGATTTCGAAGGCGGTTGAGGAAGCGGTGATGTCTTCGAGGGGCATGCGGTAGACGATCGCACGAAGCGTGTCGTCAGCCACTGCGGGGGCCACCAGACGGAGTTTGTTCGCATCCATACCCACGACAACGCCAGTGATGGGTGTCGGGTTGGTGCTGAACTTGACGCCGCCGGTGCCGAACGACGTGGACTGACCGTAGTCGTCCTGCGCCCAACCGGGGTGGCCAAGGTCCTCGAAGTTGAGAATGTTGACGTTGCGGCCATCAGACGCACGGCGCAAGTCGCGGAGCTTGAGGATGCGGGGGTCGTAGCCGATGTACGTGTCCCCCGCCGTAACCTGCATGGTGCAGATCGCAGACGTGGAGTCGGCGATGCCCCCACCTTCGCGGCAGAACATCTTCTGAGCGTCGTCCATGTAGACGAAGATCTCCGTGTCCGTCCAGAGGGGCGGGGAGGCTTCGTCGCGAACGTCGCTGCGGAAGAGGTCCTTGAGCTGGGTGGGGGTCATCTCAGGCCTCGATTACTCGGCGGCCTTGTCGGCAGCCACTTTGTCGTGGTACTGCTGCCACACGGTGGCGATTTCCTTCGCCTGCACCTTGAAGCCAACGGCTTCGGACACAGCGCCCACGGTGGGGCTGCCAGCTGCAGTGAAGTTGTCGCGCGCGTTCTCGGCGACCAGCTTTTCGATGGCGGCGAGGATCAGGGGCGCGCGCTCGGCGGGATCGGCCGGGGCGTTGTCGGTCTTGGTCACTTCCTCGACCTGCGGGTCTTCGCCGTCGGGCGGGATCGCACCGATGGCCAGCGCCTCTTGATAGATGGCGGGCGGCACATGGGTGGGCTTGCCCTTCTCGAAGGCCACGGAATGGCCCTTGGTCGTGGTCAGAACGTAGTTGCGATTCAGGACGAGCAGGGTCTTGCTCTTGGCTTCAGCCATGGTGGTTCTCCTTCAGTGGTGGCAATGGAGGAGCGGGAGCCGAAGCCCCCGCCTGCCGGACCCGGTTTAGTGGGTCTGGACCTCGTTCACGCGGTTGCGGATGATGTAGCTCACCCGCACGGTGATTTTGCCAGCCGTCGCGTCGGCGACGGTGGGCGCCACGGTCACGCGGACCTGTTCGCCACCACCCACGAAGCCGGTCGGAACCAGCGCCGTGCGGCCGGCAGCCACCTTGTCGGTGACGCCGAGGTAGCGGGTTGCGCTGCCGCTGTCGCCCACCGAGACGTTGTAGGCGGTGGAACCGCTCACGGCCGTCTCGGTGACCACCTCGCCGCCAACCACGATCGCGTTGGTCGGCAGGAGGATTGCGTCGAACACGTGGCTGCCCACAACCTTGAAGTTGTCGTCAGCGCCGCTGACGTTCTTCATGGTGTCGTTTGCCACATCGAAAGTGAACTCGGCAGTGATCGGGTACTGACCACCGCGAGCCGCAAGTTTCTGAGCCATGGAATTTCTCCTTAGGAAGTTGCGAGTTGCGGACGGTCCCGATTACTGGGCGACGTACACCGAGATCACGCCGAAGTCCTGCGTGGTGTTGCCGGCATAGATCGAGTTGAACTTCGGCTTCAGGAAGCCGAGGATCTTGCCCGTCGAGATGCCCTGCTGGTTCTCGTAGTCGAAGCCCTTCTCGACCCACTCGGGGTTGCCGATGTCGGCCATCGCCAGCGCTTGGGCGCCGCAGAACAGGATCTGGCAGCCGTCCACGGTGCCGGCGGCACCCCACTTCGAGCCGCTGGCAGCGCCCGAGGTGTTGTACACGTTGCGGTATTCGTGGAACGCGATGCCGTCGATCATGACCGCTTCGCCGCCGCTGAACAGCGGGTTGTCACCGGAACGCTTCTGTGCGTGACGCACGTTCAGCATGTAGGTGGGGTCCAGCTTCAGCTTGGCCATCGCCTGCGGGGTCAGGAAGGCGTGGAACACCTCGTCACCGCCCTCGCCCTTGATGCCGCGCAGGTACTGGTCCTTCGCGTAGGCCTTCAGCTGCACGAACAGCTCCCACATGGGGGTGTCGGCGGCAACGATCGAGCTGGTGGCGCCGTTGGTTTCCAGCGTCTTGCTGGTGCCGTTCCAGCGCAGCTTGCGCAGGTTGGTGGGGGCCGACACGTCAGCAGCGAACTCGAGGAACGGGAAGTCCGAACCCACGCGCGCGGCGCCGTTGTTGCGCATCGCGTAGCTCACACCCGACAGAGTCAGGAACGCCAGCTGGTCGATACGTTCAGCCAGCCAGTAGGCCAGCACGTCGCGGCTGTTGTTGCGGAACTCGACGACCGACTTCTGGTCGGCCATGCGGCCTTCGTGGCGGTTGGCGTGGCGCAGTTGGTCGATACGGATCACCTGATCGTACGACTTCATCGCCTCTTCGTTGCCTTCCAGCGTACGGTCACCGGCGACGCCGTCGCCTTCGAGGTCGGCCAGCAGCGTGATGACTGCGCGGGCGCCCTTCTCGGACTTTTTCAGCTCGGTGATGTGCTGGATCATGGAGTTCGAGCCATTGCCGAGGAACTTGTTCACGAAGGAATAGTTCCGGGCCATGCGCCACGTGTCCATCGACCAGACGGTCTTCTGCTCGTTGGTGAGCAGTGCGAAATTGGTAAGCATCTTGTGCCTCCTTCAGGCAGGGGATGTGGAAGTCAAACCGTTGATTGCTCTCAGATCACGCTCTGGGGCCAGCGCAGGTCGACTTTTAAGGAGGCCGGTCTCCGCAGAGCTGTCGGGTCTGCTACCGAATGTTGTCGGAAGTATAGACGAAAAAATGGGAGGGCAGCAACTGCCCTCCCAAAATGTTGAGGTTGCACCGCCTGCAGACCTCAACCGCCTTCAACTCTGGATTGTCTCGCAGGTGTTGCACCGCCGCAACCACAATCGCCACTCGTTGGGGCGAAGGGGCCCACGGGCGGGAGCTTGGAACGGTCGAGGAACGGACGTGGGTCGTGGATGGGGTTGTGCATCGGCGGCGCGCCAACCACGAACGTCTCGACGGGGGAGGCTTCCTTCACCTTCGCGCGAATGATCCCCCACTGGTCGCGCGAAGGAGGCTCGTTCGTCAGGTCCACGAACCCTTTCAAGTAGTACATCAGGTCGTTTGAGTTCACTTTGCCCCCATGCCTTTATGTGCGTCAAAGCCCTGAACTGCGGCGCGCTGCGTCGGCGGTTTGGGCGGGGGGTACTGGCAGACGTTGTTCCCGAACACGACGTACTCGGGGGCGTCAGCGCCGGTGCCGATCTTGGCCACGATGCGGCCTTCGTTGTTGGTCCACATGGTCAACTCCACGGGCTTTTCGGGGTCCACGCGGAAGTACGAGCGAAGGACCGATTCGAGATCGATCTCTTGTGTCATAGAAGGCTCCTTTCAATGAAAAGGGGCCCCGAAGGACCCCCGACGGTCCGCTGATCTTATATCAGATGGTGTCGCCACGCAACTTGGCCTTGGTTTCCTCGTCCAGCTTGGCGAACTTGTCCTGCGACAGGCGCAGAACGTCCACATCGCCGCCCTTGCCGCCGCCAGCCTTGTCGGAGTCCAGACCGACGTCCTTGCCGTTCGGAGGCTGCTTCTTGTTGGCGTCGGCAGCCTTCTTGCGGGCCTCGGCGGCGCGCTGATCGGCCAGCTCCTTGGCCTTGTCGTCGTCACCGCCCTTGCCGGCAGCGGGCGGCGCGCCCAGCACGTACTTCACGGCCTTGGCCAACGCATCAGCACGCTTCTGGCCCGATTTCACAAAGGCGGTCAGGAGGGTGGCGACCTCGTCGGTCTTGCCCTCGTCGAAGTCCTCGTGCTCAGGATTCAGCGCGGGGTACTTGGCCTCGTAGCCAGCCAGCTGAGCGTTGTAGCTCATCTCGTCGATGGCCGCCTTGCGGGCAGCTTCCGACTTGGTGTTGGTCTGGTACTCGGACAGCTCGTCGCGCAGAGCCTCGACATGGCGGCGAACCTTGCGGGCCTCGTCCTTCTTGCCGTCGAGGATCAGGTCTTCGTACTTGTCCTGCAGCTTGTCGATCTCGTCGCGCATCTCCCGGACAGCCTTGGCCGTGGCTGAGGCCTGCTGACCGCCCTTGAGCTTCTCGATCTCGTCCAACAGCGCCTGTTCGCGCTGCTTGGCCTTGCCAAGGGCTTCGTCGAAGCGCGCCTTGGGGATGCGGATGCGCTTCTTCTTTTCTTCCTCGGCTTCGAGGCGAAGGCGCTCGGCCTTTTCCTCCTCGGTCTCTTCGCCTTCCTTGTCGGGGTCGGCCTTATCGCCCTTGTCGGCCTTGTCGTCCTCGTCGTCGCCGAGCTTGTCGCCCTTCCCGGCGGTGTCCAGAGGCGACTTGAAGTCGTCGCCGCGATCTACGCTGTCGCCACCGCCGGCGGCAGCGCCGTCGTCACCGGCCGGAGCCCAGTAGCCACGAGAAATCAGTTGTTGAATTGCGAAAGGCATGGTCAAGCTCCTTGCTTGGGGGTTTTGGCCGGGGCACCCGGCGCTGGCGAAGTGGGAGACGCCTCTCCCGGGGGTTGTGCGTTGTGTACTGCCGCCACACGAGCGGCTTTGGCCTGCTCCTTGGCGACGGTGGCCTTGATGGCTGCTTCGGCGGTGGCCTGCTCACGCTTGAGGGCCATCTCCATCTGCAGCTGCTCGCGCTTGAGTTCGAACTCGCGGTTCATCTGCTCCTGCTTGAGCTGGAATTCCTGATCGAGCTTCTGCTGTTCCATGGCCATCTCGGCCTCCAGCTTCTGCTGCTCCAGTGCGATCTCGTTCTGGCCACTGTCCTGACCGATCGAAGCGATCTCCTTCTGGGCCTTGGCCTGCTTGAGCTGGGCGTCGGAGCCCTTCTGGGTGGCCTCAGCCTCCTTCGTGGCCACGTCGGCGGCCAGAGCGCGCATCTGCAGCTCAGCCTGCTGTTGCGCCTCAGGGGTCTGCCCGGCCTGCTCCATCTCCGCGATGATCTGGGCCTTCTCCTTGAGGCGGCTCGACTGCAAGATGTACTTGTCTGGAATCTGCACGCCGGCCTCGGTGCGCAGACGCACAGCTTGGTCGAACTGGGTGTCCTCGAACGTGTCGCGCTCGGGCTGGTTCGTCACCACGATGGCGTACTCGCCCAGCGTCAGGTCGTTTGCGATGCGGCCCTCGGGCGTGGGCTGGTTCACCATCAGCTGCTCGGTCGTGTTCATCAGACGGTCGGTCGTGATGTACAGCAGGCGCTGCTCGGTGTAGTACTCCTGCACGAGGTCCAGCACGGTGCGCGCGAGGATGAAGTCCGAGCGGTTCATGTTGTCCATGACCTTGGCGAGGTTCGCCTGCCCGCTCTGCTTGTTCGTCTGCACGCTCTTGGCCGCCACGTCCTCGCGCGCGAAACCCTGCATGTAGTCCGACACACCCGAGATCGTCTTGATGTGCTCCTCGGCCTTGTATGACACCCGGTCCAGCCCTGTGGGGGTCTGGTTCGGCTGGATCTTCTCGATGTTGTTGATGTCGTCCAGCTCGACCACGAGGCCGGATTGCGCGCCGCGCGTCTCCAGCTCGGCGGTGGACATGTTGGTCAGTGCGTTGCGCTTCACCTTCCAGCCGGAGTTGGCCGAGGTGTTCACCACGTGCAGCTCCTGCGAGCTGACCTTGTTCAGCAGCTCCTGCGGGCCGAGCAGGTTCTCCACGAGGCCGACGGTGCGGCCGCGACGGAAGTACGGGAAGTACGGCACCACGGTGAAGTGCTTGTACGGGCTCCAGTCGTCGTGCAGCACCACGTTGTCGGCGATGACCGTCCAGCGGATGCGCTGGATCAGCTTCTTCGTGGTGGCCAGCTGGGGGTTGGCCTGCAAGTGCTGGGCGATGCGGTCGTCGTCCCAGTCAGTGGGTACGGTACGTGTGTCACCGGTCTCCAGATCGACGAAGTGCAGCACCTTGTCGAGCTTCTTCCACTGGCGCTCGATGACGCGGATGTTGCGGACGTTGTTGTACTCCTGCTGGGTCACCGTGTTGAGCGGCCAGCCGATGGCGCGCGCCGAGCCGAAGCGGTCGCGGTTGATGTCGATGGAGTCGTAGCCGTAGGGGTAGTACGAGTCGGTGCGGCTGCGCAAAAGCTCCGCGTCAGCCTTGCCGTACAGCAGCTCGATCTGGTCCGGACTCATCCACTTGGTGATGAGCACGTCGTTCCACTTGTCCGGGTCGTATTCGTCAGCGTCCGAGTCGATCAGCACGTTCTTGGGGTTCAGCTGCTCGATGCGCACCTCGCCGCGCAGCGAGTCGGTGAAGTCCAGCCGCACGTCGAAGAAGCCACGGGACGTCACGATGCCGTCCGTGAACACGTCGGAGCGAGCCCAGCCGAGCTGGTTGTTGTCCGCGATCTGCATGAACACCTTGGTCAAGGCGTCGGCGACTTCGGACGTGGCCCCCTCGTTGCGAGGCTTGAAGGCGATGTCCGTGCGGTTGAAGATCTGCTCGCCCATCACGTTGGAGATGGTCGAGATGATCTTGTTGATCGTCAGGGCGGGGCGGCGCTGAGCCTTGAGCAGGGCCAGATCGTTCTGATCCCACTGCAAGCCGGCGAAGAAGTCCTCGCACTTGGCGGCCTTCTTCACGTAGTCGAGGTGGCCGTTGTCACGGAGCCACGTGTAGCGGTTCCAGACTTGGGTGGCCAGAGCGGTATTCACAGGCATGTCGTTCTCCTCAGCTCAGCTCGTTGAGACGGTACATGGCCTGCAGCAGCACCGTGCGAATCTCTGCGAGAGCGTTGTCCAGCGAGATGTCGTCGTCCATCAGCTCGTCACGATTCTCGTCGATCCAGAGCACGAGGTCACTGCACATCTTGGCACACGGACGAATGATAGGGGCCCACGAGGGGTACGACTCGATCTTCCCGTGCTTACCCTGCCACTGCTCGACGAAGCCGTCGACGGCGTCCGGCAGGTCGGTGTACAGGGTCTCCAGTGCCTTGTGGGCGGCGTAGCTGCCCGTCTTGAAATGCTCAAGGTGGGCGAAGGTGCCCATGTGCAGGGCGCGAACCGCAAGTTCTGCTTGAAGCTTTGACATGATCTCTCCTATGCCGACATGTGACTGCCCTGTCCAGCGAAACTCTCACTCAATCGATCCCGCCAGCTCTTCAGCGGAGGCGGGGTGTACGCTTGCGGTGGCTCCTTACCCATGCACAGCTGCACTGCCCATGCCAAGGCGTCGACCACGTCGTCGTGGACGCCGGCTGGGAAGCGAAGCAACTCTTGTTCGGCCTGAGCGCGCCATGCGGCTTCCTCGGGAAATATGACGCGACCCTGCTGCATACGGCCCTGCAAGGGACGCGCACGCGCCATTTTATCGGTCATCGGACGCAGCACCTCGTACGGGAGGTACTGACGACGCTCGACCATGCGCTTCTTGAACAGCGGCTCGATGGCGCGCCAGATCTGACCGTCCTCAGCACCCAGCAGGTAGCCCGTACCCGGCACGGACCCCCAGCGCGTGGCCACGTCGAGCATGGACTCGACGATCTGGAAGCTGTCCCCCTTCATCCGGAAGATCTCCAGCACGTACAGCTGGTCCAGCTCGTCCTGAAGAATCGTCGCCCCCACGGTCCAGTCGTTGGCCTGCTTCTCGCCGATGGCGAAGTCCCATGCGGTGTAGATGCGCAGCCCTGCGGGGCTGGGGAGCTGGCGCTGGTAGCGGAAGTACTCCTTCTTGAAGTACATGCCCTCGTCAGGCACCGGGTTCTGCTGGTACAGGGCCGACCAGATTCGGGGCTGGAGGTTGGCACGGATGCGCTTCAGCGCTTCGGTGGGATACCTGTCTTCATGAAGACAGGTATCTTTCGGGCGCAGCAGCGTGAGGTGGGGCTGGTCGTCAATCGGCTCATCGGTCCGGATGATCGGCCCCGGATTGGCAGGGTCCACGTCGTCGCGGTACTCGTAGTGGGTGCTCAGAGCCGGGTACTTGATGATCTCGAAGTCGTCGATGCCCTCCGGCGCGCCTTCCTTGCCGATGAGCGCCATGGCCTGCTGCAGCCGGCCGGCGAGGTCATCGTCGTTCCACCACGTCTGGATGACAAGGACGCCGCCGCCGGGGGCGAGACGCGTATACGCCGTGGACTGGTACCAGTCCCAGAGCTTTTCGCGGACCAGAGACGAGTCGGCTTCCTCTTGGTCCTTGATGGGGTCGTCGACGATGAGGATGTGGGCGCCCTTGCCGGTGATACCACCACCACGACCAGCCGCTGTGAACCCACCCCCTTTGGTGGTGTTCCACTTCTCTACGGACTGAGAATCGGGGTCGAGCTGTGCGTCGGGGAAGATGGCTTGGTACTGCGGGTCACGGAACACCTCCCGAACCTTGCGGCTGAAGCCCATCGGCAGGTCGAGGTTGTACCCCACGTTGATCAGCTCGTGGTGCGGGTACTGGCCAAGGTGCCAAGCGGGGAAACGGATCGACGCCAGCTCCGACTTGCCGTGCCGAGGGGGCATCAGCAGCATGAGACGAGGGGATTTGCCCTCAGCGACCTCGCGCGAGAAGCGTTCAAGGCGGCGGCAGATGTCGTCATGCACCCAACCGGCCGAATAGCGCGGGTGCGTGAGCTTGGTGAAGTGCAAAAGGCGCCGGCGGGCAAGAATCCGGTCGGCCAGCAGCTTCGCAGCGGCGGAATTAGGCTTCGGAGGGGCCATCTTCTATCACTTTCACTTCGCCTTCAAGCACGTTGGGGTCCCCTTCGGCCAGTTTCAGCAGTTCTTCGTCCGACATGGCATTCAGACGCTGGATCAGCACCTGCCCCTGCACCGAAACCTCGATTTTTGCCTTCGTCGGCTCGTAGAAGCCGCACATTTTGCCCACTTCACGCCAGCCGGCGATCATCGTGAGCGGGTCGGCCTTGATCTTGGCCATCTCGATCGACTCCAAGAAGCCGTCGATGACCCGTTTCTTGGTCACCTGACTCGCTGCTGCGTACTCAGCACGACGTTCTGCGATGGCGCGCTCGATTTTCGGGTGCTTCATCATTTCCATGGCGGATGTGCCGGGATGGGCGAAGCCAGCAGCGCGCGCCGCAGCGGTTTGCGTCATCTGATGGTCCACGAAATTGACCACAAACCGCCGCTGCATCTCTGTAAGCGGAGCGTCAGGGTTCAGAACGCCGTTTTTCGCGCTTTCGCGGCGGCTCGGGAGGTTCTCCGGGGCCTGCGAGACGTTGGAACGGGACTTTTTCAGTGTCTTGGTCGCCATTTGATATCAATTGTAACCC
>ERZ724505.849-NODE-849-length-18080-cov-7.076117_pt1 | contig 18080 bp, 27 predicted proteins | sample MGYA00376038_ERZ724505 | MGnify/ENA primary metagenome ERZ724505 (study PRJEB28724, sample SAMN07190884) | wastewater metagenome | isolation source: effluent of sewage treatment plant in Hong Hong | place: Hong Kong | collected 2016-03-17 ... | reverse complement strand
TCGGCGTCGGCGCGGGGCGCATCACGGCATCCATCGGTGCCGTGTTGGCGGCGAATGAAGCCGGGGGCTGCGACGCCGCCCCGGCCGCGGCGGCGCCGGTGAAGCTCGGCGTCACGGGCGACTGGGCGAGGAAGTTCTTGAAGGTGTCGCCGAACTCGACCTGCGCGTCCTGATGCGCACGCGCGAGGCGCGACAGCATCGCTTGGTCGACGTCCTTGGCTGCGCTCTTCTGGTCCTCCCAGTCGGTCTGCTTGCGGTTGCCCTCCTGGTACGCGTTCTTCGTCTTGACGCCGAACCCGATACCCTCGGCCGCGCCACCCGCGAACGCACCGATCGACCGCACGTTGAAGCCCATTTACGCCTCCTTCTCCAAGCGACGGACACGCTGATCGAGCTCCTGCGTGGCCGCCATGGTGTGCCCGAGCATGTCGCCCACGTTGAGGGTGAAGCCGTCCCCCGTTCCGGTTGCGGCGGCTGCGTCCTCGGCCATCGGGCCGACGTGATCCGACTCGCCGTTGTCGCCGACGCCGTCCTTGTAGCGCCAGCGCTTCACCGGCATCTTGGCGAGCGTGCGCGTAGCTTCGCGGCCACCGCGGTACGGCGTGACGTCGCGCTTCAGGCGCCGCGACGAGAGCATGAACAGGCCCGCTGCTGTGCCCGCGAGTTGTCCGATGCCGCCCCATCCGGCCGCATCCGCGTTCGCGTTCGCGACCGACGACTCGTAGTCGAGGCGGCGGTTGCCGAGGTTGTAGTTGTTGATGCCCTGGTTCCAGCCGATCTGGTTCGCCTGCAAGCCGTTGTAGAGGCTGCCGCCGGTGCCCGCCGCGCTGATCGCCTGCCCGACCTTCGCATCGCCGCGGCCCGCCACGCCCGCCAGTGCGTCGAACGCGAGCCGGCGCACGTTTTGCCGCGTGGACGTCCCCGCCCCCGCAGTCGCGCCCGCTTCGGCGATGTTCTCGCCGCGCTGCATGGCGAGGTACCGCGGATCGCTCGGGTTCACGCCCATGCTCGCGAGCTGCGCGTTCGTCGCAGCGCGACGGCCAGCGAACGCTTTGGTCACATCGGCCTTGGCGGCGTCGATCTGTTCCTGCGCGAACTGCGGCGTCTGGAACTGCTGCACCGACGAGATAAGCTGGTTCTCGAGCGGCTCGTACTTTTTCGCGCTGTCCTGGCGCTCGCGCATGATCTGCGCAAGCGTCTTGGAAAACTCGCTCTCGACCGGGATCGGCGCGGTGCTCGTGTCGGGCGCCTTGGCTTCGGGCGCTTGGATCACTGGGCTGCTGTCACAGCACATTGCTTCTCCTTCCGTGCGCGGAACTCCGCGTCGAGGTTCTTGAGGTAGCCGATGAACGTCTCGGCGTGCGCCCATCGCCGAAGTTCGGGGCCGCATGCGATCGCATGCTCGCTGCCGCCGATGATCTGCGCGCACATGGTCACTAGGTCAAGGTACGTGCTGCGAATCACGAAGGCCCACAGCAGGTCGTCCTTGCTTGTCGACGGGTCGCGCTCGATCCCGGTCGCGATCCGCCAGTTGATGATGGCGAGCGATAGAACCGGCGCCAGCACGTCGATGTGCTCGCGATAGAACGGGTTGAGCGGGATTTCGAGCAGCGCCGATGACATGCAGCCGTTGATGGTCTCGTCCGTCACTTCTTTATCTTGGTCGATGAGGTCGTCCCAGCAGTGAAGGACGCGCGCCATTGCGCGAAGGAACGCGAGAGCATCTGCATTGCCCCGTACTGCAACCGCTACGGTTTCCGCTTCCATCACGATTCCACCCATTCGATCATCAGCCACCCATCACCGCCGTTGCCACCCTTTGTCAGCCATCTAGGCGTATGCAAGAGGTTTTGCGATCCTGAGCCTCCACCACCCGCGCCAATCCCACCCGTCTGGCCGTAGGTGTCGGTCTCAAGGGCTGCTCCGCTTTCCGGTGTTCCGCCTGCTCCACCGTTCCCAATCGGAGACGCTGCCCCACCGCCGGAAGGCAGCGTTCCCGATCCATACGCCCCTCCCGCAAATCCGTTGAGTGATGGGCCGCCGTAATTGCTTGCTCCGCCCGAGAGTTGTGACCCGCCGCCGCCGCTTGATCCGCCAAGGGAGTAGCCGTTCGAACTGCCCATGACGCCGGCCTGCTTGTCGTTCGCGTAGAACGCGCCCAGCCCTCCGCCGCCAGCGCCTCCTACGCTTCGCACCGATCCAAAGATGGTCGTGAGGATCGAACCCTTCCCTCCGGCGATATGCACACCGCCGAATGTGCAGTCCTCGCCGTCTAGTCCGTCCTCTCCTATGTTCCCAAGCTGATTGGCGCCCAATCCACCGGCGCCCACGTAGACAGCGACGATCACCCCTGGCGTCACGTTCACCGGAAAGCTCTCAACGAACTCCCCGCTCCCACCTCCGCCCATTCCGTGGCCGGCGTACGAAAGCGTCCCTCCTCCGCCGCCGCCACCCGCTCCGACACCCGTCAAGAAAACGAGACTGACATTCGCGGGTACCGTCCAACTGAAGCTTCCTTGCACCGCAAATACAAGCGTCTTGCTCTTCGGCTTGATCGGCATCAGCCAACCCACATCACGATGACGTAACCGCTCTTCCCTGCGCCACTTGATCCACTCCCGCCAGCGCCACCACCTCCTGATCCGTAGCCGACACCATCAGCACCAGAACCTCCACCTGCGCCGCCTACGCCGCCTGCTCCGAACGTGGTCGACGCTCCGCCACCGCCGCCAGCATTGCCGCCGCCACCGACCCCTCCCGCGCCACCCGCGTAAGCCCCGCCGCCGCCGCCGGATGTTCCGTTTCCGCTCGTTCCTGCTTGTCCGTTACCGCCACCAGCGCCGCCAAAGTAATCCGGCGCTTCGGCCGTTCCTATGACCGCCGACGTCGCACCGCCGGGTCCACCGCCAAATCCGCCGTTCGATAGGCCGAGCGGTCCAGTTCCGGCACCTTTCCCACCGCGAACGAGCAGGATGCGACCGCTGTTGTTGTTGACTTGGGTGTCGCCGCCGTCATTTCCGACAGCGTTGCCGGGGCCTACTGCTGCGCCTCCTGCGCCGATGGTGATGGTGACGCCACCACCCGACAGACAGTTGATCGGCACGCGAGCAGCGAACTCGCCTGCGCCTCCTCCACCACCGCTCGCTCCACCCGCGCGCGAACTTCCGCTCCCACCGCCTCCGATCATTGCGATCCACAGACCGCTTACTCCCGGCGGGACAGCGAACGTTCCGCTCGCCGTGAACACTTGCGACTTGAGGAACCCGCCACCGATCTGACCGAGTCCAATCCATGACTCACCATTCCACAGCCAATACGCGCTGTTCGCGGAATAGATGTCTCCGATCGTTGGAGATGCGGGGAAATCGAGGGCTGCCATGGTTACGACATCCCGTAGAGCGTGAACACGGAACCGTCGACAAAGGCGGTCGTTCCAGCAGAGAAGTCGAGGCGCGTGATCGCGGCGGTTGACTTCCACGTGCAATGCAACTGCCCAGTAACCAATGTCGGGCCGGCGCTATGCACTGCCGCGTAGTTGGCAAACACGACCTTATGAAATGCGGTCCCTGCGTAGTTCGAGATCGTTACGGTTCCTGAGCCGATCGCACTGGCGTTACCCGATGTGCCAGGGCAATTCCCTGCTGGAAATCCCGCTGAGGTAGGCGCCGTGCTCCCAACGGACGATGTGCCATTAGAAAGCCCCATGAACTGGCGGTTGGTGTAGTTGCCGGCGGTCCCATCGTTGTTGATCTTGAGGAATACGTCAGACGATGAGGTTCCCGTCGCGGTGTCACGACCTTGCCAAACAATGAGAAGGTGCTTGTACGACCCGGCGATGCTGTTGAACGTGACCACGGATTGAGAGCCCGACGTCACTACTTCAGCGATCTTCGTGACAGCACCGCCGCCTGCCCCGCCAGCAGCCCATTTCACGCCCAAGGCTTGCGTGCTATCGGCAGTCAGGACGTAGCCGTCTGTTCCAACAGGGAGCCGCGCCGGCGACGATCCGTACACGAACACGTCGCCCTTCGTGGTCAACGGATAGGCCAGACTCGTCCACTTTAGGCCCGTCGCCTGCGTGCTATCGGCGGAGAGGTATTGCCCATCCGAACCCACCGCCAGGCGCTGGTTAGTGGTATCGAACGTCCAAATGTCGCCTTTCGTGGTCAGCGGAGATGGTGTTCCATCCGTGCCGTCAGCGCCTTGCCTCGCCGGCATGGCGTCGACCCATTGGGATGAGTCAGGATCGCCCGGCGGCGTGTACCAGACCTTGAGCGCACCTTCCTCCGTGTTCCACCACGCCACCCATGACGTTGGACTCGCCGGAGGGTCGACATGGAAATAGATCGACCCACCGCCCCCGCCCCCACCGCCCGAAGTCGTCACGCGCGGTGCACTCTCATCCGGCAGCGTCGTCGCGCGATAGCCCTGCGACGTCGGCTTGTTAAGTTGGATCTGGCGCTTGACCTCGTTGAGCTCGTCCAGCGTGACGAAGCGCTCGTTGCCATATCCGAGTTGTCCGCTGCGCACCTGATGCGCGTGCCAGAGCTTTTGCAGCTCGCCGCGAACGATCGGGTCGGAGATTCCTGCCAGATTTCCTTGGTTGCCCACTACCGGCGGGCTAGGCACTGCGCAACTCCTCCGGGTGCGCCGCGAGGTAGAACTCGCGCACGACCGCGTTCGCGTTCAGGCCAAGGATGACGGACCACTCGCGCTCTAGGAACCCCGCGGGCATGCGAATCTGCTGCGGCACGCCGTCGGTCAGCGTGAGCACCTGATTGGCGAGCGCCTGTCGTGACCCCGCGGTGACGGTCACCGTCACGCTGCCGCTTCCAACCACCTGACACACGCCGAAGTTGGACGGCTTCGGCATGATGACCTTGCGCGAGATCCACGTGGCCGGCATGCGGTTCACGTTGGGGTCCTCGTCGCGTTGAAGAGTGGTCGTCGTGCCTCCGTTTGCAGCGAGCATGTAGAGGCCGTTCGACCCCGGAAGCTGGCGCGCGACACCGATCGGCAGTGGGAGGCTCCATTGCGTGAGCATCGTGCCGGCGAGGTCCATCACGAAGCCGACGTCGCTGCTGCGGTTAAACCAGCCCTTGATGCGCCCATTCGCGAACGCGAGGCGCAGGCGGCCGAGCTTCGTTCCATAGCGCGACAGCCACTCTTCCTTTGTGAAGAGCCCCGACGTGATGAGCTTCGACTGCCCTTGCCCCGCGATGACGAGGCCCTCTTCGGTCGCGTAGCACACGCCGGCCGGCGTCCGACACACAGCGCGGCTCGGACAGCGGATGCCTTCTACCGTCGGCCCGGCGACGGTGTACTCCGACTTCACGCCAGCCTGCGTGTTCGGCAGCGGCTCGAACGTCATCGCCGACGGATGCGCGCCCATGAAGATGTAGGCTGGGCCGGTCGTCACGACGATCATCGTGTTGCCGTCGACCTCCTTGCTCACGACGTCGTACGGGAGCGGATAGCGGTACTTCGCGGGCCACGCGTGGGGACGGTATGGCTCGCAGATCAGGATGGTGTTGCCCTGGTGGACGGCCATCATCCCGTTCCACATATTCGTCAGTTGCAGCACCGACCGGAACGGCGGCGGGTCCCAATCGGTGCTTTCCAGCGTTTCGGTTAGGAGGTCCTCGTCGCGGTACACATCCTTGAACATGTACCCGTAGCTCTTCGACGAGTCGGGAATCTGCTGCGTGAATTTCCCCGGCTCGTGGTTGAACTCGCGAACCTCGCCTTCGCTATTGTAGCCGTCTGAGATAGCGTCCGCCGGGACCAGCCGGTACGACGTGCTGCCATCGGTGCCGACCACCGTGCGCCACAGGCGAATCTTGCGGATGGGGACGTAGTAGTGCCCGCCCGGGTCCGGCGCCTGCGGCTTGTAGACGCCGTGCAGCTGGACCGAGTGCATGAAGGTCGCGTCAATCGTGACCGGGTTGCTCGGAACGCTCTCTTGCAGAAAGTCGTCCTGATAGGTAGCCACGTACGCGCGCGTGTCGGAGACGCCATAGGACAGGTGAAACCCGATCCATGCCGGGTCCCAATCCGCCGCCGTCTTGCCGAACGCCTGCCACATGCCCAGGAGCGGGTTGTCGTAGCCGCCGTCCGCGCGCACCGTGCCCGAGAAGTCGCACCACTCGCACCACATGCCGCCGGGGACTTTCGAGACCTCGTTCTTCCCGGTTTGCTTGCTGTTGTTCGAATAGACGGTGAACCACAGCTCGCCATTGGCGTCCTGGTCCAGCCCCTCGACCTTGAAGCAGCGCTTGAGCTCGCCCTCCGCGTAGGCGGCGCCGCCGTTCTCGACGATGAGGTCGTTCAGCGTTTTCTTCGTGCCGTCGGGGAAGGTGAGCGAGCCGTCGACCACGTACTTGGTGCCGGCGTACTCGATCGTGTTGACGTTGATGACGGTGAACGTCGCGCCGACGGGGATGGAAAGCGTGGGCATTACGCCTGCTCCGTGGTCGGCTTGAACACGATGTTGGTGTCCGTGTAACTCAGGGTGATCGCGCCGCTACCCTCGTTCTTGATGTCCACCGTGCGGCCAATTTCCAGGGTCGTCGTGTCCGGCGGCGTCATGAAGTAGAACTTGTAGGGCGCGGGCGTCTGATAGCCGAAGAGCGGCCACAGCATGTCCTGCACCTTGTTTCCGCGCTGCGACGTGTCGTTCGTCCACGCGACCTGCGGATACGTGGTTGACGTGCCCGCGACCTGCGCAGCCTCCGTGTTGGAGACGTCCTGCTGATAGACAATCTTCCCAGCGGTGTCCTCGAGGAAGTACGTCACGCGCAGTTGCAGCTTCGGCGCCCCGGGCCACGACGGTTTTTCGCCGCGGCCGGCGGTGAGCGCATCGGTGTCGGCGACGTTCTGCACCTTGGGCGCCGGGATGCCGAGCAGCCACGAGTCCGGCCCCTTGCCGTTGCCGCCGAAGCCTGGATTGGTCGCCTCGGGCGGCATGTACTTGCCGCCGACGAGGTCGACGTTGCCGATGACGCGCGTCAGCGCACCCGCCGCATTGCGATAGGTGCGTGCGACCTTGAGCACTGGTCCATCGCCCGGCAGGCCGGTGTAGAAGATGCGGTAGTAGATGTCGTCGACGACAAGGCTCTTGACGACGTCCGTCTCCCATGGCCAGCCGAAGAAGTTGGCGCCGTCCTCGGTGTAGAACGACTGCACGGCCTCGCCGTTGATGCTGCCAATCAGATCCACGTCGGCATTGCCGCGTAGCCCGCGCAGCTCGCCGTGCGCGAAGTCGCAATTCAGGGCGTACTGCGCAGCGTTCTCTGGCAATAGGTGCCCCGGTAGTCGCGGAACCTCGCCGGTGAACTGGATGAGCTTCAGGACCGCCATGGCTTACTTGGTGATGGTCCAGAAGTCGTCCGACAGGTTCGCCGTCGTGATGTAGCGGTAGGGCAGGTAGCAGTAGCCCTTGTCGCCCCAGTCTGGACCCCACGAGTTGCGCACGATGACGTGCTCCTTGGCGTCGTCGTAGCCGACGGCCAGGACAGCATGGCCGCCGAGCATCCGCTCGTTCTTCTCGGGGAACGGCACAATGCCCGTCTTGGCGACCGCGTCGCTCTCGAACGATTCGTAGACGCTGAACCCGAACACCACCGGGAAGTCATCCGCGAGCGCGGCCCGGAGGTCCCGCAGGCCGATGACGCGGCGGTACTCGCTGATGCGATGGCGCAGCGCGTCCTTGTAGGCGGCCTTGGCCGGCTTCATGCGGAAGCGCTCAATCTTGTACGGGCACAGGTACTCGGCGGGCGCCCCGACCTTCGCAACGGCCTTCACGCCGTCACGGATCTCCGCGCCCGCGTCCTGGCGGATCGTGCCCTCCATGCGCCGCTCTTCGTAGTAGATGAAGAGCCGCGAGAAGTTGAACACCTTGCCGACCGCCTTGCGGTACAGAAATTCGAGCGCGCCCGCGATCGCGTTGCCGGTGCACGAGCCAAGCTCGCCCTGGTCCTCGACCGGCGTGCAACCGGGGCGCAGGTCCACGAAGCCGGGCAGGATGCCTCCGCGGCGCGGCGCGAACAGGTGGTCGCGATGGTCCGGAAGGTCCGGCCGCCAGCCGTACGTGCGCGCCATCAGAAGAGAACCGCGCCGACGAACAGGCCCACCGCGAGCGCGCCCAGGCCGACCGCCGCGAGCGGGTTGGCCTTCGCCCACTCGCTGATCTTCGTGAATGCCGCGTTCAAGCGTTCCATGCCGTCCTCACTTCTTCACGCAGGCGGTGAGCGTCGCCTCGAGTTTCGTGACATGCGCGACCAGTCGCTCACGGTCCACCCGCAGTGCACGCTGCCGGTCGAACTCGCTGGTCGTCTGCGCCCACACCTTCTCGGCGATGAGATCGGGGCGCGCGGGCACGGCGTCCACGCATGGCGTCGAGACTGGAACCTCGACCTTCTCGGTGCGCAGCGGCTCGGGGCCGCTCGCGCAGCCGGTTACTGCAACGGCTGCCGCAAGGCAGAGCAGGCGGATTTGCATGTGTCCCCCGGATATGCGGGTTGCTCGGCGAGCAGCGCTTGCAGGCGCTTCTCCACGGATGCCGTCGCGGCGTCGGCCTTGCGCACGGCGGCGTCAGCCGCGGCCCGGCGGCGCGCCTCGTCGGCTTTCAGCTTGGCGGTGGCATCGTTGGCCGCCTTCACGTCGAGTCGCAGTTGCTTCTCGGCGTCCTGATAGCTCTTGACGAGCTTCTTGGCGGCCGCGGCCTCAGCCGTCGCCGTCTCGGCTCGGCCGTGTTCGCACTTCGCCACCCCGCCGAGCGCCAGGAAGGCCGCCACCACGGCCAGAATCACGTACATCATCGGGATACCCTCCGCCGCCCGCTGGCGGCTGTTCAATGCGTGGGTCGTCGTAGCTGTTGCGACGGTCGTACAGATCCAGCCCGCGCCGCATTTCCTTGCCCGCAACGAAGATCGCGAGCACGCCGAGCACGAGCTCGACCACGTCCTTGCCGGCGAGCGTCCACTTCACGCACACCCACACCGCCAGCACCGCCATGGCGATCGTGATGAGGTTGTAGAGGCTCGCCTTCCCCGTCGTCGTGTCGAGGAAGTAGTCGCGGACGTCGAACTTGTTTTTCGTGTCCAGATGCCACCGCGCAACCATGACGAACACGTAGACGGCCGCCGCGACCAGCGCAGCGTTCGTCCACGTGAACGCGCTCACGGATAGAACACGCGCTTTCCGGAGCGAGGGGGAACGGTTTGCACGTGGCACCAGCCCTTCGTGGACGCTGGATGCTCCATCCACAGGCCAATGGCCTCGAGCAGGTCCAGATGCGTCATGCAGAAGTCGTCGAGGTCGCCCTCGGGGTCCGACAGGTCGACGGCCTGACACGTCATGTGCCGGCTGTTCTGCGCCGCGCCGTGCGTGGTCGCATTGACGACCGGCGGCCGCCAGCCCGAATTGACGCTGCGATCCTCGCCGAACGACGACAGCAGGTCGTTCGCGCGTGCGACCGTGACCTCGGCGTTGGCGCGCAGCGCGTCGGTCAGCGCATCGGCGTAGGTAACATCGCGGCCCATGAAGTAGTCGTCTAGGGTAATCACGGCTTGTCGGCTTTGCCGTCGAGCTTGTCCTCGATGGCGTCCAGCTTGCGAAACAGGGCGTCGGTAAGCTTGTCGATCGACGACTGGAACTCGCCGCGCGTCACGTATTGCCCGGCGATCAGCAGTTCGATCTGAGCGACCCGCCGCGTGGTTTCCTTGTCGGCCGCCTCGAGCGCCGCTCGCAGCGCCATGTCGGCGGTCTTGAGATCGATGATCTTGGCGTTCATGTCCTTGATGTAGTGGCCGACCACGCCAGCCCCGCCAAGGGCAATCAGATTGATGACGGTGCTGACGAGCGACCAGTCGATTTGCACGGTCATTTCCCTGGGCCGTCGATCGCGGAGAATGCCTGTCCCACGATAGCCGGACCGAAGGCGAGGCCGATGCGCTCTTTGATGGCCGCGACGTCCTCGACCGACAGGCCGACGGTCGATGACTTCTCCTGCCACAGGCCCGAGGCGATCGACCACGCGCGCAGCTTCCAGTCCGCGCTGTCGTCGGGCTTGACCACGTTCACCAGCGCCTCGCAGATGACGTCGCGCATCGTCGTCTGCCGGTCGCCCGACATGATCGGCTTGCCCTTGTAGTCGAAGAACCGCGTGGAAAGATCGACCTGCATGAATCCCTCTTAGGTGAGCGCGGCCGTGTGCTTCCACGCGCCGCCGGTATAGACGCCGATCTTGAGGTTCATGGTATCGACGTAGAGCGGAACGAAGCCCGCGCGCGCCGTCGGGACGCCTGTCATCGCGCCTGCGACGGCCGGGACATAGATGTGCCCGCTCGTCGCGCCGGTTGCGAGGCCCGTCTTGCCGACGACCACGTCGCCCTGCGCGGCCACGAACTGCATGACGCGCGTTCCGTCGATCTGGAACGTCACGTCCTGCGTGACGCCGGTTCCAGCCTTGGTGCTGTTCACGCTGACGCCGGTCGTCGCGACGGTCGTCGTCAGGAAGTTCGTGTTGGCTGGCGCCGAGCCCGCGTAGATGGTCTGCGCGAAACTGCCGGTGCCCTGCATGGTCAGGGCCGTGCCGCCCAGGCTGTACGTTGGCGCCGCGCCGTTGTAAATGACCAGCGCGCTGTTCTCGGTGATGAGCGCGTTCTCGTTGGACGGTCCGGTCGACGTCATCTTGAGCGTCTTGGTCGCGCCGACGTTGCCGACCCACGCCTCCTTCCACGGCAGCGCTTGCGTGCCGAGCGCGACGCCGGCCACCGCCGTCGGCGCGAGGTTCGCGGTCGCATCGCCCCGCAGCGCGACTGACACGTTGGCGCCGACTTGCAGGACGGTGAGCACGAGCTGCGACTTCTCGATCGCGGTCGTGTAGTCGATGAAGTTGGCGTTGATGCGCCCGACCTGCTTCACCGCGGCCGCGCTGTTCGTGCCCTCGAGGTAGATGTTCGGGCCGGCGGCGTTCGCCTGATAGACGTTGCGCAGGCGCAAGGATCCGGCGTTGATGCCGGTCACGGTGGCGTCGCTCGCGATCGCCTGAATCTCCGCGAGCGGGCGCAGGAGCTTCAGGGTGTTGTCGTCGGGCTTGCTGACGCCCGCGAGCGGGACGGTGAGGAAATCGGATAGGTTGCTCAAGGCATCACCTTCCAGCCGTAGCCGGCGGACACGTAGACGAGGGAGAAGGCGAACTCGGCGAGGTCCACGGTCATGCTGCCGACCGTGTTGTTGATCTTGGCGCCGTTGGGATTGATGACGGTGCCGGTGATAGACGCCGCCGCCTGGAACACGCGGATGCGGTCGCCGACGACGGGCGCCGCCGGCAGGGTTAGCGTGAGCGAGCTCGCCTGCACCCCGTACGCGAAGCCGTCGGCCAGCGTGGTCGGCCCGGAGATGAACTGGATCTCCTCTTTCAGGAGCGTCGTCAGGAACGACTCGGGCGACACGCAGCGAACCGTCGAGGAGCCCGCGAGTGTAATGGCCGTCGGTGCGGACCAATTGGCCGTACCGGCGACCAGCGTTCCGAGGATTGTCGTGCGCGCGATCTGGTTGGACGCGACGTACGTGCCGAATCCAACTTCCCAATTCGAGCCGTTGCGGATCGAGTAGTAGACGCGATCGTTGTTCGCGAATCGGTCCGAGAACCGCGCCCACCCCACCATCTGCGCCAGCGTGACAGTGCCAGTGCCGGTGGTGGCGGTTGTCTCCTGCACGAGATCAGCCCACAGCTTTCGCATGTCAGTTGCTCACGTTGATGTTGCCGATCGGGGTAATGGCCCACGTGCCGCCCGGGTTCACGGTGATGCCGCCGGGCGTGGATGGCGTCGTCGAGGTCGTCGTGCCGCGCGTCACGTTCACGGTCAGCGCGTGCACGAGCGTCAGGTTCGCGCCGAGATTGGTGGCGTCGCCGCTATCCGTGAGCGGCTGCGCTGCCAGCGGCGTGGCGGACAGGAACACGTCTACGTCACCAGCAGTTGCAGGGCTTGCGCCGGCACGATGACCGCGCCCTCGCCCGAATACACCCCGAACGGCGGGAAGCCGATGTAGCCGGCCACCGACGGGTCATTCGACAGTACGCCGTAGAAGCACATATTCCCAGACGAGACCGCATCGAAGAGGGCGAGCCCGTTGATGACGCCCCAATCCGCCGTCGGCTGCGGGAAGGTAAACGCCGCTCCGTTTGACGTGAGCCCGGTGGCGCCGCTCGAGTTGCCCGAGAGCGCGCCGTTGGTGCTGTACCAGTTGGCGTCGCCCGGCGCGAGGTTCTGCCGCGCGTACGCGCCGCCCGTAACCTCGGTGCCGCCGCCGGCGACGGTCGGCGCGACGGTGAACCACGCGAGGTACCACGCCGTCGGCTTCGCGAGCGCCGCCGAGCGGAACTGGAAGTCGATGAGCTTGTTGCGCCAGTAGTCGGTCGCGGGCATGGCTACGTGAACTGCGCGCGGATGAAGAACTGGATGATCTCGTAGCCGGTCACGATCACGCTGCCCGGCATCGTGATTTCGACCTCGCCCTCGAACGTGCCCGCGTTGGTGGTCATCGCGGACGTTGGAGTGAGCCCAAGCACGCCATTCGCGAGGTCCACGTTGGAGAGCGTGACCGTGGTCAGCGTCGTGGTGCTCCCCTGCGCGCGGAACAGGAGCCGCGAGCTCACCATGCCGGTGAGGTCCACCGCGGCGCCGGTGGCCGTGTTCGTGACGTACAGCGGGATCAGCGGGCCGGTGTCGCCTTGGACGAGTTTGACGATGCTCACAGGAATTGCGCCCGGGTACGGATGCGGGGACGTCCGAAGCCCTGCTGCTGCCGATCGGATGCGTCGATGATCGAGTCGCTGAACACCTTGGCGTTGATCGCAGCCTCCTGAAGCTGCGTCCACGGCTTGTCGTTCATGACCTGCAACCGGGCCTTCACGCCGCAGGCGATCTGCTCGTAGTAGTCCTGGAACAGGAAGTCAGGCAGCGTCGTCGCCGTCTTGGAGGGCTTGTACGCAACGTCGAGCACGAGCGAGCCGGAGGCCGTGGGCTTCGGGACCATCATGAAGGCGTCTGGTTTGATCGCCGTCACCGCCTGCGGTCCGCCGGTCTGGAAGGACGCGGACGGGTTGCGCCAGCCCGGATACCAGATGTCGAGGTTCTCGGGCGTCTCCCAGTCGATCGGCGAGCCGTCGAGCTCCGCGCTCATGACCTTGAATACGACTGCACCGACTGGAACGTTCGCGAACGAGTAGTCGCGCGTGCCGGAAGCAATCGCGTACGGCGTCTGGATCTCGCGCCAGCACAGCGTCTTTTCGCAGAACTCGCCCGCGGTCAGCACGATCATGTCGCGCACCAGCACCTTCGGGCACTTCGGCAGGCTCGCGAGGATCTGCGGATAGAAAGTGGTCAGCGCTACGCTCATGTCCCTTCCCTCGGTGCGATGGCCTTGTTGGCGCCCATGAGGGCGGCGAACATCTGGTAGTGCGGCTGCGCGCGCTCCACCCGGGCGTTCTCGTCGTTGAGCGACTCGACCTCGAACGCGACGTAGTGCTGCAACGCCGGCAGGTACTCGTCGCCGAGCGGCACATTGTTCGACGCCATGTTTCCGGTCGTGATGGACATCATGTCGGGCGCCTCGGACCACAGCGCCTCGAACACCTGGCCGGCGAGCGACGGCGGGTACACGAGGAAGCGCTTGGTCTGCTTCCGGTTCGCGTCCTCGGGGTGCCGCATCCAGTTTTCCGCGGTGTTCGTCGCGGTCTCGGTGCGCCAGCCAGGGCGGAAGCGCGAGAGCGTCCAGTAGTCGCACTCGTCGACGTACGCGCCGTTCTGGATGCCGAGGATAGCGACGAGGTAGATGGCGCGCGTCGCTTGCAGGTTCTGCTCGACCCCAGCGATGAGCGTCGTCGTGCCGCGCGTGGCGAACAGGTCGGGCCGCAGAATCACGGCCTCCTGCACGGCCTTCTTCACGAACGCCAGCAGCTTGTCGTCCTGCACCCGGTACGGCGATGCGGAGTCGTTGACCTCGACCCGCGCCCCGGTGATGACGTCCGCGTACGTGAAGGCCATGGGTCAGCTCGTCAGGCTGCCTTGCTCTTGCGCTTCCCGCCCTCGGCTTTGGCCGCTTGCGCTGCTGCGACCTTCGCCTTCACCGCGTCCGCCTTCTTGCCCTTGGCGCTCGGCCGGAAGGTGGTCTCGGTGGGCTTGAGGTAGACGTTGGAGTGCTCCTCGAGCGCGCCGGTCTTGGCGTCGGTCGTGGTGGCCGTGGACTCCTCGAAAATCGTGTCGTCGTCGTCCGCAAGCTGCTCGTCGTACACCTGATAGCCGGCGCCAATGGAGAGGATGGTCGACGCGTCCTGTTCGAGCACCTGGGCGACCGCGTGGCCCTTCTCGTTGAACGCGAAGTGGTAGTGGCGACCGTTCACCGTCTGATGGGTGCCCTGCGGGAACGGGGTGAGGCAGCGGAGGGTGACCAGTTTTGCCATGAAGTCTCCTGCGTTGAAAAAATGGGCCGCCCGAAGGCGGCCCAATCAGACAGACAGGCCCGGTTACAGGCCGTACGAGGCCCAGCGGTAGAACATGATGAAGTCGAGCTGGCGCACCGTCGCCGGGTTGGTGGGCGCCGCAACGATGCCGAGACCGATGGAGCGGTCCGTCGTCGCCGGAGCGAGCCGGTAGGCGCCGATCGACGCGACCACCGAACCGCGCGTCACCGCGGGCGCTTGCAAGGTCGTGGCGCCGGAGGCGAGCAGTTCGACGCCGACGGTGGCCAGCGCGCGGCTGGCGTCACCGGGGGCGCCTGTCATGATGCCTGCCTTGACCGTCACGGTCGTCGCAGAGTCGAAGTCGTCGTTGACGAGAATCCAGTCGACGAGGATGTGATCCGCCGGCAGGACCGCGAGTTCGATCACGTCGTTGATGGCAATGTTGACGCCCGACGCGAACACGATCGACCCCTGAATCGCTTGCAGGTCGCCCTGCCCGCGCGCGATGTCCGGCGGACGGCGGATGGGCTGGCTGCCCGACAGCGCGGCCGCCGCCGTCGTGCCGGTGATGAGCTGCGTGGCGTAGTACGCCATGGTCGTTCTCCTTCAGAAAAGGGGGAATGCGGGACCGCGAACGGCCCCGCGGAGCAGTCGTTCGGAAGTGGCCTAGCCCGGATCGGGCGCGTACGAATCGACCGCGATCGCGCCGTAGTCCTTCGAGTTGAACGTGCACTTCTTGATGCCGAAGATCACGTTCGTCGAGATGACCACCTGGTTGCCGTTGTCGCGGGTTTCCTCGTACCAGTCGTAGCGCAGGCCGGTTCCGGGGGAACCGAACGCGCACACGGCCGCCTGCTCGCCCAGGAACAGCGAGCGCGAGGCCGGCAGGTTCGCGCCGGCGCCGTAGTCCGAGAAGCGGATGACCGACTTGTGCTTGTGCAGCACGACGTCGTTGTGGACGCCCATCCCGCCCTTGAAGATGGGCGAGCTGTTGCCGATCGCGGTCGCGAGCGCCTTCTGCACGTCGAGCCACTGGCCCGAGTTGGTGTTCGTGCGGAGCTGGTACTCGTCGAACGGCGACATGACGAGGACGTAGCGCTCCTCGCCGTCCACCATGATCGGCTGGATCTGCGGCGTGCCCTGGACGCCGCCGCCCATCATCGTCGCCTTGGTGACGAGGCGGTCGATGGTGCCCAGACGCATGATGCAGGTGTTGTCCACCGCGTTCTTGGCGCCGGGGACGGTGCCGCCGGACGTGGCCGAGAAGAGCTGGTGGTCGGGGTAGTCCGGCGCCGCGATGGAGTTGTTCGCGAAGCCCGTGTACGACAGCGGGAAGATGTAGTCCGCGTTGATGCCGCGCGACCCGCTGAGGTACATGAAGAAGAGCTCGTCGAAGACGCGGGCCCACCACTCCGACTGCCGGCGCTTCGCGATGAGGCGCAGGTTGTAGAGCGTGCGCTTGCGCGTCATCCGACCGCCGACGTTCACGCCGCCGCGCATCTGGTCGATGTAGACGTTGTCCGTGTAGAACAGGAGCGCTTCTTCCTGTCCCTCGAGGACGTTGTCGCCTTCCACCGGCTGCATGCGCAGTTGGATCGACAGGTCGTACGTGATCTGCTCGCCGGCGTCGTTCTCGAGCGCCGGGAGCATCTGGATCGGCATCGAGGCGTCCTCGCCGACCCCCATGAACTTCTTGGTGAAGTACGACTTGCGGGCGGTATCCACCGCCAGCAGGCCACTCCACCGCTTCACGGCCTTCGCGTCGTTCAGGCCGATGATGGTGCGTGCCATGTGAGTGCTCTCCTGTGAAAGAAGCGCACTCCTGCGCGCTGGATGCCCCTTGCGGGGCGCCTATCCGACGGTCGAAAGTCGCCGCACCTTGTCGGTATGCGGCGTGCCCTCCACGCGTCGAATCTTGATTTCGGGCGGCGCCTCGATCGTGAGGCGCGTCCGTTGGCCGCTCTTCTGCCCGACGTGGATGACCACGCGACCGTCATCGACCTCGATGCGATCGCCGATCTGCACGTCGAGATGAAGGCTCGGCATGTCTCGGTGGCGTTACTGCTGCGAGAGGTATTCCTCGCGCTCGGACGGCGACAGGCGCGCGAGCGCCTGCTCGAAGGCCATGCCGCCCTTGTTCGCGAGCGCGTCCAGGCTCGCGTACTTGCCCTCGCCGGTGTCGCCATCCTCGGCGTTCGGGATCTCGGCCAGCGTCTTGGGCGCACCCTCGATGGCTCGCTTCGTGGCCGCCTCGCGGGTCGGCACCGGGCGCTTCGCGCTCGGCTTCGCGGCCGGCGCCTGCTCGCCGTCGCCGTCGTCCGCTCGCGCCGGGACGAAGCCGAGCTCGGTGTTCACCGCCTTGCGGGCCTTGTTCAGCAGCTCGTAGCCGGACATCGAGCCCTTCGTCTCGGCGTCGATGCGCGCGATGTGCGCGTCGAGCGCGGCGCGCAGGCCGGGCTTGGATTCGTCGTTGAACTGCGGGAAGTTCTTGAAGAAAATCTTCTGCTCCGCAGCCCAGGTGGCCGCCGCGGACGCGTTGTTGATGTCGTTGCTGAAGTCGGCCTTGGCTTCGGCGCGCGTGATGTCGTCGCGCTTGGCGTCGTAGTCGTCCTGCGAGACCTCTCCCTCGTCGTACGCCTTCTTGAGGTCGGCGCGCTCCTTCTTGAAGTCGCGCGCGGCCGCTTCCGGCAGGCGCAGCGTGGCGATGACCGGCGCCTCGCCGTCGTCGTCCTCGTCGCTCTCCTCATCGCCGTCGTCGGCGTCCGCGGCCGGCTTGGTCTTGGCTGGCGTCTTGGCGGCGGGCGCCTTCTCGGCCTCGTCCTCGCCGTCGCCCTCGTCACCCTCGTCGTCGGTCTCGGCGCCGTCGTCCTGCGTTTCGGCGGTGGGCTTCGTCACCTTCGCGCGCGGCGCCTCGACTTCGGCAGCCGTCTCCGGCTCGCCGCCTGCGCGCGCTTCTTCCGACGTGTCCTGCACGCCCGCGCGCTCCTCGGGCGACAGCATTTCGAGCTCTTCCTTCGTGAACTTGGGCATGCGATTCCTCGGGTAGGGTTACTGAAGCGCCGTGATGCCGGTCGCCGACGTCCCGGTGTTGTTCACCCGGATGAAGCAGACGTTGACCGGCAGCGGCGTGTTGACGGCGAGCGTGACCGTGACGACCGTCGTGCCATCGGCGAGCACCAGAGCGGCAGTGCCGGCACCGGTCGCGACGAGGTTGCGCGCCATGAACGGCAGGTTGTTCGCCGCAGCGTCGCCCGGTGTGACTGCCACGCCGCGCATGAGACCGACGTTCGGATCGCGCGGCTCCTGCCCGGCCCACGGCCAGGGCGATGCGTTACCTGCCATGCGTTACCTCTTCTGCTTGGGCGCGGGCTTGCCCGCAGGTTTGGCGACCTTGGCGGTCGCCTTCTTGGTTCCGGCATTGAGCTTCGCCGTCTGCGTCTGCACGGAGAGTTGCCGGGTCTGCTGCTTCGTTTCGTGGCTGCGCTGCTCGCGCGCACCGCGCGTCTCGTGGCCGCGGGACCGCTGCGCCTCGCTGGCTTGATGGGAGCGCGTCTCGGCCGCTTCCGCGCTGGCATGCTCGCGCTCGCGCTGCGCCTCGGCTGAGGAGTGC
>ERZ724505.847-NODE-847-length-18131-cov-4.462381_pt1 | contig 18131 bp, 17 predicted proteins | sample MGYA00376038_ERZ724505 | MGnify/ENA primary metagenome ERZ724505 (study PRJEB28724, sample SAMN07190884) | wastewater metagenome | isolation source: effluent of sewage treatment plant in Hong Hong | place: Hong Kong | collected 2016-03-17 ... | reverse complement strand
CGTGAGCGCGTCGGCGGTGGCGGTCAGACCCTTGGCGGGCCTGGCGATCTCGGAGTCGGTCATGGCCCGGCCGATCTGCAGGGACACCACCATGATCTGACGCCGATGGTGGTCGTAGACCGGTGCGGAGATGACGCTGATGTCGTGGCGCTGGCGGGCCTCGGCCTCGCTGCGCAGGTAGACCCGCTCACCGATGTCGGAGATCAACTCGCCCAGCAGCGCGCGGAGTTCGTCCGGCAACTTGCTCGACATTCCCGCCATCAGGGCGTAGAGCCGTCGGCCCCCGGGCGTGAGACGCTCCACCAGATAGCCGGCGGTGCGGCATTCGGCGATCACGCGATCCAACCGCTGCGTGTCGGTGCGCAGGGGGATGGTCGGTGCGCGGCCCAGCCAGTCGCGCAGTGCGTCGTCGTCCCACAGCACGAACATCAGGCCCACCGGCGGCGCAAAGGGATAGCTCTGGCCCACCCGCACACCGACATCGGCACCCGGCGGGCCCACCAACTCCAGCAGCGTGATCCGGTCGTCGACCACGGCGGCCAGGGCCGCGGTGGTGTTGAACGCGCCCGACAGCCGGCGCAGTTCCTCGCGCGCGGCGGGGCTGACGCGCATCGACTCCTGCGCGATGTGCCCAAGAGCGATCAAGCTCGGGCCGAGCCGATAGGTCTTGTCCCGGGAGTCGCGCACCAGGTACCCCGACTCGGTCAGGGTGGTGACGATGCCCAGACACGTCGGCTTGGCCAGGCCGACGTGCCGCGCCAGTTCCGACAGCCCGAAGCGGTCGTGCGGATGCTCGGCCATGAAGTCCAGAATCGCGACGACGCGCTGCGTCGGCGGCGAGGAGCGGGCTGAGGACGCGGGCTGCGGCATTGCGTAATTGTACCGATGCGATCCATATTTGGAACAGCGGCCGGTTGACGGCAACCTGGAACACGTTCTAGATTCAGGTTTGGATCACCACCGGCAGGCAGAAAAGAACTCATCCGCGGAAGGCCCTCCGATGTATGCACAACCGCTGACCGACGCCATCTCCGAGGCCGAACAACTGGTGCGCGAGGCGTCGTTCATCGAGTCCGAGGCCGATCTGCTGGAGGGTCTGCAGTATCTGGCCGGTTGCATCGCGGCCTGCACGCATGTCGCCTTCGACTACGACCGCGACCATCCCTTCCTGCATTCGGGCACCGGGCCGTTCACCAAGATGGGTTTGGACAATCCGGACACCATGTACTTCGGCACCCGGGTGGTGGCCGGCCACGAATACGTCGTCACCGGTACCCGGGGGACCACCACCGACGTCAGCTTCCAGTTGCTCGGCGGTGAGTACACCGACGAGGTTGTCCCGGACAGCGAGACCGCGTTCGACGACCGCAAGCTCGACATCGCCGCCGACGGCACATTCGAGTGGCGCTTCACCCCGGACACCAACGCGCAGCTGGTGATTCGTGAGGTCTACAACGACTGGTCGGCCCAGCGCGGCAGCTTCGCGATCGCCCGCACCGACACCGCGGGCACCGCGCCGCCGCCGCTGACCAAGGAGTTGATCGAGCGGCGCTACGCGACGGCCGGAAAGCAACTGGTGCAGCGGGTGAAGACGTGGCTGCAGTTCCCGAAGTGGTTCTACGACAACCTTCCGGTCAATACGCTGACCGCGCCGCGGCTCACCCCCGGTGGACTGGCCACCCAGTACTCATCGGTGGGTCACTACGACCTGGCGGCAGATCAGGCTCTTATCCTCACCCTCCCGGTGACCGATGCGCCCTATCTCGGCTTCCAACTCGGCAGCCTCTGGTACATCTCGCTGGACTACATCAACCACCAGACCTCGCTGAACGGCACCCAGGCCCAAGCCGATCCGGACGGCAAGATCCGCATCGTCGTCGCCGACCAGAGCCCGGGCGTGACCAACTGGATCGAGACCCTCGGGCACCGCAAGGGTTACCTGCAGTTCCGCTGGCAGCGGGTATCCCGGCAGCTGACCGAGGCCGACGGTCCCACACTGGAGCTGGTCGATCTCGGCGCGGTGCCGGACAAGCTCCCGTACTTCGAACAGAACAAGATCTCCGACGACGACTGGCGGGAGCGGATCGCGCTGCGCCAGAAACTCATTGGCAACAGGATGGTGGGATAACTCATGGGCGGAATGCTCGAGAACAAGGTCGTGGTCATCAGTGGGGTGGGGCCCGCGCTGGGCACCACCCTGGCGCGTCGATGTGCCGAGGAGGGCGCCGACGTGGTGCTGGCGGCGCGGACCGTCGAACGACTCGAAGACGTCGCCAAGCAGGTTGCCGACCTCGGTCGCCGGGCGGTGGCGATCGGCACCGACATCACCGACGAGGGCCAGGTGGACAATCTCGTCAAGCAGACCCTGGACGCGTACGGCAAGGTCGACGTGTTGATCAACAACGCCTTCAAGGTGCCGTCGATGAAGCCGTTCGCCAACACCTCGTTCGAGCACATCCGGGAGACCCTGGAACTGACGGTGCTCGGTGCGCTTCGGATGATCCAGGGCTTCACCCCGGCGCTCGTCGAGGCCAAGGGTTCGGTGGTGAATGTGAACTCGATGGTGTTGCGCCATTCCGACCCCAAGCAGGGCGCCTACAAGATGGCGAAGGCGGCGCTGCTGGCGATGTCGCAGTCGCTGGCCAGCGAGCTCGGTCCGCAGGGCATCCGGGTGAACTCCGTTCTGCCCGGCTACATCTGGGGCGGAACGCTGAAGGGCTACTTCGAGCACCAGGCCGGCAAGTACGGGACCACCGTCGAGGAGATCTACAACGCGGCCGCGGTGAACTCCGATCTCAAGCGCCTGCCCACCGAGGACGAGGTGGCCTCGGCGATCCTGTTCATGGCCAGCGACCTGTCCAGCGGGATCACCGGCCAGACCCTCGACGTCAACTGCGGCGAGTACAAGGCGTGAACACAAGCCGGACCGACGTCGGAACGGTCGAGGATCTGCAGGCCTCGGCGGTCAAGGCCGTCGGGCTGGATGACTTCGGCACCGACGACGACAATTACCGCGAAGCCCTCGACGTACTTCTCGAGTCCTACCGCCGCGACGCCGATTTCACCGAACTTGGCAGCAAGATGTCGCGGTTCTTCCTGCGTAACGCGCTGGTGGCCCGACTGCTCAGCGAAGCGTCCTGGAAGCAGTACCCCCAGCACGCCGACGTCGTGATCGAGCGCCCGATCTTCGTCACCGGTCTGCCGCGCACCGGCACCACCGCCCTGCACCGGTTGCTGTGCGGTGACCCCCGCCATCAGGGTCTCGAGCTGTGGCTGGCCGAGTTCCCCCAGCCGCGCCCGCCGCGTGAAACATGGCCGGACAATCCGGTTTTCGCCGAGCTGGACGCGCGATTCAAGAAGGCGCACGACGAGAACCCGGACTACACCGGCCTGCACTACATGACCGCCGACGAGGTGGAGGAGTGCTGGCAGCTGTTGCGCCAGTCGCTGCACTCGTTGTCCTACGAGACATTGGCGCACGTTCCGACTTATGCCCAGTGGCTGGCCCGGCAGGACTGGACCAGGCCGTATCAGCGGCATCGCAAGAACCTGCAGCTGATCGGGCTCAACGACCCGGAGAAGCGCTGGGTGCTGAAGAACCCGAGCCACCTGTTCGCCCTCGACGCATTGTTCGCCACGTATCCGGACGCGCTGGTGATCCAGTGCCACCGGCCCGCGGAGACCATCATGGCCTCGATGTGCTCGCTGGCCCAGCACACCACCGAGGGCTGGTCCAACACCTTCGTCGGCGCCACCATCGGCGCGGACTCACTGGAGACCTGGTCGCGCGGGCTGGAGCGCTTCAATGCCGTTCGGCGCGAACATGATCCGGCACAGTTCTACGACGTCGACTACTTCCAGCTGATCCGCGACCCGATCCGCACGGTCGAGGAGATCTACGCCTCGTTCGGCATCGACATGACCGACGAGGCACGAGCGGCGATCCAGACCACCGACGAGGAGAGCAAGCAGGGCCCCCGTGCCCCGAAGCACACCTACTCACTGGCCGACTACGGGCTGACCGAGGATCAGGTCAAGGAGCGTTTCCGCGGGCTCTGAATCGCCCCACGCACGGGCGACTCAGCCGTCTCCGGGTGCCGGTGCGCTGGAGTACTCCTCGAGACAGCCTTCGGCGACGGCATGCTTGATGCTGTCGGACAGCTTCGGACACGACCGGGTGCGGGCACTGGTGCCGCCGGCCGCCCGGATCTCGGCGAAGTAGGCGCAGCGCTGTTGGGACTCGGTGCTCCACTGCACCGCGGTGTAGGCGGCCCCGAGTTTCTTGACCTGTACCGAGACGTGGCAGAACCGGCAGTCCACCGCGGCCAGGCCGGCCGACAGGTAGCGCTCGCGGTCGCGGCGGGTGGCTTCGTGCACCGCCGCCGCACGTTTCGGGTCGCCGGCGAAATCGGGTGCCTTCGACCACGACGTGACATCGCTGTCGTCGTCATCCCCGTGAACGTGGGCTTCGTCGTGATCGTGGCCGCCGTGCAGCATCAGCATCGACCGGGCGATCTCGTCGACGTCGGGCGCCTCGTCGCCCCCGGTCATTTCGCCGGCTGTTCTGCCGCCGCACCGGCCTGCTTCTTGAGGTTCTCGTCCACCTCCACCTGCCACTTCTCGATGGCGGTGGTGGTATCGACCTCCATCTCGAAGCGGTCGGTCATATCGGGTGTCACATCGGCGACGTCGACGTAGAACTGCTCGTACCAGCGCCGCATCTGGTACACCGCGCCGTCCTCCTCGACCAGCAGCGGATTGTCGATGCGGGTCTTGTGCCGCCAGATCTCGACGTCCTGCAGGAAACCCTTGCTGACGCCGTCGGTGAAGGCGGCCGCCAACTTCTCGGTGGTGTCGTCGTCGAGGCCCTTGGGCTTCTCGACGATGACACCCCACTGCAGCATGAAGGAGTTCTGGGTCACCGGGTAGTGGCAGTTGATGAGGATCGACTCGGCCTTGAAGTCGCCGTAGGTGTTGTGCAGCCAGTTGATCATGAACGACGGCCCGAAGTAGCTCGCCTCGGAGTCGAGTTGCGACTCGCCGTAGGCGGTCCCGAGTCCGCCGACGTCGGGACGGCCCACGTTGTGCAGGTACTGCGAGGCGATGTGTCCCTCGAAGACGTTCTTGAAGTACGTCGGCAGGCCGAAGTGGATGTAGAAGAAGTGCGCCATGTCGGTGACGTTGTCGATGATCTCGCGGCAGTTGCTGCCCTCGATGAGCATCGAGTTCCACTTCCAGTCAGTCCAGTCGCCGCTGGAGTATTCGGCCATCTCCGGGATGCGGACCTCGGGCTGCGGCGGGTTGCCCTCGTGGTCGTGCCAGACGAACAGCAGACCGCCGCGCACATCGGTCTCCCACGACCGGGTGCGGGCCAGTCGCGGGGTGCGCTTGGCGTAGGGAACCAGCTTGCAGCGGCCGTCGCCTCCCCAGCGCCAGTCGTGGAACGGGCAGGCCACCTCGTCGCCCTTGATGGTGCCCTGCGACAGGTCACCGCCCATGTGCCGGCAGTAGCCGTCGAGGACGTGCAACTCGTTCTTGGAGTCGGCGAACACGACGAGCCTGGTGCCGAACGCGTTGATGGCGTGCGGGTTGCCGTCCAGATAGTCCTTGACTGGGCCCAGGCAGTGCCATCCCCGTGCGTACCGGTCTGGCAGGGCCCCGGTGTCGATCTCGCGAATGCCGGTAGTCACCTAACGCCTCCACTCATCGGTCCCAACTAGAACACGTTACAGTTTTCTCGCCGCGTTTCGCAATGACAGCGGCGCTGCCTGCGGGTACCCGCTCGGCTGGGGTATATCTGAACGATGCCGATGTATTCGTTCGAGGGCCGCTCGCCGCGGGTCGATCCCACCGCCTTCATTGCTCCGACCGCCGTGCTGGTCGGGGACGTGACCGTGGAGGCGGGGGCCTCGGTGTGGTTCAACGCCGTTCTGCGCGCCGACTACGCCCCGGTGGTGATCCGGGAGGGCGCCAACGTGCAGGACGGTTCGGTGCTGCATTCACCCCCGGGGATCCCGGTGGACGTCGGCCCAGGGGCCACGATCGCGCACATGTGCACGATCCACGGTGCGCACATCGGAGCGGAGGCGTTGGTCGCCAACCACTGCACGGTGCTCGACGGTGTGGTGATCGGCGCGCGCAGCATGATCGCGGCGCACTCGCTGGTGGTCGGCGGCACGCACATCCCCGCCGAGGTTCTCGTCACCGGTGCGCCCGCAAAGGTCAAGGGTCCGATCGCCGGGACCGGCGCGGAAGTCTGGGTGAACCTCAATCCCAAGGCGTACCAGGATCTTGCGCAGCGCTACCTGACCGGTTTCGGCGAGGTCTAGATCTTCTGTGCGCTGGCCGCCGCCTGGTCGAGTTCCCAGTACGCGCGCAGTGCGGTCATCTTGCCGGTGTCGTCGACCCGGTAGGTGAACACGCCCTCGGCGATCACCCGGTAGCCGCCGGACTCGATCACGATGTGACCGACATTGGCTTCCTCGTTGCCGCACTCGTAGGTCTTCTCGAAGTTGAAGCTCAGCCTGCTGGGTGCAATCGCCATGTCGTAGAACCTCGCGATCGCCTCCTTGCCGCGATGGCCCTTGCCCTCGGGGTCGAAGTGCGAGGGCCCGATCGGGTCCTCGATTACGGCGTCATCGGCGAACACCGCGAGCCAGGCCTGCTTGTCGTGGGCCATCGCCGCTTCGCGGGATCGCCTGCCAGCCTCGTGGGCCGGACCGCTCACTGGTCCTGCCAACCCGAATGGATGTAGGTCTCGGCGAACCGTTTCATCGCGTCCAGCTTCTTGTCCACCGGAGCGTCGAAGCCGAGACCCTCGAACACCCACGGGATGCCGATGTAGTCCGTGACTCCCGCCGCCACCAGGTCGCGGTGGCCGTCGACGCCGAACTTGTCGATGCAGACGGCCTGGTACTCGAAAGGGTCGTCGGCGCGGCCATTTTCGGCCAGCAGCTTCTTGAGCGTCCTGATGGTCTCGGCCAACTGGTCGCACGTCATCATGGCGCTGGTCCAGCCGTCGCTGACCCGGGCGGCGCGCCGCAGCGCCACATCGGTGTGACCGCCGACGTAGAACGGCACCGGTTTGGACGGGGCCGGGCTCATCTGCAGCCGGTCGAAATCGTAGAACTCGCCGTGGAACTCCACCATCCCCCCGGCCAGCACCAACTTGATGACCTCGATCATCTCGTCGACGCGCTTGCCACGCTTGGCGTAGGGCACCCCGCACCACTCGAATTCCTCCGGCGCCCAGCCGATCCCGACACCGAAGCCGAACCGGTTGCGGGTCAGGTTGGCCACCGAGCCGACCTGACGCGCCAGCAGCAGCGGACTGCGCGAGCCCAGCTTCATCACGTTGGTGTAGAAGCGGATCGTCGACGTCACGGCGCCCATCGCGCCGGCGAGGATGAGCGGATCGACCCACGGGGTGTCCTGGTTCCACATCCGTGAACCGTCGGGGGTGTACGGGTAGTCCGCCGATTGGCTCTCCATGTAGAAGATGGAGTCGGGCAGCGCGATGTTGTCGAACCCGAGTTCCTCGGCGGCCTTGGCGATCTCCAGCAGATCGTCGAGCGGGCTCATCGCCACGCTGACGGTGTACTGCATGCGGGTCATGACTTGGCGGGCTTGTCGCTGCCGACCACCCACATCGAGTAGTACTGCGAACCGCCGCCGTAGGCGTGGCCGAGCGCCTTGCGGGCGCCTTTCACCTGATGGTCACCGGCCTTACCCATGACCTGGATGGCCGACTCGGCGAATCGGATCATGCCGGAGGCGCCGATCGGGTTGGACGACAGCACACCGCCGGATGCGTTGACCGGAAGCTTCCCGCCGATCGCGGTCTCGCCGGCCTCTGTGAGCTTCCAGCCCTCACCCTCGGCGGCGAACCCGAGATTCTCCAACCACATCGGCTCGAACCAGGAGAACGGCACGTAGATCTCGGCGACGTCGATCTCGTCGATCGGGCTCTTGATGCCCGCCGCCTTCCACAGCGCGGCCGCGGCGTCCCGGCCGGCCTGCGGGCTGACCTGGTCACGTCCGGCGTAGGCCAGCGGTTCGGTGCGCAGCGCGGTGGCGTGCACCCAGGCGACCGAATTGCCCTCCTTGACCCGGCGATCGGCGATCTCTTCGTCGCCGATCACGATCGCGCAGGCGCCGTCCGAGGACGGGCAGGTCTCGTCGTAGCGGATCGGGTCCCACAGCATCGGGGACTCCATCACCTTCTCGACGGTGATGTCGGGCTGGTGCAGATGGGCCAGTGGATTCCTGGCGCCGTTGCGACGGTCCTTGACCGCGACGATCGCGCCGATGTTGTTCGGCGCACCGGACCGGTTGATGTAGGCGCGGACATGAGGCGCGAAGTACCCGCCCGCGCCCGCGCCGACCGGCTTGGTGAACGGCACCGAGATCGAAAGTGCCCACATGGCATTGGACTCGGACTGCTTCTCCCATGCCACGGCGAGTACACGGCGATACTTGCCGGACTGCACCAGGCTGGCCCCGACGATCGCGGTGGACCCACCGACCGAACCGGCGGTGTGCACGCGGATCAGCGGCTTGCCGGTGGCGCCCATGGCGTCGGCCATGAACAGCTCCGGCATCATGACGCCCTCGAAAAGGTCGGGCGCCTTGCCGACGACGACCGCGTCGATGTCGTCGAACGTCGAACCGGAGTCGGCCAGTGCCTTGTCGATGGCCTCGCGCACCAGGCCGTTCATCGAGACGTCCTTGCGCTTGGCGACGTACTTGGTCTGCCCGGTACCGATCACCGCGGCCAGGTTCTTAGCCATTCTTGCCCTCCAAGACCGCAACCAGATTCTGTTGCAGCGCAGGCCCGCTGGTCGCGTGCGCCAGCACCCGCTGCGCCGATCCGTCGAAGATGTGCCGCGCGGCGAAACCGATCCGCTCCAGGCCGGCGGAGAACATCGGGTTGGCGGCCAGTGCGCCGCCGGACGGGTTCACCGTGGTCGATGGCTTGAGTCCGATCGCCTCGGTGAGGATCAGCTGCTGATGGCTGAACGGCGCATAGACCTCGGCCACCTCGATGGAGCCGGCGTCACCGTTGGTCGCCACCTTCGCCGACACCGCCGTCGACGGTGAGGTCGTCAGGTCGCGCGCGCCCAGCACCGGCGTCTCGATCCGGTGCTCGAAACCTGTTATCCAGGCCGGTCTTTCCCGCAGTTCCCTGGCGCGGTCGCCGGCGGCCAGCACGATCGCCGAGGCGCCGTCGGTGATCGGGGCGATGTCGTGCCGGCGCAACGGGTCGGCGAAGTACGGCCGCTCCAGGAGTTCGTCGACGCTTTTGGCCGGCTTCTCGGAGTCGGGCCGTTCGGCGCGACCGAGCGCTTCGAAGGCCACCTGCGCCATCTGCTCCTGGGTCCACTTGCCGGTGTCCAGACCGAGGCGGGCCTGCAGGCCGGCGATCGACACCGAGTCGGGCCACAGCGGTGCGACGGTGTAGGGATCGGTCTGCATGGCCAGCACCCGGCGCAGCGTGCCCGCCGAGGACTTGCCGAAGCCGTACACCAGAGCGGTGTCGACCTCGCCGGTGAGCAATTTGATGTAGGCCTCGTAGAGTGCCCAGGCGGCGTCCATCTCGACGTGCGATTCGTTGATCGGCGGGACCGCGCCGATCGAGTCGATCGCGGAGATGAACGAGAATGCGCGCCCGGCAAGGTAATCCGAGGATCCCGAGCACCAGAAGCCGATGTCACGCTGGCTCAGCCCCAGTTCCGAATACAGCTCGGCGAAGCACGGCATCAACATCTCGACACCGTTGGTGGTGCCTTCGGTGCTGCGGACATGCGGGGCGTGCGCGAAGCCGACCACCGCGATATCGCGAGAACTCATAGTGCAGTCAACCTCTTTACAGGTGGTGCTTGTAGCTGTCGTAATCGGCGTCCGGTTCGCCGGTGGGCCGGAAGTACTCGATGTTGTCGATCCCGAAATCGCGTTCCTCGGGATGCCGCCAGACCGCCTCGACCCGCATGCCCATCCGGACGTCGGCGACATCGATCTCCTGGATCAGGTGCAGGAACGGAATATCCGCACCGTCGAGGAGGATGTAGGCCGCGACGTAGGGCGGTTTGATCCGCTGCCCGGCGAACGGGATGTTGATGATCGCGAACGTCGTCACGATGCCCTTGTCGGGCAGTTCGACGAAAGTGTCCAGCACCTTGCCGGTGGCCGGATCGGCCTCTCGCGCAGGGAAGTACACCTTGCCGTCGGCCCCGGTGCGTGCGCCGAGCAGCTTGCCCTCCCGCAGGGCACGCAGATAGGCGCTCTCCGGGACCGACGCGGTGTGCTGAATCTCCACCGAGATCGGGGTGACGATCATCGTCACCGGTTCGCGGTCGTCGGCCGCGGCCTCCGGGGTGGCTTCGGGCGTCTCACCGATTGCGAAGTAGGCGATGTCGTGGATCGAGCCGACCGGTTCCTCGGCCCAGTGCGCATGTACCCGGTCGCCGGTCTTGATACCGGACGGGTCGCCGGCGTCCACCGCGTGCAGCAGGGCGGTGTCGGCGCCGTCGAGTTTGATCAGCGCCCAGGCGAACGGGTGCTCGAGCGGTTGGCCCTCGAGCGGTTCGGGCTGCCAACTCCAGGACAACACCGTTCCGACGCTGGCCACCGGTACGATCTCCGTCAGCGGTTCGTAGGTGACGGGGTCGTATTCCGCGGGCGGTACCAGTACCCGTCCATCGGAGCCCCGGACGCCGACGATGCGGCGCTCGCGAAGCGCGGTGAAGAAGGAGCTGAGCGTCGATCCGACCGAACGGGTGTAGTCGAACGACAGCCTCAGCGGCGCCGAAAGGGGCGGTTCGTGGGAATCGATCAAGGCCGGGCGGCTTTGGCTGGCTGTCACAGCATCGAGTAGAACAGGTTCTAGTAATCGTGGCAAGGATCGTGTTCGTGACAGAAAGGCGACACCGATGAAGCTGGGTCTGCAACTCGGATACTGGAGCGCGCAGCCGCCGGAGAATCACGCGGAACTCGTCGCCGCGGCCGAGGAGGCCGGCTTCGACACGATGTTCACCGCCGAGGCGTGGGGTTCGGACGCGTTCACCCCGCTGGCCTGGTGGGGCCGCGAAACCAGGCGGATGCGGCTGGGCACCTCGGTGGTGCAACTGTCGGCGCGCACCCCGACCGCGTGCGCGATGGCCTCGCTGACGATCGACCATCTCTCCGGTGGCCGGCACATCCTCGGCCTGGGTGTTTCCGGGCCGCAGGTGGTCGAGGGCTGGTACGGGCAGCGCTTCCCCAAGCCACTGGCGCGCACCCGGGAGTACATCGACATCGTGCGCAAGGTCTGGGCCCGCGAGGCCCCGGTGACCAGCGACGGACCGCACTACCCGCTGCCCCTGACCGGGGAGGGCACCACCGGACTGGGCAAACCGCTCAAGCCGATCGTGCACCCGCTGCGCGCCGACATCCCGATCATGCTGGGCGCCGAGGGGCCCAAGAACGTCGCACTGGCCGCCGAGATCTGCGACGGCTGGCTGCCCATCTTCTACTCGCCGCGCATCGCAGGGATGTACAACGAGTGGCTCGACGAGGGCTTCGCCCGCCCCGGCGCACGGCGCTCGCGGGAGGATTTCGAGATCTGCGCGACCGCCCAGTTGATCGTCACCGACGACCGCCCGGCGGTCATGGACCTGATGAAGCCGCACCTGGCGCTCTACATGGGCGGCATGGGGGCCGAGGATACGAATTTCCACGCCGACGTCTACCGCCGGATGGGTTACGCCGAGGTGGTCGAGGACGTGACCAGGCTGTTCCGCAGCGACCGCAAGGACGAGGCCGCCAAGATCATCCCGGACGAGCTCGTCGACGACTCCGCGATCGTCGGTGACCTCGACTACGTGCGTAAGCAGATCCCCATCTGGGAGGCCGCGGGCGTGACCATGATGGTCATCGGCGCCCGGGACGTCGAGCAGATCAAGCAGGCCGCGTCGCTGCTCTGAGGTTTGCTTGCGGCGCAGTTAGAACACGTTCTAGATTGTCGTGATGACTGCTTCGCAGCACACCATCGCCGGCACCGTGCTCACCATGCCGGTGCTGATCCGCAAGGCGAATCAGCACATGGCCATGTTCTCGGTGGACGCCGAAGCCGCCCAGCGGATGATCGACTACAGCGGCCTGCGGGTCTGCCGGTACCGGCCCGGGCGGGCCATGGTCGTCCTGATGTTGATGCACTACATCGACGGCGACCTCGGCCAGTACTACGAATACGGGACCAACGTGATGGTCAACCCGGTGGGATCGGACGCCACCGGGCTGAGCGCCCTGCAGTCGGCGGTGGCCTTCGTCCACCACCTGCCCGTCGACCAGGCGTTCACGCTGGAGGCCGGCCGGACGATCTGGGGCTATCCGAAGGTGATGGCCGACTTCGACATTCGCGAGGGCCGTCGGTTCAGCTTCGACGTGTCGATCGACGGCACCCACGCCGTGGGAATGGATTTCGCTCCCGGGCTGAAGCTTCCGTTCGGTGGGCGCAAGCAGGTGCACAACACCTACTCCTTCGGTGACGGCATCCTGCGGGAGACACCGGGAGAGATGGCACCGAGCGGTGTGCGGTATCGCCTCGGCGGTGCCCGGGTTCGGCTCGGCGACCATCCATACGCCAAGGAACTCGCGTCGCTCGGCTTGCCCAAGCGTGCGCTGTTCTCGAGTTCCGCAGACAACGTCGAGATGTCGTTCAGCGACGCCAAGGAGATTTCATGACCCAGACCCTGCCCGGCACCAAACCCGATATCGACCTCACCAACGGCAACTTCTACTCCGATCGCGGCGCACACGAGGTGTACCGCTGGATGCGCGCCCACGAGCCGGTGTTCCGCGACCGCAACGGCCTGGCCGCCGCCGCGACCTATCAGGCGGTCATCGAGGCGGAGCGCGACCCGGAGACGTTCTCCAACACCGGCGGCATCCGGCCCGACAACCCGGGCATGCCGTACATGATCGACATGGACGATCCCGCACACCTGTTGCGGCGCAAGCTCGTCAACGCCGGCTTCACCCGGAAACGGGTGATGGACAAGATGTCGAGCATCGACACCCTGTGCGATTCGCTGATCGACGCGGTGTGCGAACGCGGCGAGTGTGATTTTGTGCGCGACATCGCCGCCCCGCTGCCGATGGCCGTCATCGGCGACATGCTCGGTGTGCTGCCCTCGGAGCGCGCGACGCTGTTGAAGTGGTCCGACGACCTGGTGTGCGGCCTGAACTCGGCGGCCGACGAGGCCACCCTGCAGGCCGTCATGGACGCCTTCGCGGGCTACTCCGCCTACGCGATGGACACGATCGCCAAGCGGCGCGCCGAGCCCGCCGACGACCTGTTCACGATCCTGGTGAACTCCGAGGTCGACGGCGAGCGGATGGACGATCAGGAAATCCTGATGGAGACCCTGCTGATCCTCATCGGCGGTGACGAGACGACCCGGCATACCTTGTCCGGAGGGACGGAACAGCTGCTGCGCCATCGGGATCAGTGGGAGCAGCTGGTCGCCGACGACGCGAAGGTGCCCGGCGCCATCGAGGAGATGCTGCGCTGGACCTCCCCGGTGAAGAACATGGCCCGCACCCTGATGCGCGACGTCGAATTCCACGGCACCCAGCTGCGCCAGGGTGAGAAGATGCTGCTGATGTTCGAGTCCGCCAACTTCGACGAGTCGGTGTTCGGCGACCCGGAGAGCTTCCGGATCGACCGTAACCCCAACAGCCACATGGCCTTCGGCTTCGGCACCCACTTCTGCATGGGCAACCAGCTGGCCCGCCTCGAACTCAGCACCATGGTGCGGAAGCTGCTCACGCGGCTGCCGGACCTGCGACTGGCCGACGAAGGGCCGCTGCCACTGCGGCCGGCCAACTTCGTCAGCGGCCTCGAGGCCATGCCGGTGGTGTTCACCCCGACCAGGCCGGTTCTCGCCTAGGAACGTTCGGCTAGCGTTCTTGCTCGCCGAGTGTGAATCCTCGGCGACGAGCCGGCTGATTTCCCGCCGACGATTCACACTCGGCGAGCGAAGGCCGACTGGACCCGGTGAATGATGGCCCCCGGAGTATCCAGGGCTGTCACCCGCACGACAATCCAGCCCATCGCGGTCAATGTGTCCGTACGGGCGATGTCCCGATTGAACTGCCAACGGTCCGTGCGATGGTGGTCCCCGTCGTACTCGGCGGCGATCTTGACGTCCTCCCAGCCCATGTCGAGTCGGGCGATGATCTGGCCGAACTCGTCGAGCACGGGTATCTGAGTGATCGGCGCGGGTAGACCGGCCCGGATCAACAGCAGCCGCAACCATGTTTCGCGCGGTGACTCCGAGCCTGGGTCGACGAGGTCGAGGGCGGCTCGCGCTCGCTTGACGCCCCGACGTCCGGTGTACCGCTGTATCAGCAACTCGACGTCGGCCATCTTCACCTCCGTCACGTTCGCGAGTGCATCGATCGCGGCGACCGCTCGGTCAAGCGGGTTGCGGCAGGCGAAGTCCAGGGCCGTACGGGCCGGCGTCGTCACCGACATCCCTCGAATGAGCATCCTTTCGTCGTCCGCGATCTGGTCGGCGTATGTCTGAAGGGCTCGCGGAGAGTGCCGATTGTCGTACAGCAACTCAGCGGGTGCTCCGGGGTCCACCCACTTGGAGCCGTGCAGCGCCGCGGCTGATCGGCCCGCGATAACACCACGCCGCCGAGACCACAGCCACGCGGCCTCGGCGCGCGCGGCTGCGGTGAGTTCGGCATCGTTCGGCAGGTAGACGTTCGGATAGATCGCGGTACAGCGGGTGCGCAACGCATGGCGCGTCATCTGTCCCGCGGCGACGGACTCGCCGCCGAGAATGGCTAGCGACATGGCCGGAGTCTGCCAACCGATACCGACACATCGCGAGTGTGAAACCGCGGCGGGAAATCACGAGAAATATCGCCGACGATTCACACTCGGCGAAAGGCGGTACCTAGCGCATCTTGAATTGCGGGGCGCGCTTCTCCTTGAACGCCAACGGGCCCTCCTTGGCGTCCTCGCTCAGGAAGACCTCGATGCCGATCTTGGTGTCGATCTTGAACGCATCGTTCTCGTGCAGGCCCTCGGTCTCCCGGATCGACCGCAGGATCGCCTGCACGGCCAGCGGACCGTTGTTGGAGATCACCTCGGCGATCTCCAACGCCTTGTCCAGCGCCTGACCGTCGGGCACCACGTGTCCGATCAACCCGAACTCGAGTGCTTCGCGAGCGGTGATGTGCCGGCCGGTCAGCAGCAGATCGCAGGCGATGGTGTACGGAATCTGGCGCACCAGGCGCACCGCCGACCCACCCATCGGATACAGGCTCCACTTGGCCTCGGAGATGCCGAACTTGGCGCTCTCGCCGGCGACCCTGATGTCGGTGCCCTGCAGGATCTCCGTACCGCCGGCGATCGCCGGCCCCTCCACGGCCGCGATCAAGGGCTTCGTCAACCGGCGCCCCTTGAGTAGACCGTCGATGCGCGACGGGTCGTAGCTGCCGTCCTTGAACGAGTCGCCCGGCGGTTTCGCGGTCGCGGCCTTGAGGTCCATCCCGGCACAGAAATAACCGCCGGCGCCGGTGAGGATGCAGACCCGGATGTCGGGATCGTTGTCGACGCGGTCCCACGCCTCGACCATGATCGAGAGCATCTCGGTGGAAAGCGCGTTGCGCGCCTCCGGCCGGTTCAGCGTGACGATGAGGGTGTGTCCGCGCTGCTCAATGAGGGCGTCGGGGCCTTTATCGGACTCGCTCACGGGCGTCCGCCTTTCTCCGTCGAAACCACAGACTTGTCAGGAACTGTAACAGGTTCTAATTTGGGTCCGTGGCCCTGAACATAGCCGATCTAGCCGAGCACGCCATCGACGTCGTCCCCGATCGGGTCGCCCTGATCTGCGGCGACGACCAGATCACCTATGGGGAGTTGGAGGAGAAGGCCAACCGCCTGGCGCACTACCTCATCGACCAGGGCGTCAAGAAGGACGACAAGGTCGGGTTGTACTGCCGCAATCGCATCGAGATCGTCATCGCGATGCTGGGCATCGTCAAGGCCGGCGCCATCCTGGTCAACGTCAACTTCCGCTACGTCGAGGGCGAGCTGCGCTACCTGTTCGAGAACTCCGACATGGTCGCCCTGGTGCACGAACGGCAGTACTCCGACCGGGTGGCCAACGTGCTGCCCGACACCCCGAACGTCAAGACCGTGCTGGTCGTCGAGGACGGTAGTGATGCCGACTACAAGCGCTACGGCGGCGTCGAGTTCTACGACGCGATCGCGCAGGGTTCACCCGAGCGCGACTTCGGTGAGCGCAGCGCCGACGCCATCTACCTGCTCTACACCGGCGGCACCACCGGATTCCCCAAGGGCGTTATGTGGCGTCACGAGGATATCTATCGGGTCCTGTTGGGGGGCACCGACTTTGCCACCGGCGAAGAGGTGCAGGACGAGTACGAGCATGCCAAGCTCGCCGTCGCCGGGCCCCCGATGGTTCGCTTCCCGATCCCGCCGATGATCCACGGTGCCACCCAGTCGGCGACCTGGGCGGCGTTGTTCACCGGCGCGACAGTGATTCTGGCGCCGGAGTTCGACGCAGAAGACGTATGGGACACCGTTGAGAAGCACAAGGCGAACCTGTTGTTCTTCACCGGCGACGCGATGGGCCGCCCGCTGCTGGACGTCCTCGAGCGCAGCATCGAAGACCGGGACCTGTCCTCGCTGTTCCTGCTCGCCAGCACCGCGGCGCTGTTCTCACCGAGCCTCAAGGAACGCTTCCTGGAGTTGCTGCCCAACCGGGTCATCACCGACTCGATCGGTTCGTCGGAGACCGGGTTCGGCGGCACCAGCATCGTCGCGAAGGGCGCTTCGCAGGCCGGCGGGCCGCGGGTGACCATCGACAAGAACACCGTCGTGCTCGACGACGAGGGCAATGAGGTCAAGCCCGGCTCGGGTGTGCGCGGGATCATCGCCAAGCGCGGCCACGTCCCGGTCGGCTACTACAAGGACGAGAAGAAGACCGCGGAGACCTTCCGAACCATCAACGGTGTGCGCTATGCCATCCCGGGCGACTACGCCACGGTCGAGGAGGACGGCACGGTCACGATGCTGGGCCGCGGATCGGTGTCGATCAACACCGGCGGGGAGAAGGTCTACCCGGAGGAGGTGGAGGCCGCGCTCAAGGGCCACCCGGACGTGTTCGACGCCCTGGTGGTCGGCGTGCCCGACGCTCGGTTCGGCAACCATGTCGCCGCCGTCGTCGCCCCGCGCAAGGGCACCCGCCCCACGTTGGCCGACCTGGATGCCTTCGTGCGCAAGGAGATTGCGGGCTACAAGGTACCCCGCAGCCTGTGGCTGGTCGACGAGGTCAAGCGTTCACCGGCCGGCAAACCCGACTACAAATGGGCCAAGGAACAGACCGAGCAACGGCCCGCCGACGACGTGCACGCCAAGCATGCGGGGGCCACCAGTTGATGCACACCGAACTGTGTGACCGGTTCGGCATCCAGTACCCGATCTTCGCCTTCACGCCCTCGGAGAAGGCTGCCGCGGCGGTGAGCCGGGCCGGTGGCATGGGCGTGCTGGGCTGCGTGCGGTTCAACGACCCCGAGGAACTCGAGACCACGCTGCGGTGGATGGACGAGAACACCGACGGCAAACCGTATGGCGTCGACGTGGTGATGCCGGCCAAGATCCCCACCGAGGGAACGAAGATCGACATCGACGCGCTGATCCCGCAGGCGCACCGGGATTTCGTCGCCAAGACTCTCGCCGATCTCGGGGTGCCGCCCCTGCCCGACGACCTCGTGCGCAGTGAAGGCACGCTCGGGTGGCTGCACTCGGTGGCCCGCTCGCACGTCGAGGTTGCGCTCAAGCACCCGATCAAGCTGATCGCCAACGCCCTCGGCTCGCCGCCGAAGGACGTCATCGACCAGTCCCACGCGGCCGGAGTCGCGGTGGCCGCGCTGGCCGGTTCGGCCAAGCACGCCCGCCGTCACGTCGACAACGGTGTGGACATCGTCATCGCACAGGGCCACGAGGCCGGCGGGCACACCGGTGAGATCGGCTCGGTGGTGCTGTGGCCGGAGATCGTGGACGCGCTCGGGGGAGCCCCGGTGCTCGCCGCCGGCGGGATCGGCGACGGCCG